>Ga0207665_10000976_pt1 | contig 19353 bp, 14 predicted proteins | sample LARL112metaG_FD_184351 | JGI IMG/M metagenome (GOLD analysis project Ga0207665, IMG submission 184351) | Corn, switchgrass and miscanthus rhizosphere microbial communities from Kellogg Biological Station, Michigan, USA - LAR L11-2 metaG... | ecosystem: Host-associated > Plants > Roots >...
TCCGCGCCATGGCAGGCACGCGGAACGGCAAAGGGAGCAAGGCATGGGCCGTCTCGATGGCAAATCCGTCATCATCACCGGCGCGGGCAGCGGCATCGGCCGCGCGGCCTCTCTGCTCTTTACAAAGGAAGGCGCGCGGCTGATCGCGGTCGACAAGACCGAGGGCGTCAAGGAGACCGTCGAGCAGGTGAAAGCGTCCGGCGGCATCGCGGAAGCCGTGATGGCCGACGCGGGATCGGAACAGGATGTCATCGCCTTCATCGATCGCGCGGTCGCGACCCATGGCCGGCTCGATGCGATCTGGGCCAACGCCGGCGTCTCCGGCGGCCTCGTGCCGCTGGCCGAGCAGACCGTCGAGCACTGGCAGGAGGTGCTCCGCGTCAACCTGATCGGGCCGTTCCTCGCGGTCAAGCATGCCATCCCGCACATGATAAGGCAGCAGCATGGCGCGATCGTCTGCACGGCGTCGGTCGCGGGGCTGAAGGCCGGCGCCAGTGGCCATCCCTATGCAGCGAGCAAGGCCGGCGTGATCAGCCTGGTGCAGACCACCGCCTATTCGCTCACCGGCACGGGCGTCCGCATCAACGCGGTCTGCCCGGGGCTGATCGAGACCGGCATGACCAGGCCGATCTTCGATCGCGCCAAGGAACGCGGCACCACCGACAAGATCGGCCAGCTCAATCCCCTGAAGCGCGCCGGCCAGCCGCACGAGATCGCGGCGATGGCGCTGTTTCTGGCGAGCGACGAGGCGTCCTATGTCAACGGCCAGGCCTTTCCGGTCGACGGCGGCCTGACGGCGTCGATGCCGTATACGGGAAAGCCGGTGTAGGTGTCGCGGCATCATTGAGAGACCGTCATTGCGAGACGCAAAGCGCCGAAGCAATGCAGACTATCGCCGCGGCGAGATTCTGGATTGCTTCGCTTTGCTCGCAATGACGATGTCCCTTGAAGGCGCATTCGCGCATTCTCGCGGCCCTTGAGACCCGAGTTGTACGGTATTCTCCGCCCTCCAAGAGAACAGAGGGCGCAGGGAATGCCGGGCGACGGCCTCGCCCATGGCCCGCCTGCAGCAAAAAAAAGCAGGCGGCAGTCACCACAGGTCCAGCCAGATCGTCCCGGCATTCCCTGCACGATGGTTTTAACGCTGTCCTTCGCGCTCTCCCGGGGGACCGGGCTTTCTTGCCCCCCTCACCTGCGGATCGCACCGCAAGCTTGACACCAGCGTCGGGGTGTCAGGACCACACGACTTCTGCGTCCGTGTCGAGATCGTTCGTCTGCGCGCCATGCGCGCTGCGACCCGACACGTCCACCGCATCCCGCGCCCAACGTTCGTGACGATCGCGAAGCGCCCCTCCGTAGCGAGCGCGGGACGCGCGGATCATGCATCCGATTTGGGGGCGGCGTCAAGCTTGTTTCTGAATAACCGAATCATGATCCGCTGCGACGGAATGGCACGACGGGCAGTTTGGACATGGCTCGCGTGCACAAACTGCCCGTCTTGCAGATCGGCTTGTAGGATGGGTAGAGCGCAGCGAAAGCCATCATTCCATCCTCAAGGCGTGAGTGATGGGTTTCGCAAGAGCTCACCCATCCTACGATCTGAACGATGGGCATGCATCCGCCCCGGCGGCAAGAAGCTTGCATGGCGGATTCGCGCATGCCAAGATTCTTCATCAAACCGTGAACCGCCCCATGTCCAACGACCGCGCCGACCGCATCCGCACATTGCTCGCCGAGCTCATCGCTTTCGACACCGTGAGCGACCGCACCAACCTGCCGCTGATTGCGGCGATCGAGCGCTATCTCGCCTCCTTCGGCATCGCCGGCCGGCGGATCGTCGATGAAACCGGGCAGAAGGCCGCACTCTGGGTCACGATCGGGCCGCAAGACCGGCCTGGCTTCGTGCTGTCGGGACATACCGACGTCGTGCCGGTCGCGAGCCAGGACTGGAGCACGAACCCGTTCGAGCTGGTCGCGCGGGACGGCCGGCTTTATGGCCGCGGCACCACCGACATGAAGGGTTTTGTCGCGGTGTGCCTCGCCATGGTGCCCGAGATGCACACCGCCGGCCTGAAGACGCCGATCCATCTTGCGATCTCCTATGACGAGGAAATCGGCTGCGTCGGCGTGCGACCGATGCTCGCCGAGATCAGCCGAGGTCGCCTCAAGCCGCTCGGCTGCTTCGTCGGCGAGCCCACGGAGATGCAGGTCACGATCGGGCACAAGGGCAAGCACGGCGTGCGCGCGACGTTTCGCGGGCTCGCCGCTCATTCGTCGATCGCGCCGAGCGGCGTCAACGCCGTGGAATTTGCCGCTGACCTGATTGGCGAAATCCGCCGCCGCGCCCAACAGCTCGCCACCGAGGGCGCGCATGACGCACTCTATGACGTGGCGCACACGACGCTGCTCACCAGCATCGTCCATGGCGGCACCGCGCTCAACATCGTGCCGGAGCGCTGCGTCGTCGAGTTCGAATGCCGCGGGCTTGGCGTCACCGAATCGAAGGAGGTCACGGACGCGATCGTGGCCTGGGCCAGGGCCGAGATCGAACCGGTCATGAAAGCCGCCGATCGCTCCTGCGGCATCCATTTCGAGGAGATCCTCGACTATCCCGCACTCGACGTGCCCTCGGGTCATGCGCTGGTGACGCTCGCGAAAAAGTTCGCCGGGCGCAACAGCCACGCCAAAGTGTCGTTCGGAACCGAGGCCGGACTGTTCGTGAGCATGGCCGACATCCCCGCCATCGTGGTGGGGCCGGGCTCGATCGCGCAGGCGCACAAGCCGGACGAATATGTCGAGTTGTCGGAACTGCTGGCCTGCGCCGATTTCGTCGAACGGCTGATCGGCCATTGCGCGGCCGGCGGCGGCTTGGCTCCATAGACGCACTGCCGCCGCGCCACTCGCTTGTCATCACCGGCGAAAAGCGGGTGATCCAGTATCCCAGAGATGTCAGTGCTTGAGCCGATGGGCGCGGCGTACTGGATCGCCCGGTCAAGGCCGGGCGATGACACCCTATGTGAAGGCGAGCCGGAGCCAACTGATAAAACTCGCCACCATCCGGCCGCGCATGCGGTCTGATCGCGCCGGCATTTTGGCGTTTTGACGCAAATCCTTTTGCCCTTGTTTGGCACGCGCCGCATTCGCCCTGCTCGCGCCACGGCTTTGGCCTGAGCGGCCTCGGCCGGCCACGCCCGGGTCTCACTTTCCCCGCAGCGCTCGCAGAGAAAACGCGTCATCACAAATCGCCGAGTGTAGTGCCGAGTTTGCGTAAAGCGTTCACCGTGAAAAGACTGCTCGCTCGTGTGCGTCCGGCGCTCGCCAACACGCTGCTCGTCCTCGTCTCGCTGCTCTCAACCTATGTCGCGATGGAATATGCCGTGTTCCGCATGTTCCTTCCCTCCGCGCCGCTCGACATCCACTCGCGCGTTCCCGAACTTGCCGACGTCCTGACGCAGGCGACAAAATCGGCCGACCTGCCGAAAGACTATGTCGCCATCCTCGGCGACTCCTACGCCGAAGGACTGGGCGACTGGCTGACCCAGAACGGCGGCAAGCGCAACGGTCCGTTTCATTCCGCCTACGTCATTCGCCAGCTGACCGGGCGCGACGTGGTGAGTTTTGGCGTGCGCGGCGCCGGCAGCGCGGAAGGCATCGTGCTGCGGCCCGCCGGCGCGTTGCCGACCTCGCCGTGCTCGATCTTCCCGGCGATCGAGCCGCCGCGCCAGATGTTCATCTATTTCTACGAGGGCAACGACATCGAGGACAACATCCGCTTTCTCGACAAGGTGCGCGCCCGCTACGGCGCCAGCGATGACGGGGCGGTCGACCGCTATCTGGTGGAACAATACGCTGACAGTTCGCTGCTGCGCTGTCACGGCCAGCTTGCCGACATGACGTTCAAGCTCGCAGAATTCCTGTCGCAATATTACATCACCGGCTACTCGCTGACCCATTGCGGGACCTGGATCTCGACGAAAAACCATCTGCGCGTCGGCGAGGCCATGGTCGAAGCGCCGGCGCTGGAAGGCCCAGCGCCGCATCTTTCGGACGACAGCATCACCGCCGCGATGAACGTGTTCGCGCGGTCGCTCAAGTGGCTGCGCCAGCGCTTTCCCGCCACGCCGGTCACGGTGGTCTATGTGCCCGCGCCGCTGTCGGTCTATCGCCATGCAGCAGAGACGGTCGCCTTCTGCAGCCCGACCGGCGGCGGGCCAATCGGCGCCGACGTCGCCGCGCGGCACCATTTGATGATGCGCGATGCGGCGGCGCGCATGAGCGCGGCGGCGCATGTCGATTTCGTCGATGCGACGCCGGCGCTGCGCGCGGCCGGGGAAACGCGCGTCATTCACGGCCCGGAGGACTGGGATCATCTCAACAAGGGCGGCTATGAGGTGCTCGGCAAACTCGTCGCCGCGCGCGTGAACGGCGAGCCGGAGGACGTTCGCCTGCAGACCATCGGCGCGGTGAGAAAATAGTTCTTGAGGAACGACGATGGTTGCTCGCGAGCAACTCACCCCACCATAGCCGTCATCACCCGCGAAAGCGGGTGATCCAGTACGCCGCGGCTTCTCGGCTCAATCACAGCCGTCTCTGGAATACTGGATCGCCCGGTCCCGCCTACGCCAAGGCTTCGGCGGGGCCACAGGTTCAAAGGCGCGCCGGAGCTTTAGCGAAGGCGGCAAGCTGGCGATGACAGACTCATTTGTTGCAGCACAAGCCCACACTACACCGCCCCCGCCTTCTGCGCGTAGGCCCAGCTCGCCTTGGCGAGCGGCACGGTGCGCTTGGCGGATTCGAGCGCTTTTGCATTCGCCGCGGTGCCGTCGCGAATACGGCCGGCGATCCCTTGCGTGATGCCGGCCAGCCGAAACAGGTTGTAGGCAAAATACCAATTGAGGTCCGGCATCTTTGTGCCGGTGACGTCGCAATAGATCTGCGCGGCCTCCTGCTGGCTCGGGATGTTGAGCGCCGCAAGATCGGCGCCGTCGAGGCCCGGCATGATCCATTGCATCAAGAGGTAAGTGAAATCGGCCATGGGATCGCCGAGGGTCGACAGCTCCCAGTCGAGCACCGCGATGACGCGCGGTTCGCTCGCGTGAAAGATCATGTTGTCGAGCCGGTAGTCGCCATGCACGATCGAGACGCGCTCCTGGGTCGGCAGCGTGCGCGGCAGCCACTCGATCAGCTTCTCGACCTCGTCGATGTGCTGGGTTTCCGAGGCGCGATACTGCTTGGTCCAGCGGTCGACCTGGCGCGCAAAGTAGTTGCCTGGCTTGCCGAAGTCGGCAAGGCCGATCGTCGTGGGATCGTAGGTGTGCAGCCGCGCCAGCGTCTCGATCTTGCTCTGGAAGATCTTGCGCCGCATCTCCGCCGGTTGGCTCGGCAGGGTCGGATCCCAGAACACCCGGCCCTCCTCCATCGACATGATGTAGAAGGCCGAGCCGATGACCCCATCGTCCGTGCAGAGCGCATAGGCCTTTGCGACCGGAAAGCCCTGCTTGCCGAGCGCCGCGATGACGCGGAACTCGCGGTCGACCGCGTGCGCCGACGGCAGCAGTTTGCCGAACGGCTTTCGGCGCATCACATAGGAGCGATCCGGCGTATCGAGACGGTAGGTCGGGTTGGACTGGCCGCCCTTGAACTGCAGCACGGTCAGCGGACCCTCATAGCCCTCGACGTGCTCCTTCAGCCACGCTTCGAGGCGCAGCTCGTCGATGCGATGCCGCTCCTCGACCGGCCTGGTGCCGGAATATTCCTCGTCCTTCCTCACCGCCTCGGCCACGCTGACGCTCCCTCAGACTTTCCTTAAGAGAGCGCCGTTGCCGCTCCCTTGTTCGGCGAAGTGAGTCTTAACTGAAGCTCCACCCGCGGGACGCTCTTCACCTCTCCCCGGCGGGGAGAGGTCGGATTGCCCAGAGCGATGCAAAGCATCGGTCAAGGCAATCCGGGTGAGGGGGCGCGGCTACGAGAGACCGTAACCCCTCACCCCAACCCTCTCCCAGCGGGAGAGGGGGCGCACCGCCGGTGCAAAATCAGTTCAGCCTAACTCCACGCGCTTAACGCGCTGGAGCGTTTGAATACTTCCGAAGTTCAAGTCTGGCAATGGCGCGATTATGCACCTCGTCCGGACCGTCGGCGAGGCGCAGCGTGCGGATGCCGGCATAGTCCTTGGCAAGTCCGGCCTCGTCGGAGACGCCGGCGCCGCCGAAAGCCTGGATCGCCTGGTCGATGATTTTCAGCGCCATGTTCGGCGCCGCCACCTTGATCATGGCGATCTCGAGCTGCGCGGTCTTGTTGCCGACCTTGTCCATCATGTCGGCGGCCTTCAGGCAGAGCAGGCGCGTCATCTCGATATTGGTGCGGGCCTCGCCGATGCGCTGCTCCCACACCGAATGCTCGATGATCTTCTTGCCGAAGGCGGTGCGCGAGGCGAGCCGCCGCACCATCTTCTCCAGCGCCTCCTCGGCCTTGCCGATGGTGCGCATGCAGTGGTGGATGCGGCCGGGACCGAGACGGCCCTGCGCGATCTCAAAGCCGCGGCCTTCGCCGAGCAGCAGGTTCGAGGCCGGCACGCGCACGTTTTCGAGCAGCACCTGGGCGTGGCCGTGCGGCGCGTCATCGAAGCCGAACACCGGCAGCATCTTTTCCACCGTGATGCCGGGGGTATCGAGCGGCACCAGGATCTGCGACTGCTGCTGGTGTTTTGCGGCGGACAGGTCGGTCTTGCCCATCAGGATCGCGATCTTGCAGCGGGGATCGCCGACGCCCGACGACCACCATTTGCGGCCGTTGATGACGTAATGGTCGCCGTCGCGTTCGATGCGGGTCTCGATGTTGGTGGCGTCCGACGAGGCGACCGCCGGCTCGGTCATCAGGAAGGCGGAGCGGATCTCGCCGTCCATCAACGGCCGCAGCCATTTCCGCTTGTGCTCCTTGCTGCCGTAGCGCATCAACACTTCCATGTTGCCGGTGTCGGGCGCCGAGCAGTTGAAGACCTCCGAGGCCCAGCTGATATGGCCCATCTCCTCCGAGAGCAGCGCATATTCGAGATTGGAGAGGCCGGCGCCGCGGAACTCGTCGTCCTCGTGCGCGGACGGCGGCAAGAACATGTTCCACAGCCCCTCGGCGCGCGCCTTCGCCTTCAGCTCTTCGAGGATCGGGATCACCTTCCAGCGGCCGCCCTCGGCGTCCTGCTGCTTGTAGACCGGCACCGCGGGACGAACGTGCTTCGCCATGAAGCTCTGTACCCGCTCGAGCCATTCCTTCTGCTTCGGCGACATCGAAAAATCCATCGGACGCTCCTCACCTCTGTCTGAATTGGTTGGGCGGCACTGTTAACCCGCCGGCCGGCCCTCGCAAGACCCGCGCCGCACGAGGCGGCCGCCAGGATCGAAATCCCGCCGCGCGAAATCTCACGGATTGACATCGTCCTGTCTTCAAACGATAGTTTCATACACGCGTTTGAAATGCAACTCCCCTTGTCCGGGGTGACCCATGCCGAGCGATCAGACCCGCACTGCCATCCTCGCCGCCGCCGAACGGCTCTATGCCGAGCGCGGCTTCTCCGACGTCACGCTGCGCGACATCGTGTCCGAGGCGAACGTCAATCTCGCTGCGGTGAACTACCATTTCGGCTCCAAGGACGAATTGATCGCGGAGCTGTTCGTGACCCGCAGTCTCGCCTTGAACCGCGAGCGGCTGCGCCAGTTGCGCGCGGCCGAGGAGCAAGGCGGCGGGCGCGCCGAGATCGCCGACATCCTGCGCGCCCTCGTCGGCCCGACCCTGCGCGGTTGCCTCGGCCCCGAGAACCAGCGCGCCGCCGCGGCGCAATTCATGATCCGCGTCAGCATCGAATCGGTGCCGCCGATCCGGCGCATCCGCAACCGCGAGATCGATCACTTACGCAAATTCATCGCCGCGATGCGGCGCGCGCTGCCCGCCCATCGCGACGTCGAGCTGTATTGGGGCCTGCATTTCGCGCTCGCCATGGCGCAACAGACCGTGCGCGACACAGAGCGGCTCAACAAACTCTCGGAAGGCCAATGCGACGTCGACGACGTCGAGGCCGTGATCGAGCGTGTGGTCAGGGTCGCGGTGATGGGGCTGACCGCATCACCGGCAAGCGGCAAGACGGCGGAGCGCGCAGCGACCGTATCGGCTAGATGACGCCCTGCTGCTTCAGCGCGTCGAGCTTCGCCGCGTCATAGCCCAGCCGTGACGACAGCACCTCGGCCGTGTGCTCGCCGAGCAGCGGCGGGTAGCGATACTCGGTGACCGGCGTTCCCGAGAAGGTCAGCGCGTTGCGGATCAGCGACAGATGCTGCTCGAACGGGTGCTCGGTCTTCACCTCCATGCCGCGCGCGCGCACCTGCGGATCGGCAAAGACATGGGCAAAATCGTTGACCGGACCGCAGGGAATGCCGGCCTTCTCCAGCTCCTCCAGCCAATGGCCGACCGTGTTCTTCAGAAACAGGCCGGCGAAGATCGCCATGATCTCCTTGCCGTTGGTGACGCGGTCGTTGTTCCTGACGAATTTCGGATTCGTGGCGAGTTCCGGCGCCCCGAGCACGGCGCAGGTCCGCGCAAACTGCGCGTCGTTGCCGACCACCAGCATCAGCTCGCCGTCGGTGCAGCGGAACATGCCGGCCGGCATGCCGCCATTGCCCCAGGTGCCGCGGCGCGGCGGCTGCTTGCCGTTGACCAGATAGATCTGGAGCCAGTGCGACAGCGAGGCGATCACGGTGTCGAGCAGGCAGACGTCGATGTGCTGGCCGGCTCCGCCGTTGGCCTTGCGGTGATAGAGCGCGGCCAGGATGCCGATCGAGCTGTTCATGCCGGTCATGTAGTCGACGATGGAGGGCCCGACCTTCATCGGGCCGGCGCCCGGCTCATCGTCCATGTGACCGGTGACGCTCATCAGCCCGCCCATGGCCTGAAAGATGGCGTCATAGCCGGCGCGCGGCGCATACGGCCCGGTCTGGCCGAAACCGGTCACCGAGCAATAGATGATGCCCGGATTGATGGCGCGGATCGCCTCATAGTCGAGGCCGTAACGTTTGAGATCGCCGACCTTGTAGTTCTCCATGAAGACGTCGCTGGTCTCGGCGAGAGCGCGGATGATGTCCTGCCCTTCCGCGCTGGCGATGTTGACGGTGACCGACTTCTTGTTGCGGTTGGCGCAGAGATAGAAGGAGTTGTTGTTGTTCGCCCTGCCGTCGGGATCCTTCAGGTAGGGCGGCCCGAACGCGCGGGCGTCGTCGCCGCCACCCGGCCGCTCGATCTTGATCACGTCGGCGCCGAGATCGGCCAGCATCTGCGCCGACAAGGGCCCGGCGAGCACGCGCGTGAGATCAAGAATCCTGATGCCTGAGAGCGGCAGGGCCGACATGAATTTCCTCCGGAACAGTCTGGTCTTGTGTGGGTTCGCGGCGTATCACGCACGCCACCCGCCAGCCGATACACCATTTTTGACGCGCGCAGCATTGCGTCTGGCTCATGCGGCCATCCGGCTTGGCGACGGACCGGCTAGAACAGCCGCGCGCCGTCCGGCACCTTGTGGTCGGGCTTGAACAGCACGACGTGGCCGCTCGCGTCTGGAAAACCGAGGGTCAGAACCTCCGACATGAACTTGCCGATCTGCCGCGGCGGAAAATTCACGACCGCCGCGACCTGGCGCCCGATCAGGCCGGCGGTCTCATAATGTTCGGTAATCTGCGCGCTCGAGCGCTTCTGGCCGATGGCGGGGCCGAAATCGATCACGAGTTTCAGCGCAGGCTTTCGCGCCTCGGGGAACGGTTCGGCCGCCACGATGGTGCCGATGCGGATGTCGACGGCGAGGAACTGGTCAAAGCTGATTGTTGGCGCCGCCGGCGCGTCGATGTCGGTGAGCTTGTGCATGGCGGTGGTCTTGCCGGGCTGGAGATGACGATTTGCGCCCGACTTGAGCCCGAGAATCGCCGCGTTGGCAATCGCCAACGTGGCGGATCAGCTCCGCTCGGATCGCCGCGGCGGCAGTCATGCCGTTCCGGCGCGCCGTCACGCCGGCATGGCGAAGGAGATTGTCGACCGGTCATAGTCGCCCGCTCCCATCTTGCCCTCGGGAAAGATGTCGTGCCGCTCGATCCAGTCGAACGACTGCTCGTAGGCCTCGCGCGTATACGGCTCGAACACGATGCGCTCGCCCGGGCCCCAGCGCCGCGTGTCCATCATGGCGTGAAAACGCTCCGGGAATTCGTTCCGGTAGTAATGCGTGTAGAGCTCGGGCCGCAGGTCGATGTCGCGCTGCGCCTTCTTCAGCGCGCGGAAGTAACGCCGGACGTCCTCTCCGTCAGGCGTGCCCTTGATCATGGTCGCAATCATGAAGCTGGTGTCGATGACCTTTCGGAAACCGAGCTGCTCGGCGAGGTAATACGGCCCGTTGAACAGCGCGGTCGCCGGGCTCTTGCCGTCCAGCAGCATTTCCAGGCGGTGGAACAGCATGCCGTCCTCGAAAGTCAGCTTGATCCGATCAGGCGCGAGATATTGTTCGAGCGCCTGAATGGTGGAGTAATGGCTGCCCGACTGGAAGCCGACCGCGATCGACACGTCGGCGAGATCCTCGGGGTTATTGATCGCCGAGCCCGCCGGTACGAAGATTCCCGACGGCGCCACCGAATAGGCATCCGAATAAAGTTTTGTGTGGCCGCTGGATGCCGCGACATTGACGGTCCAGTGACAGGCACAGCTCAAGTTTGCCTCGCGGCCCTTCTCGATGCTCTGGAAGGCGCCTTCACCGCTCTTGTGGTGCGAGCCGCCGGTCGATTTGATCAGCTCGCGAAATTCGTAGTCGAGGCCTTCGGCGCGGAAATAGCCCTTCTCCTCCGCGACCCATTCCTGCAGGCGGAAATGCGCTTCGATGATGAACTTGCCCATGACGGACTCCTTCCGATTTGCCGATTTGCCGATTTGCCGATTTGCCGATTGACTCCACGGTAGCACCGGAGGGAAATAGCGCCATTCCGGAACCGGAATATGCGCCATGGCTGATCCGGGCGGCGCCGACGATCAGGTCGACTGACCCGACTGCGTCATAGACCCTCGTGGTGAGGAGCGCGCTCTTGCGCGCATCTGCGGACGATGCTTCGCATCGCTCGGCGAACCATGAGGCCCGATGCGAATTTCGAGGCCTCATCCTTCGAGACGCCGCGCAACAGGCGCGGCTCCTCAAGATGAGGGGATATAGCCGTTTCGATCAAGCCGTCCGCGATTGCGGCCAACCGCCCCGCCCTATTCCAGCTCCATGGAGCGGTAGTGGCCGGTTTCGTCGAGCTGGGTGCCCCAGACCTTGTGGACGGCCTGGTGCTCCGACGGGCCAAAGTTCACGCGCGGGCCAAGCCCCATTTCAAAATTGCGCATGTTCTCCAGCTTGTCCACGACGGTCTCGGTGTCCAGTTGCGGACCCGCACGCTTCAGCCCCTCGATCAGGATATTGGCCGTGAGATAAGCTTCGAGCGAGACGTAGTCCGGGGCCTCGCCGGGAGCGTATTTTGCCAGCGCATTCTTGTAGGCCAGCGCCACCGAGGCATAGCTGTCGACCGCAGGCGTGACCTGGGTACAGATCACGCCGCTCGCGTATTTCGCGCCGAGCAGCATCAGTTCGTCGGCAAGACCGGTGCTGCCGACGCCGGAGATCGTGGCATAGATCATGTCGGGATAGAGATCCCTGGTCTTCTCGATGAATTTTGCCGCGGGCCTGAAGGTCGCCACCAGCACGACCGCCTTGAGCGGCACTTTCAGTTTCCGTAGCTGGGCGACCGCATCGTCGACGTTCACGGTGTTGCGGTTGTAGCTCATCCGAAAGATCTGGCCGGTGACGCCGCCGCGCAGCGCGCGGATCGCCTTGGCCACGCCATCCATGCCCGCGTCGCCATAGGCATCCTGCTGGGTGAGCACGCCGATCTGCTCGGGACGCAAGCCCCTCACCTTGACCAGATAGCGGACGATGGCGTCCGCTTCCTCCGCATAGCCCGCGCGATAGTTGAACACATAGCGATCCGGCGGGTCATGGCGGAGCGAGGGCGCGCCGGTGAACGCACCGAAGTAGAGCGCGCGATGCTCGAGCGCATAGGGGATGGAGACCAGCGCCGTCGGACTTCCGTAATTGTCGACGAAGCCGAACACCTGGTCCTTCTCGTAGAGCTGCTTCATCGCGTTGAGGGTCCGCGTCGGCTCATAGCCGTCATCGGCCGTGACCAGCTTGAGTTGCCGGCCATCGATGCCGCCGCTGTCGTTGGTCGCGGCGAAGGCGGTTTCAATGCCGAGCTTGAGCTGGCGGCCCATCTCCTTGGCGGGGCCCGAGAAGGGCGCGGCCATGCCGAAGCGGATCTCGGTGTCGGTCACGCCCTGCGCCATGCTCTGCACATTGCGCGTCGCCGTCGGTGCGGCGTTGGCGATCCGCGCCGCGAGATTGGCCGGACTATCCTCCTCGCGCACGGTCGGAGTCGCCGGCACTTGCGCGGCCGCCGCCGGCGCGATCGCCGCAAATGATGGACTGGCAGCAACGGTCGGCGCAGGTGCAACCGCCTGCGCGACCGCAGACGTTGCCGTCGGCGCCGCCGCCGATGCGTCGGCCGTCGCCTGCTCCACGCGCGTGTCGCTCGCGACCATGACAGCGGGGCGCGTCATGAAGGTCACGCCGACATAGGCCGCGATCGCCGCGACGGCGACCGCGAGCCCGATTACGGCTCCGACGAGCACAGGGTTGCGCTCGGGCGGCGGCGGCTCGGGAACCCGCTGCACCAGCCGCGTAAACGGATCACGCAACGCACGGTCCTGATCGTCGTGCCAGGGCGCTTGACGATATTGACCGGGCGGCCCGCCGGCAGACTCACGCGGATCTTCACCATCATCATGTGGCTCAGACAAACGTCTCATGGTCGTCCCCCAAGGTACGTGTCGAATCGCGTCTCTGAATTGTTCGGGATTACAGTCCGACCGCGCGATGCCTGGCGCCCGCACTTGGCGCGTGAGCAGCTATCGCACACACATTACCCGGCACCTGTGTCCCGCAAGCGCTGTTGATAATGAGGAGCATGAGCCGGGAATGCGGCAGCCATTTGTTCGCATCGCAAGAACACACCACGCTCGCGCCCCCTTTTCCACATCTGCGCCACACCGCAGCACCTTTTCGCCAATCCGGCGCAGGCAGCGGCAACTGCAAACGATTTGCGTGAGGCTTCGATCCGGCGTCGCTGAAAAAAATTTCAGACGATGGAACCGATCGGCGGCACGGAGCTACCGCTTGACGACTGACAGAAACACGTTGGGATCGAAATACTGCGACGCGGGCACCGGATTCTCGATCTTGGCGACGCGCACAAAGAAGTCGGTCACCTGCTGCAGCCATTCCGTAATGGTGCCGTTGCTGTAGAGCCGACGCCACACTGCGGTCGGGAACACGCGCATCGCGCCGAACTGTTCCTTGAGGTCGCGCTCCGGCACCTGCGTGTAATATTTGCTGCGCAGAATACCGAGCGCATCATTGGCGCGCGCGAGCATCATGTCGTTGCCCTCGATCCAGGCACGCACGATCCGTTCGAGGATTGGCTTGTTGCTCGCGTAGTAGGCATTCGACGCCGCCCAGCCGCCGACGATCGCCGCATTCGGATAGAACGCGCCCGCGTCGAGAATCTTCTTGGCCTGAGGCACCTTTTCGCGCACGGCGATGTTGAACGGCACCCAGAGCGCGATGGCGGGATATGATCCGCCGATGAAGGCGTTCACCGCGTCGGCCATCGGCAGGCTCGCCAGGTCGATATCGGCCGATGACATCTTGTTCTCGCGCAGCGCATTGTCGAGGAACACATGTGCCGTGGTGCCTACGGTCGTGACGACGCGCTTGCCACGCAGATCGGCGAACTGTGTCACGCCCATGTCCTCGCGCACCCAGAGCTGCGCGGTGGCGTATTCGATCGAGTTGACCAGAAACATCTTGCCCTGGCCGCGCGCCGGAAAATTCGAGATCACGGCTCCGGTCACCAGCATGTCGATGCCGTTTTCGGACATCGCCTTGAACAGTTCGAGACCCGTCTTGAACTCCTTGAACTCCGGATCGACGCCGTTGCGGCCGAAGGCGCCGAGATGATCGGCGAGCCAGAGCTGGCCGTCGACGGCGAGCGTATGGAGATAGCCGATGCGGACCTTCGCAGGCTTCAGCTGCGCCAATGCCGGCATTGCGAGCGTCGAGGCACCGAGAGCCGCACCCGACGTGACTAGGAATTTGCGCCGGTCCATCGCCAACCCTCCTGCCCTCAATCGCCGCTTTTCTTCGAACGACCGCGTCGTCGAACGCAGCGACGTGTCCTCGTCTCGCGGGCTTTCGACGATGAGCCGGCCCGAGAGCGGCCCGCAACATCTCGCCATCGGCCGAGCAATGCAACTGAAGTTTGCAAGCAACCGCTGCGTGAAATCAACCGAAGCTTGTTTCCACCGGTTCCGCTTCGGATGATACAACCTGACTTCGAAGCGCCTCACCATCGTCAAGCCACGGCCCCAAAACAGCCACGAACCAAACACAGGATTGTTCGGGGTTCTGCTTCGACCAGCGGTGGTATTGCGCGCTGGCGTAGCGTGCAGCTTGATGCTGTTTTCAAACAGGCGCGATCAGGGACGGGAACCATGGTGACTCAACCCACTAAGGCAGCGTTTCCGCATTTCCGGTCCGGCGCGGCGAGATCCGGCGTCCCCCGCCGAGCGATGCAGGCGTTCGTCCTCGGCCTTCTCCTTGCGACCATGCTCTTGCTGTCCCGCTCGCCCGCCTACGCGCAGACCCGTGCAGCAAAAGCCGGGCCGACGCCGCTGGCGGAGGAATGGAAGACCAAGATCAACGCCAACACGGTCGCGATCATCGCCGGCAGTCCGGAAGACACCTATCTCGACATCACGCATGACCTCGCCGTGGTGCTCAACGACGACAACCTGCGCATTCTCCCCATGGTCGGCCAGGGCGGCGCACAGAACATCCGCGACGTGCTCTATCTCAGGGGCGTCGACATCGGCATCACCACGGCCCAGATGTTGCGCTACTTTGCATCCACCGGCGAGCTCAGCCGCTCCCTCGACCAGCAATTGACCTATATCACCCGCCTCTATCCGGAGGAGATGCACGTCGTCGCTTCCCGCGACATCAAATCGATCCAGGACCTGAACGGCAAGAAGGTGAACTTTGCCGAGGCCAAATCGAGCACCGAGATCACCGCGCGCGACGTCTTCGGCCTGCTGTCCATCAACGTCGACGAGGTCAACATCAACGAGGCGGATGCGATCGCCGCGATCAAGTCCGGCCAGATCGCGGCCACCGTGGTGATCTCCGGCAAGCCCGCCGAGGTCATCTCGCGCATCGGAGCGAACGACAATTTGCACCTCCTGGAGGTCCCCTACACGTCGGCGCTGGAGAACATCTATTCGCGCGGTGAGCTCGAGCCACAGCTCTACCCCAATCTGATCGACGCCGGGAAAAACCTGCAGACCGTCGCGGTCGATGCCGTCATGATCACGATCAACTGGCAGCCGGCGACCGACCGCTATCGCCGCGTAGCCAAATTCGTGGAAGCCCTGTTCAGCAAGTTCCCCGAGCTGCAAAAATCCCCCAGACATCCGAAATGGCGGGAGGTTGACCTCAGCAAGGACCTGCCCGGCTGGGACCGTTTCCCGGTCGCGCAATATTGGCTGCAGCAGGACAAGTTCGCGGAGTTCGTCTCCAAGCGTCAGGTCGGCGATGCCTCGAATCCCGCCGACAAGCAGCGCCTGTTCAAGGAATTCCTCGAATGGACGCAGAACGAGGCCAAGAAGCGCTGAAGACTCCGCTCCTGGTGTCTCTTTCAAACAGGGTTGATCTCGCCCCTGCATTGCGTTGACCTCCGGCAGGTCGGCGCTCTATTCCTGCGCTGCGCGAGTTGTTCCCGGCTCGCCGACCCGCAAATCGGCCGAAGCCTGATGCCGCATGGCGGCGCCTGCCTCCGGACCGCGTCCAGACCTGGTTTTGTCCTGTGTCCGCATCAAAGCCGCCGCTTGCCCAATTCGAGCACGTGTCCCTCTCTTTCGAGACGCCCAACGGGGTGCTCAAGGTGCTCGACGACGTGAGCTACGAGATTTTGGAGGGCGAGTTCGTCTCCATTATCGGTCCCTCCGGCTGCGGCAAGACCACGATGATGAACATGCTGGCGGGGTTTCAGAAGCCGACGGCGGGATCGGTGACGTTCGACGGCCGGCCTATCTTGGGACCCGGGCCCGAACGCGGCGTCATCTTTCAGGACTACGGCGTGTTTCCCTGGCTCACCGTCAAGGACAACATCGGCTTCGGGCTGAAACTGAAGGCCAATCACGTCCCGCTCAAGGAGCGCGACGACATCTGTGCGCACTACCTCGCTTTGATGGGGCTTTCGGACTTCGCCAACTCCTATCCCAAACACCTGTCGGGCGGCATGCGCCAACGGCTCGCGATCGCGCGGGCCTACGCAGTCAAGCCGAAATTTCTGCTGATGGACGAGCCGTTCGGCGCGCTGGATGCCCAGACCCGGTTGAACATGCAAAACCTGCTGCTGCAGGTGCTCGGGGCCGAAGGCAAGACCGTGATGCTGATCACCCATTCGGTCGACGAGGCGATCTATCTGTCCTCGCGCATCATCGTCGTGACGGCGCGGCCGGCCCGCATCAAGCGGATCATTGACATCGATTTTCCCTATCCGCGCCAGGAGGCGATCCAGGAGCGAGCCGAATTCGGCGAAATCAGGAAGCTCGTTCGCGAGCTCGTCATGAGCGAATACCAGGCGCAGCAGGCCCAAAGCGTGGTGCGGTTCTCGGAATAAGAGCCGACCGCTGCCTTGATCGCGATCGCGGGCCCGGCCGTCGTTGTCATCAAATCATCGCAGTTGTCCGTAGTCGTACGGACCCGCCTCGCGTGCAGATACTCCCGCGCAGGCTGCAATCGGTTGTCCGCAGGGAAAAACAACCAGTAGTGCCCCTTCGTCGCAAAAATTGCATCGCTTTCAACTCACACGCGTCCACACTTTAGACGAAGTTTAAGCATAGACGAGGTGCCCTTGTGGGCGCGCGGCAACCAAGTCAATTTGGGCGAGCAAGAGGTCGGGACGTCAGATCAAGCATCGTGCGATCTGCCGGTGTCTTCTGACACAACCTTTGCGAATCCATTGGCGCGGGGCGGCGTTGGAGTGCAGAGCCAAACCTAACTGAAGAATTAGTCGGCACTTGCGTGCGCGCGAAGCCTTGCGGTTTCGCGATCCCGTTCGTCTGCCGTCTCGGGCCTTGAGTAGAGTGAGGTTGTAGCGTGAGCGACTCGGACAAGACTCCCGGTCCAGACGATCCTGCCTACTACGCGCCACGCCGATTGCGCGATATCGGTGCCGCTGCCGACAGGAACTGGCGGCTGGCGCCCCATCAGGACCGGCCACCCCCGGCAGCGCAGCACCTGCCCGCGCATGTCCCTCCGCCGGATTTCAGGCTTTCAAAGGACGGCGACCGCCGGTCGCGGGGCCGCTCCGACGCATTCAACGAAGCGCTCGCCAAGGTTTTGCGAGAACAGATGGAATCTGAGCAGGGCGGCGACGGCCTTGCCGAAATGCGACGATCGTCGTTTCGAGCACTGGCATCGTTTGCGTTCGCGGGCGCGACCGCCGCACTGGTTGCGCTGACCTGCTTTGCGCTCATCTCCCCGGAGCCCGGCCTCGGCGGAAACCGCATCCTGGCAGCGCTCGGATCCTGGCAGACGATCAGGTCCTTCGCGCCGCAACCGGCGCCGCGCAATGTCTCGACGCTGGTGGTCCGCAACCAGAGCGGCCTCGTCGGTGAACTGCTGGAGCTCGGGGTCAGCGTCAACCAGCCGAACCCGGGCGCGACGGTTGCCATCAAGGGGCTGCCTGATGGCGCCAAGCTCTCCGACGGGACGCGGAAAAGTGCCGGGGAATGGCGGGTCCGCGCGGAGGACGTCGCCGACACCAAGGTGATGCCGCCAATGGATTTCGCCGGCGACATGAATCTGGCGGTCGAATTGCGCGATGGCGATGGCGCGGCACAGGTCACGAGTTCCCTGCAGCTCACCTGGAAGCCGGCTGCGCACGTAAGCGAGGCGGTCGCCCTGAGCGCGGTCGCCGCGCCTGTGATTGTTCCGGCTGCGCCGGCACCGGCGCTCGCTGCGGCCTCGCCTGCACCGGTCGTTGCTCCAGCCCTGCCGGCTGTGCCGGTCCAGGCACCGACCGTCGTTGCACCGACCGTCGTTGCACCGACCGTCGTTGCATCGGCCACACCGACTGCCGACGCACCGTCGCCCTCTCCGACTCCCGCTGAACTGACGGCCATGGAGATCGCCGCCTCGATCAGGCGGGCGCAGGAACTGCTGGCAACCGGCGACGTGAAGGCGGCACGGGCGCTGCTTCAGCACGCCGCCGAGCTCCACGATGCCCGCGCCGCGCTCGCGCTGGCGAAAACCTATGATCCGGCGGTGTCGCGACAATCGAGCGTGGCTGACAGGACCGGGCCTGACGCGACCCAGGCACGCAACTGGTACCAGAAAGCAAGGGAGTGGGGATCGCCGGAAGCCCAGCGGCTGCTCGATGCGCTGGCGAGCTATCAGCGTTGACGCGTAGAGCCGCGACGACCGATCAGGACTTAGCAGACAACAAGAGAGCGGCGCCCTTCTCCCCGATCATCAGGCTGGTCGCGTTGGTGTTGGCCGAAGTGATCTGCGGCATCACCGAGGCATCGATCACGCGCAGCCCGTCCACCCCGCGAACGCGCAAGTCCGGATCGAGCACGGCGCGGTCGTCGCTTCCCATGCGGCAGGTCCCGACACAATGAAACACGGTGCCGCCGGTCCTGCGGGCAAATTCCCAGATGCTCGCCGGGTCTGGCGCCTCGGGTCCGGGCGCGACCTCGATGTCCCAGAGGTCGCGAAACGATTTTTGGCGAAAGATGTCGCGCAGCATCGTCATGCCGGCGACCAGCGTCTTGCGGTCGATCTCCTCGGCAAAATAGTTCGGAAAGATGCGCGGCTGGTCGAGCGGGTCCGTCGAACGGATCGCAAGCGTTCCCCGCGAGCGTGCATGGCACTGCCAGGCCGACGCGGTGAATCCGGAATAGCGATGCAGCGGCTCGCCGGGCTTGTCGACCGACAGCGGCATGACGTTGAACTGGATGTCCGGCCGGCCGGAGTGTGCATGACCTGTCATCGCCGCGCCGCCAACTTGGCCGGCTCCCACCGTCAGTGGACCGCGGCCACGCAAAGCCCAGTCCAGACCCATCGCCGCCAGCTTGAACGGATTGCGCACATCGTCATTCAGTGACCGCTTGGCCTTGAGCCGC
>Ga0207665_10000977_pt1 | contig 19352 bp, 21 predicted proteins | sample LARL112metaG_FD_184351 | JGI IMG/M metagenome (GOLD analysis project Ga0207665, IMG submission 184351) | Corn, switchgrass and miscanthus rhizosphere microbial communities from Kellogg Biological Station, Michigan, USA - LAR L11-2 metaG... | ecosystem: Host-associated > Plants > Roots >...
GGACGTACGCGAACTCGGCGATCGCCTCGACGCGCAGATACAGCGGATTGATGAACCGGCGCGACGTGGGCAGGTACGGCGACGGCTCCATCGGCGGGGTAGGGGCTGCCGCATGCAACGGGTTGACGAGAACGAAACCCGCACCGTGCCGCGAGGCCGACCATACCGCGAGGTCGGCCAGGTCGGTCAAATCGCCGATGCCCCAAGAACGTTGCGAGCGCACGCTATAGAGCTGGGTGGCCAGCCCCCATGCCCGGCTCGGCCCCAGCCTGGCAGGCAATCCCATCGAGGCCGGCGCGACGATCACCAGCGTGCTGATATCGGATGCGCCGACCTGTAAGTGGAGTTGGTGATAGCCAAGCGGCAGGTCACCGGGTAGCTCGAAAGTGGCCTCACCGACCAGTCTTCCGTCGAGATCATAAGGGGCCCTGTTGTTTTCGAGCTGCCGCAGCCCGGTGCGCGCGGAACCGTCCTCGAGCCGGATCCACAGACCGGCGGGGTCGCCGTGTGAGACGTGCACCCAGAACGACGACACGACGCCGGACCGGCCGACGATCGTCGGCGGCAGCGAGCGGGCCCAGTAGTCGCGGTCGTGTGCGGCCAGTGAGGCTGTGCGCTCATTCTCGGTGGCGGCGGGCACGCCGAGGGCGTCGAGCACGGCGATCAGCGTTGAGGATGCGGTGGTCGTGTGCCTGCCGGTCCAATCGTTGTATTCGGTTGCCACGCCGTAGCGGCGCGCCAACTCGACGAGCGAGGCCGGCAGCTCAGTCATGCCGCCCATCTTGGCAGGTTTTCTCCTGCTCCTCGCGTCGGTGTTTTTGCCAGTGCTCCTCTCGTCCGCGGAAAATCAGTCGACATCGCGGATCAGCAAGTCATCCCAGGTATCCCGTCGCACCACGAGCCGGGCATTCCCGTTGCGGGCGAAGACAACCGGGACCCTGCGGGCGCCGTTGTACTGATTGGACATGGTGTAGCAGTAGGCGCCGGTGACCGGCACGGCGAGCAGGTCACCGATCGCCGGTTGCTGCAGCGGGACGCCGTCGACGAGCTGGTCTCCGGATTCGCAATGCCTGCCGACCACGCTGACCATCTCGCCGCCGCCCACGCGGTTGACGATCGTGGCCTCGAACCGCTGCCCGGTCAGCGACACCTCGAGGTTGTCGCCCATCCCGCCGTCCACCGCCACGTGGGTGAGGGCGCCGCGCTTGATCGTCGTGATTCGGTACACCGTGCACGCGCTGTTGGCGACCATACTGCGGCCCGGCTCGACGATGATGCGCGCACCGGCCGGCAGCAATGCGCGGGCCTGCGTCACCATCGCCTCGGCGTAGTCGTCGAGGCTCGGCGGGTGCTCGTCGTAGGTGTAGCGCACCCCGAGGCCCCCACCGAGGTCGTAGACGTCGAAGGTGCCTAGCTTCGCGATGGGTTCGACCGCCTGCGCCAGCTGTTCGACGTTGAGCAGTTGCGATCCGACATGGGTGTGCACTCCGTCGAGCCGCATCTTGCTGCTGCGCTCGATCCGGCCGATCGCGTCGCGGGCGTCGTCGGGCAGCAGGCCGAATTTCGAGCCGGCGTGGCCCGTCGCTTGGGAGGCGTGGGTGGCGGCCTCGACGCCGGGGATGACCCGCACTAGGCACGGTTGCTGATGACCCGCGGGCACGATGCGCTCGAGCCGGTCGATGTCGTCGAAATTGTCCACCACGATCAGGCCGACGCCGTGATTGACCGCGAGCTCGAGTTCCTCGTCGCTCTTGGCGTTGCCGTGCAGGACGAGCTTGCCCGGATCGGCGCCTGCCTTGAGCGCGGTCAGGATCTCGCCGCCGCCCGCGACGTCGAGGTGCAGACCCTCCTCGATCATGACCCGCTGAACGGCCGTGCACGGGAACGACTTCGACGCGAACGCCACGTCGCAGCGCGGCCATCGGCCGCGGAACGCGGCGAGGTAGGCGCGGGCGCGCTGCCGCAGAGCGTCCTCGGACACGACGATGGCCGGGGTGCCGAACTGCTCGGCCACTTCGTCGAGGCGGCACCCCCCGACGTTCAGGGTGCCGTCGCTGTCGAGGCACGTTCCTGGCTGGAAGAGGGCGAGCAGCTCATCGGTGGTCGCCTCGGTATGGACCGTCATCCGCTCAGCGTGCCACCGCTTCGTCGAGCGTGAACTCACTGCGAAAAAGTCCGCGAAATCCGCACTGGTCACTCTCTGACTTGCTAGTCTGTCTGTAATGATCCTTACAGATATATGCCCGACGAAGAAGCAGCAGCAGGGTGAGCAGTCCCGCGCGCTGATCCTCGATGCCACCGAACGGTTGATGGCCACCCGCGGATACGCGGCCACGTCGATCAGCGACATCCGTAAGGCGTGCGGGCTGCCGCCAAGCTCCATCTACTGGCATTTCGGCTCCAAGGAAGGCGTGCTCGCAGCGGTGATGGAACGCGGCGCCGACCGGTTCTTCGCGGCGATCCCCACATCGGGAGACGCCGACGGGCAGCTGGCCGTGCTGTCGAGGTTGCAATCGCAACATCCGCTCTTCTTGCGGCTGTTCTACATGCTGTCGCTGGAGCGCAGCGACGATCCCGCCGTCGCGGGCGTGGTGCGCCGGGTTCGAGACACCGCGATCAGGCGGTTCCGCGCCGCGATCACTCGGCTGCTGCCCGCCGACGCGCCGCCGGCCAAGGCGGAACGCGTCGTCACCGAACTCACCGCGCTGGCCGTCGCACTCTCCGACGGGGTGTTCTTCGCCGAGCACCTGGAACCCGACGGCACCGATGTTGGGCGGATGTACCGACGGCTATCGGCGGCCGTGACGGCGCTCATCCCGATCCTGTTGGAGGAGAAGTGAACATGAGGACCGCCATCATCACCGGCGCCAGCTCGGGGCTCGGACTCGAGTGCGCACGAGCACTGCTGCGCAGCGACCCGTCCATGCACGTCGTGCTTGCGGTGCGCGATACCGGCCGTGGCGCCGAAGCGGTCAAGCAACTCGGCGAACCGCAGCGCTGCACTGTCATGCGCATGGACCTCGCGTCGTTGACGTCGGTGCGCGCCTTCGCCGAAGACGTTCGCGCCGCGACACTTCCGCCGTTGCACGCGATCGTGTGCAACGCCGGCGTGCAGGTGGTGTCAGGCACGGAGTGGACCGAGGACGGCGTCGAGATGACGTTCGGCGTCAACCACCTTGGCCACTTCGCGCTCGTGCAGCGTCTGCTCGGCGAGCTGGCACACCCCGCGCGCATCGTCGTTGTCAGCAGCGGAACCCACGACCCGAGCAAGCACACCGGCATGCCCCACCCGCGCTACACGTCGGCCGACGATCTGGCGCATCCGCGCGCCGAGCAGTCGGCGGACGACGGCCGCCGACGGTACACGACCTCGAAACTGTGCAACATGCTCTTCACCTACGAACTCGACCGCAGGCTCGACCATGGCGTGACCGTCAACGCATTCGACCCCGGCCTGATGCCCGGCTCGGGGTTGGCCCGCGACTACCCGCCGCTGCAGCGGCTCGTTTGGCGTTATGTGCTGCCGGCGCTGCGGGTGTTGCCCGGTGTGCGCAGCACCCACACCTCCGGTCGGTATCTGGCGGCGCTGACGAACGATGCCCGGTTCGATGGTGTCGGCGGTGAGTACTTCGACGGCCTGCGGCCGATCCGGTCGTCGGCCGACTCCTACGACCGCGATAAGGCACTCGACCTCTGGTCGACCAGCGAGCGGCTGCTGACCCACGCGACCAAGTGACGCAATCTGTTTCGGTAATGTCGGGGCAATGGCGCAGGACCGGCAGGCCCGGGTCGCGGTCGCGGCGCTGTTCCTGACCAACGGGGCGATCTTCGCCAACCTGCTGCCGCGCTATCCCGAGATCAAGGCCGACCTGCACCTGTCCAACGCTGTCTACGGCGCGGCGATCGCGGCGTTCTCCGCTGGCGCACTGGTCGCGGGGCTGGCTGCGGCGGCGCTGATCCGCCGATACCGTTCCTCACGGGTCGCCGTCGTCGGCACGATCGGCATCGCGGCGTTCGTCCTCGTCGCCGGCCTGGCGACCACGCCGCTGGTGCTCGCCGCCGCGTTGTTCCTCGCGGGCGCGTCGGACGCGATCACCGACGTCGCGCAGAACGCGCACGGCCTTCGGGTGCAGCGCAACTACGGCCGGTCGATCATCAACTCGTTTCACGCGGTGTGGGCGGTCGGCGCGATCGTCGGCGGTTTGATGGGGGCCGGTGCGATCGCGCTGCACATCCCGAGGGCAACCCATCTGGCGATCGCCGGTGCCGTATTCAGTGCGGTCGTCGTCATCGCATACCCCTATCTGCTGGGCGGCCCGGATCACGACGACCATCCGTCGGCTCGGTCGGCGGGCGGCCCAGCCGCGGGCATCGCGGTGTACGCAACCCTGGCGGCCCTTGTGGTGATGGCGATCGCGGATGCGACAGTCGAGGACGCCGGAAGTTCCTGGGCCACACTGTATTTGCGCGACAGCCTCGACGCATCGGGTGCGGTTGCGGTGTTCGGCTACGTCGCACTGGTCGGGTTCATGTTGGTCGGCAGGCTGATCGGCGACCGATTGGTGGACCGCTTCGGCGAGCGGGCGGTGGTGCGGTCAGGCGGATTCGTCACCGCCGCCGGGATGGGAGCCGCGCTGGCGTTTCCCAGCGCACCAGGAACGATCGCCGGGTTCGCCGCCGCGGGCTTTGGTGTCGCGACGCTGATACCGGCCGCCATGCACGGCGCCGACCAACTGCCTGGCATGCGCCCTGGTACCGGGCTGACGGTGGTGACGTGGCTGATGCGCGTCGGCTTCTTCGGCGCACCGCTGCTTGTCGGCGTCGTCGCGGACGCGACGAGCCTGCGGGTCGGCCTGCTTTCGGTTCCCGTCGCGGGCGTGGTGGTGATGGCGCTGGCCGGTGCGCTCAGTGCACGGCGCCTGCCATCTCAATCGTGAGCACGCCCGCCACGATGAACCCGATGCCGAGCACCATCAGCCAGGTCAGCGGTTCGGAGAACAAGTATCGGGCGATGACGGCGACCAAGGCGACGCCGCACGCGGTCCACACGCCGTAGGCGATGCCGACGGGCATGCCCAGTGACAGCGTCAGCCACAGGAGATAGAAGCACACGAGATAGCCCGCGACGACGGGCACAATCCATGCCTTCTTGCGGAATCCGTCGGAGGCGCGTAGCGACAGCGTCGCGAAGACCTCGACGATGATCGCGCAGGCCAGCGCCAGCCACATCACGATTGGTCCGCGGCGGCTCTTTGAGAGCCGAACTCGACGAGCAGCACGCCCGCGATGATCAGCCCGATACCCGCAACGATCGGCCAGGTGAACGGGTCACCGTAGATCGCTGCGGCCAGCACCGCCGTCGCGGCGGTGCCGCAAGCGCCCCAGATGCCGTAGGCGACCCCGACCGGCATCCCGGTCCGCAACACCAGCGTCAGCAAGATGAACGAGCCCACGTACCCAGCCACGACCACCACCAGCCACGCCGAATGGTCTTGGGACGCCCGCAAAGCCAGCGTTGCCGCAACCTCGACCGCGATGGCCGCGAAGAGCAGCGCCCACTTCCGCACCCGACCAACCTAACTCAGGCCCCTTTCGCGCTAGCGCGCTCCACCATCGGCGTCAGCACCTCGTGCGCAAACCGCCGCAGTTCGGCGTCGTCGCCGAAGTTCGGATCGGTGGGCGGCATCGAGATGTAGGTGAGGAACAACCGGGCGAACACGTCGCCCACCCAACACACCCTTTGCGACGGTGTGCCGGGCGCCTCGCCGTGAATGTAGTTGGCGATGAAGGCCGACCCGATCGCCACCAGTTCGAGAGAACCGGCGATCGGGGTCGGCTCGAGCTGGCCGGCACGGCGCAGCATCGGATGCTCCCTGGCGAACGTGACCGCGGCGATGAACGCCTCGGCCACGCCGTCGTGCGGATCCTCGACGACGTCGATCGCGTCGGCGACCGCTGCGAGGAAGCGCTGAGTCTCGCGTCGCACCAGTGCCTCGACCAGGTCATCGCGGCGCGGGTAGCGGCGGTAGGCCGTCATTCGGGATACGCCTGCTCGGCGGACCACCTCCTCGACCGTAATCCGTTGCAGCCCAACGGCAGCTGCTTCCTGAAGCGCGGCGTTAAGTATGCGCTGGCTCGCGCGGTCGGCCGACTCTTCCACGCGGCCGCCGACGGCAACGCCGCCGACCACCTCGATCAGCTGGCCGTCGATCACAGCGCGGCGGCCTTCGTCGGCGCTGCGCGTTCACGCGCGAGTTGGACGTAGCACGGGGTGCCGAACGCCCGGCGCAACCTGCGCGCGTCCCACTGCAGTGCCGGCTCGATCAGCGTGCGGGTCAGAGTCGGGGGATGCTCGAGGCCGATGAGTTCGCGCGCCCAGTGCGGGGCCCGGCTCATTCCCGCGTAGATCGCGAAACGGTGCAATTCGCGATCGACAGGCCCAGGCAAGTTGGGGAAGAACGGGGATGTCATCAGGAAGTCGAGAAACGCTCGCGTCTGCACGTTCACGCTCAGTCGTGACCGCATGGTCTCGACATAGTCGTCGAGTTCGGCGACGGTCGTCGGGACCCACTCGGCGCCGCCCATCCAGCCGATCACCGCCTGCTCGGCCAGGTACCGATCCCGTTCCTGTTGAGACAGCGGCCTTTTCGTATGTTCGTAGGCGTGCATGATCATCCACGGGATGCAGGTGTGCACCCAGGCGATCAACTCCGGGTCCAGCGCGCGATATGCGACGCCGTCGGGGCGCGTGCCCTTGACGTAGGAATGCACGTCCTTGACGTGTTCGATGAGCCAGGTCGCCGCCTCGGTATTGCCGAACGTCGTGGTCAGCACGTAGCCCAGGGTGGCGCGAGCGCGCGCAAACGGATCCTGACGGTAGTTCGACAGATCCTGCACGCCTGCGACGACCGACGGATGCAGGATCTCCAGCACGATCGCGGGAAGGCCGGCTTGGGAGACTGCCGCCAGGTCGGCGTTGATCTCCCAGGACACGCTGTTGGGCCCGATCAGTCCCGGATCGCCCGGCGTACCTCCGTAGACCGCGGGATCGTCGTGACGTCCCGCGCCCTTCTCGAACTCGGCGACGATGCGGCGGCGCAGCGGGTCCATCGGATCTCCTTGGAAGGATTGTTACAAATAACGTATCAGTCATACCACTACACGTGATGCGAATCTCGCGGTTGTCTTTGCTACGCATAGGTAGCCTCAACGTATGAGCACTGTTGTCGAAACCGCCTACGGCCCCGTCCGTGGCGCCGACGACGGTCCCATTACCTCGTGGAAAGGCGTGCGCTACGCCGCTCCGCCGACAGGAGACCTCCGGTGGCGGGCCCCGCAGCCGCCCGAGAAGTGGACCGAAGTCGCCGATGCCGGCGCACTGGGGCGGGTCTGCCCGCAGCCGGTTGAGCCACGCATTCCCATCGACCTCGGCGCGCCGCAAGGTGACGACTGCCTCACGCTCAACATTTGGGCGTCGTCGGATATCGCCGGCGGCGATCGCAAGCCGGTGATGGTGTGGATTCACGGCGGCGCCTACGTCCTCGGTTCGGCGAACCAGCCGCTGTATAACGGGCGAGTGCTGGCCGCGGGCGGCGACGTGGTCGTCGTCACCGTGAATTACCGGCTCGGCGCTTTCGGATTTCTGGATCTGTCGTCGTTCAGCACATCAGGACGCCGGTTCGACAGCAACCTTGGGTTGCGCGACGTGATCCTGGCACTGCAGTGGGTGCGCGACAACATCGCCGCATTCGGCGGCGACCCCGATCGGGTCACACTGTTCGGCGAATCGGCGGGCGCCGGCATCGTCACCACTCTGCTGACCACCCCGGCCGGCGCCGGACTGTTCAGCGCCGCAATTGCGCAGAGCTCACCGGCCACGTCGGTATATGACGCCGTGCGGGGCCGGCGGGTCGCCGAAGAGTTCCTCGACATACTCGGCCTGAGGCCCGACGACGTCGACCGGTTGAGTGGCTTGCCGGCCGAAGCGATCGTGGCGGCGTCGCGGACATTGTTCAACGACGTGCCACTGCGTAGCCCAGGCCTGCTCGCCTTCGCGCCGATCGTCGACGGCGACCTTGTGCCCGATTATCCGGTCAAGCTGGCGCGCGAGGGCCGCTCGCATCCGGTGCCGTTGATCATCGGCACCAACAAGCACGAGGCGGCACTGTTCAAGTGGATGAAGTCGCCGCTGATGCCGATCACGCCCCATGAGATCCGGCGAATGTTCGCCGAAATGGCCGCCGAACAGCCCGACGTGCAGCTCCCGACGGAGGACCAGATCGGCGCCGTCTATCGGAGTCGGCGCACCAAGACCCGAGGCATGGGTGTCGCCCGCGACGTCGGGTTCCGGATGCCGTCGGTGTGGCTGGCCGAGGGGCACAGCGCTGTCGCGCCGGTGTACCTGTACCGATTCGACTGGTCCACCCCGATGCTGAAGGCACTGGGAATCGGCGCGACCCATGCCACCGAATTGCCCTATGTCTGGGGCAATTTGATCGCCGGCCCCAAGGACTTCACATTCAAACTGGGTGGCTTGAAGACCGGCGCGGCGGTGTCGTCGCGAATGCGGGCGCGCTGGGTGAACTTCGCCGTCCAGGGCAAGCCCAATGGGCTGCCCGGCGAACCGGAGTGGCCGCCGTATCACGAAGCGGATCGCGCATGCCTGATCATTGACCGGCGAGACGCGATCGTGAACGATATCGACCTGCACATCCGGGCCACATGGGGCAGTCAGGTGATCAGCTTCCGGTAACGGCGCGCCGGCTAAACTCGTCGCGGAGGTGTTGCCGTGGACTTGGCAAAGGCATTCTCGGATGTGCTGCCGCCGCTGATGCACGATCCCGTGATGTACGCGGTCCCGTTCTTCCTTTTGCTGCTGATCATCGAGTGGGCCGCTGCGCGCAGGCTCGCGCATGAAGAGGCGGATCGCCCACCATCCGGTTCGTATCTGAAGCCCGACGCGTGGGCCAGCATCTGGATGGGCCTGGTGTCCGTCGGTACCAGCGGGCTGCTCAACGGGATCGCGCTGCTGGCGTACGCGGCACTCTACGTCTATGTCGCGCCGTGGCACCTGCCCGCCAATCAGTGGTACACGTGGGTGATCGCCATTGTCGGTGTGGACCTGCTCTATTACCTCTACCACCGGATGGCGCACCGGGTCCGGCTGATCTGGGCCACCCATCAGGCCCATCATTCGAGCCAGTATTTCAACTTCGCCACCGCGCTGCGGCAGAAGTGGAACATCAGCGGCGACGTGTTCCTGCGGGCGCTGCTGCCGCTCTTCGGCGTTCCGCCCTGGCTGGTGTTCCTGTCATTCTCGATCAATCTCATCTACCAGTTCTGGATCCACACCGAGCGCATCGACAGGCTTTGGCGGCCAATCGAATTCATCTTCAATACGCCGTCACATCACCGGGTGCACCACGGCATGGACCAGCAGTACCTGGACCGCAACTACGGCGGCATCTTCATCTTCTGGGACCGGCTCTTCGGCAGCTTCCAGGCGGAGACCACGCGACCGCACTACGGCCTCACCAAGCAGGTGGACACCTTCAACATCTGGAAGCTGCAGACGTGGGAGTACGTGGCGATCGCCCGCGACGTGCGCCACGCGACGCGCTGGCGTGACCGGCTCGGATACCTCTTCGGGCCGCCGGGATGGGTGCCTGCCGAACGTCTCGCTGTGCCCGAATCGGCGGAAGTTCGCACGTAAGCCGATGCTCGACCGGGAAGTATGAATCCCATGGACGTCAAAGAGGTTCTGCTGCCCGGTGTGGGTCTGCGATTCGAGTTTGAGAATCGGGACGGTGACCGTATCGGTGTTGTCGCCAGGCGCACCGGTGAATTCGAAGTCGTCGTCTACCCCAGCGATGATCCTGACCAGGCGCAGCAGGTGTTCCGCCTCACCGACGAGGAGGCCGAGGCCCTTGCCCAGATCCTTGGCGCACCGCGGATCGCCGAACATTTCGCCGACCTGACCCGCGAGGTCCCCGGGCTCAACGCGGGACAAGTGACCATCCGACCCGGAAGCCCGTTCGTCGACCGGCCCCTCGGCGACACCAGGGCGCGCACCCGCACCGGCGCCTCCATCGTGGCGATCGTCCGCGACGAGGCGGTCCTCGCGTCACCGGGGCCCGGGGAGATGTTGCGCGTCAACGACGTACTGGTGGTCATCGGCACCGAGGACGGCATCTCGGGAGTTGAGGAAATCGTCGCGCAGGGCAATCTGGCCGGTCCGCCGGCCGAAAGTTGAGCTATGCAGGTATCGGCGACGCTGCTGCTCGAGCTCGGCGTCATCCTCACGGTGCTCACCGTGTTGGGCACCGCCGCGCGCCGATTCGCGCTGTCGCCGATTCCGCTGTACCTGGTGGCCGGTCTCGCCCTCGGTGAAGGAGGCATCGCGCCGATCCCGGCCGCTGCGCAATTCGTCAGCACCGGCGCATCGATCGGCGTGGTGCTGCTGCTTCTCACCCTCGGGCTGGAGTTCTCCATCGGAGAGTTCGCGAGCAGTCTGCGCCGGCACCTGCCGTCGGCGTGGGTGGATGTGTTGCTCAACGCCGTGCCCGGCGCGATTGCGGGCGCGCTGCTCGGGCTCAATGGCGTGGGGATCCTGGCCCTGGCCGGGGTCACATACATCTCGTCCTCGGGTGTGATCGCGCGGCTGCTGTCCGACCTGCGCCGGCTCGGCAACAGGGAGACCCCGGCCGTGCTGTCGATCCTGGTGCTCGAGGACTTCGCGATGGCGGCCTACCTGCCGCTGCTCGCCGTCTTGGCCGCGGGCGGCACCTGGATTCAGGCCCTGTTGGGCATGGCGATCGCCATTTCGGCGCTCAGCGTGGCGTTCTTCGCGTCCTACCGGTGGGGGCACCACGTCGGACGGATCGTGGCGCACCCGGACAACGAGCAGATGCTGCTGCGCATCCTCGGTCTGACGTTGATCGTCGCCGCGCTGGCCGAATTCGTGCACGCCTCAGCCGCGGTCGGGGCGTTCCTCGTCGGCCTAACACTTACCGGTGAGTCGGCGCACCGCGCGCGAATGGTGCTCAGCCCGCTGCGTGACTTGTTCGCGGCGATCTTCTTCCTGGCCATCGGGGTCTCCGTGGATCCCGCCGACCTGATCCCGATGCTGCCAGCGGCCGCGGGGCTCGCGGTGGTGACAGCGGGGACGAAGGTGCTAACCGGTCAATTCGCCGCCCGCCGTGAGGGAGTGGCCCGCCCCGGTCAGCTGCGCGCGGGCACCGCGCTGATCGCCCGCGGCGAATTCTCGTTGGTCATCATCGGGCTCGTCGGCACGACGCTGGAAGCCGTCGAGGCCGTCGCCACGCCCTACGTGTTCATCCTTGCCATGGTCGGGCCCGTGCTGGCCCGATTCACCGGCACCGGCGGAAGACCGGCGCCCGCCCGCTGATCGCATCCCTAACCCATTGCAGCGCAGCGCGACCCGTCTCGGCGACGTTGATCAACGAACCATCGAGACCGTGATCTGCCACGGCAACGTGGCCAGCCTCGACCACTGCATCCCGTCCCATCCGCCCGTCGTCAGGACGTGCGGCATGTGCGCGGGGTCGCAGGCGTGGCGACGCAACCAGACGGCGAACGCGACCGACGGGGCCGCCAACACCTCGAGCCAGCGCGCCGGCGATGGTCTCGCGCACCGAGGTCTTGCCGGCCCGCTGGCGCCCGAGATGAGGAGCAATACATGTTCATCCTCGCGGCGACGGCAACCGATTTACGCCGCGATCCACATGCACCCCGTAGTGTCCGCGATGTGGAGACGGTGTTTGATGCCCACGTCGATCCCGGCCTGGTCGAACGTGCGCTTGCGGCAAGCACCTTCGGCTCGATGTGGCTCGACATCCCGCGGCCCGATTACCCGAAGGCAACCGAATCGATCGTTTGCGATCTGCTGGTGGTCGGCGGGGGATACGCCGGGCTGTGGACCGCATTGCATGCCGCCCAGCGAAATCCGGATCTCCGCATCGTCCTGATCGAGGCCAACCGGATCGGCTGGGCGGCGTCGGGCCGCAACGGCGGCTTCGTCGACGCCAGCCTGACGCACGGGCTGGAGAACGGAAAGACGCGCTGGCCTACCGAGATTGACACGCTCGAGGCGATGGGCAGGGAGAACCTCAATGGCATGCAGGCCGATATCGAGTCGCTCGGGCTCGACGCCGAATGGCAACGCACCGGCATGCTGTTGGTGGCGACCGAACCACATCAAGTCGATTGGCTCGCCGCCGCCGCCCATGGGCAGGGGCAGCTACTCGGCCTGCGCGAAGTCCGCGACGAGGTTCTTTCGCCGACCTACCTGGCGGGCCTGTACAGCCCCGACACCTGTGCGATCGTGCATCCCGCCAAGCTCGCGTTCGAACTGGCCCGCGCCTGCCAGGAAGCCGGAGTGCGCATCTATGAGCACACCAACGCACAGCGCCTGGACTCCGCCGGCGTTGCGCTGCGCATCCACTCCGGCGCGGCGACCTTCACCTGCCGCAACGCCGTGCTCGCGACGAATGTCTTTCCCAGCCTGCTGCGGCGCAACCGGTTGCGCACCGTGCCGGTGTACGACTACGTGCTGGCCACCGAGCCACTCACCGGCAGGCAGCTCGACCGCATCGGCTGGCGGCGCAGGCAGGGAATCGGCGACTGCGCCAACCAATTTCACTACTACCGGCTGACCGTGGACAACCGGATCGTATGGGGCGGCTACGACGCCGTCTACCACTTCGGCCGCAAGGTCGACGATCGCTATGAAGACCGGGCCGCCACCTATCGACGGCTGGCGGCGCACTTCTTCATCACCTTCCCAGCCCTCGACGACGTCAGGTTCACGCATCGGTGGGCGGGCGCGATCGACACCAACACCCGGTTCTGCGCGCACTGGGGCCTGGCCCGCGACGGCAGGGTGGCCTACGTCAACGGGTTCACCGGGCTCGGCGTCGCTTCGGCGCGGTTCGCCGCCGACGTGTGCCTAGACCTGCTCGACCGCGAGCCAACGGCGCGCACCGAATTGGAGATGGTGCGGCGGCGGCCGTTGCCGTTTCCGCCGGAGCCGCTGGCCAGCATCGGTATCCAGGCGACGCGATGGTCGCTGGATCGTGCCGACCACTCGGCGGGGCGGCGCAACATCCTGCTGCGCACGCTCGATGCGTTGGGCCTCGGATTCGATTCTTGAGTTGTATTCCCCACGGCGACAGCCAAGCTCACTAAGCTCAGCCGGGGTGATGCGGAAAGGGGTCACGATATTGAGCGACAGACTGATGAACGGCGAGAAACTCGAACGCGGGCAATCGCTGACATCGCGCAATGCGGCGTACACGCTGACGTTGCAGGATGACGGCAACCTGGTGCTGGCCGCACGCGGCCACGCCGTGTGGGCGACAGGGACCAACGGCCAGAACGTCGAACGCCTTGAGGTGCAAAAGGACGGCAACTGCGTGCTCTACACCCCGGACAAGCCGGTCTGGCACACCGACACCAAGGGCGCCAAGGATGTTCGCCTGCTTCTGCAGGACGACCGCAACCTGGTGCTGTACGGGTTCGACGGCCCGGCGTGGGCGTCCAACACGCAGACCGACCAGGCGCCGCCCCCACCGCCAGCCGCCGAGGCCCCGACACCCGAAGTGGTTCCGGCCGCCGCAAAGGAGCCGCAGGCACCCGTCCCGGCTCCGGAGCCTGAACCGGCAGCCGCGCCACCACCTCCGCCGCCTGCTGCGCGGACGTACACCGTGGTCTCCGGCGACACCCTGTGGGCCATCTCGGAGCGCTTCTACGGCGACGGCAGCAAATACCAGCTGATCGCCGACGCCAGCGGCGTCTCCAACCCTGATCTGATATATCCGGGCCAGGTGCTCACCATCCCGTAATTGAGCGACGGAGTTCCTTGGGCCCGAACGTGATTGGATCACCCCATTCGCCAAACGTTTGAATTTCAGCGCGTAGAACAGTATACGGGCGCACTCTTGATCAGTAGGGTCAACGACATGGCTGACACACTTAGCGAAGGACAGAAGCTCGAAAAAGGTGGATCGCTGACATCCAAGAACGGCGCGTACACGCTGACGTTGCAGGACGACGGCAACCTGGTGCTGGCCGCGCGCGGCCAGGCGGTGTGGGCGACGGGCACCAACGGCCAGAACGCCGAACGCCTTGAGGTGCAAAAGGACGGCAACTGCGTGCTCTACACCCCGGATAAGCCGGTCTGGCATACCGATACCAAGGGCGCCAAAGACGTCAGGCTCGTACTGCAGGACGACCGCAACGTAGTGCTGTACGCCAAGGACGGGCCGGCCTGGTCCTCGAAGACGGAGACCGCCGAGCCGCCTCCGCCCGCGCCCGAAGCCGCGGCGCCCGAAGTTGTTCCCGCGGCCGAGGAAGCACCGGCACCGGCACCGGCTCCCGAGCCGGCGGCCGCCGAACCGGCAGCGCAGCCGCCCCCGCCCCCGCCGCCCGCCCCGCGGACATACACGGTGGTCTCCGGGGACACCCTGTGGGCGATCTCGGAGCGCTTTTACGGCGACGGCAGCAAGTATCAGGTGATCGCCGACGCCAGCGGCGTCTCCAACCCCGACCTCATTCATCCTGGTCAGGTGCTGACGATTCCCTAGCGCAACTGCGATGGTGGCCCGTGCCGAAAGGTCCGGGCCATCATTGCTTTACGGGTGTCCACCAGCGGCTGGGCTTGCCACGCGGTGCCTCGGCAAGAAGACGGGTGTGTAACGTCGCAGCGTCGTGGTCCGATGAGCAATTGCGTGTGCAGTGCGGAGTGGTTTCGGGAATAGCAGTCCGCAGCTCACCGGTACCCTGGACAGCCGTGACTCCTGAAGATCGGAGGCCATAATGCGCCGACGATGGTTGCGCATGCTCGCAGCGGTGGCCGCCCCGATCGCCGCACTCGCACTGCCGACTGCGCCGGCACAGGCCACCCCGGGGGTGCCGGTGTTTCCCGGCATGGAGGTTCGTCAAGGCACCAACGTCTGCACACTCGGCTACGTCGACCCGCAAATGCGCATCGCGTTCACCGCAGGCCACTGCAGGGGCAGTGGACAGGTCACTGACAGGGACGGCAACCCGATCGGCACCCAGTCGTCGTTCCGCGACAACACGCCGAACGGCGCCACCGTCGACACCAACGATCAGATTGCCGACTGGGAGGCGATCAGCCTCGCGCCCGACGTCGCGGTCAACAACGTCCTGCCGGGCGGACGGCAGCTGACCGCCGACCCGGCCATCGTGCCCATGGACGGTCTGCCGGTATGTCACTTCGGGGTGGTCACGGGGGAGAGCTGCGGAACCATCCAGGCCGTGAACAATGGTTGGTTCACGATGGCCAACGGCGTGGTGAGTGAGAAGGGTGACTCCGGCGGGCCGGTGTACAACATCACCCCTGACGGCAGGGCGGTCATCGTGGGAATGTTCAACAGCACATGGGGTGATTATCCGGCGGCGGTGTCGTGGCAGGCCGCCAGCCAACAGGCTCGGGAAGATGTCATCTCCCCCGCATCGGCCAACATTCCCGCCCCATCGCCTGTGCCCTAGCGGAGAAGCTCGAAAACCGGGATCGACGATGCGGCAGCCCCCATTTCGTCGTCGGTCGACTCCGGCGTCAGGCCGCCGACGTGACCCTTGACCTCCCAGTACCACCGGCCTAGGTAGCGCCTCAACAACTGCGGCTTGGCGTCGTCGGCCACCTCGGCGATGCGCACCTCACGGCTGCGCCAGCGCGGACCGTTCTCGACGGACCCCGCCGCACGCGCGTTGCGCGCCCACTGCGTGTTGCCCCGCGGCGACACGACGTAGTCGCGACCGTCGACGCTGAGCAGGTTGATCACCACGCCGCGCAGCTTGCCGGTCTTACGCCCGCGGACCCGAAGCGCCCTGGTTCCGGCGATGCTGACCCCGGCTTCGGCCAGCCATCTGATCACCTCGTTGCCTGCACGGGCGGCCAGGTTGGGTTCGTCGTAGCGGACGGTCATCGCGGGTCCTTTCGTCGGATGGCAAATCAGAGAGCGGTGCTCTCTGTTCAGCGTGGCAGGCTTGCCTGGAGAATTCAAGAGCAGTGATCTCGTTTTGTGTCACACTGGCCGCATGGGCAAGCGGCAGGAGACCCGCGAGAAGGTTGAGGCGAAGATCATCGAGCTCGGCCGACGCCAGCTGGTAACCGAGGGTGCGGCCGGGCTGTCGCTGCGGGCCGTCGCGCGCGACCTCGGCATGGTGTCGTCCGCGGTGTACCGGTACGTCACCAGCCGCGACGATCTGCTCACACTCCTTCTGGTCGACGCCTATTCGGAGCTGGCCGACGCGGTCGACCGCGCCGGTGCGGCGGCGGGCGGGCCCTGGCGCGATCAACTGCTCGCAATGGCGCATGCGGCCCGCGCGTGGGCGGTTGGTCAGCCGGCCCGCTGGGCGCTGCTATACGGCAGCCCGGTGCCCGGCTACCACGCGCCGCGGGAGCGCACTGTCGGTCCGGGGACCCGGGTCGTCGGCGCGCTATTCGACGCAATAGGGTCCGGAATTGCAGCCGGCGAAATATCCCAGAGCAATGTTGCTGCGGCCCAACCATTGTCGTCGGACTTCGACCGGATACGCGAGGAGTTCGGGTTCGCCGGCGACGACTTCGCGGTGGCCAAGTGCTTTCTGCTCTGGGCCGGACTGGTGGGTGCGATCAGCCTCGAGGTGTTCGGTCAATACGGCGCCGACACACTTACCGAGCCCGGAGCCGTGTTCGACACCCAGGTCCGGCTGCTGATCGAGATGCTGACGGCCTAGCGGGTGCTCATGGGGCGATGCGTGCCTCGACGCAAGAACTATCCTGGTTTGACGAGGCACCGATGAACCGCGAAGAACTCTTCGCCGCGATCGTGGCTGCACGCCCCGATCGTGAGGACACCGTGTACCTCGAACGCCGGGCGGATTCCTACAGCTGGCGGATCATGCCCCCGGACGACATCGTCATCGCGACGCCGTCGGACGGCCCGGACGTCTGGATGTGTTTCTCCGCCACCTGGCCGGAGGATCGGACACGGCTACGGGCATTCTTCGACGACCTGCTGGCCGAACTCGAATCGATGGCCGACCGGGTCGACCGGTGTCGATGGCCGCTCGACGACCCCTGGCCGCATTCCCACTGAAACGGCAGCGACGTGGATTTCCGCATCGACCCTGAGCAACGCGCGAGGTTCAAACGCTGTCGCAGGCAATGGGATTTCGCCTCGCCTCACCGACGCGGGCTCGAACCCGCAGACAACACCGGGCCTGCCCTGCCCGCCGCGCTCAAGGATGCACTGGCGGTTTATTACTACCCCGGCACCTGGGATTGGCAGCACAACGTGAAACAGTCACTGGTGCAGAAGGCGGTAGAGCGGTCGCTGACTGACGCAGGCGCAGGCGATCTCGTCGAGACAGCCGCGGCGCTGCTGGACTGCTACGACGCGTGGGCGAGCACCATCGACGACTTCGCTCCCGTCAAGATCGATCACGATGTGACGGGCATGGTCACTGATCCGGCCGAGCCCGAGCGGGGACTGTTGACGCCCAACGGATCCGGGGTGGTCTACGCGTGCAGGGTGGACCTGCTAGCGGTGGACGCCGCCGACGACTACTGGGTCGTGCGCCACCAGATCGTGGACGACTGGCAGGACCCGGACACCTTGGTGCGCGACGAGGAGGCGATCGCAGCGTGCTGGGCGTGGGAGCAGGACTACATGGGCATGGAGATCGTCGGCACGATCCACAACGAGGTGCGCATCGACGGGCCGCTCGACCGGCCCGCACCTGCCACCGTCCGAGTGCACGAACCGGTTGCCCAGCACGAGGGCAGTGGCGGCGGCCGGTCGATTCCGCAGCATCAACGGAAGTCGGCGCGGGCGGCACGCGTCGACGCCAGGCGCCGGTTCGACCAGCGCATCGCGGGGCCGGTGCGCCGCACCCACATCCGTCGCACCCGCCGCGAGATCGCGGCAGTCGGCGCGCAACTGGCCGCCGAAGCGCTCGATATGACTCGCGAGCCCGCGATCTATCCGAACCCTGCGGCGCACTGTTCGGTGTGCGAGTTCGCCGCGCCATGCGTGACGCTGTTCGAAGGCGCCGACCCGGAACCAATGTTGGCGGCGCACTTCCACCGGCAGCCGGCGCGCGCCCAGCCCAAGCCACGGCTTGGGCAAGCCACCTGGGGATTCGGCAGGGGCGCCGCCCCGCCGCGATGGAACCAATAGTTGTAGGCTTGACTTATATAAGTAAAACCTTTTATATTGAAGTGTGCACGCGTTCGACGTCCTGGGGGATCCCGTGCGGCGCCGCATTCTGGAACTGCTAGCCGGCGGCGAGATGTCGGCAGGGGAAATAGGCGCCACGATTCAGGACGAGTTCACTATCACTCAGCCAGCGGTGTCTCAGCACCTGAAAGTGCTGCGCGACAACAGTTTTGCGTCGGTACGTCCGGACGGTCAGCGGAGGCTGTACGCGGTGGACGGTCGAGCATTGCGTGACGTCGACGAGTGGCTTAACACCTTCCGCCGCTTCTGGACACCGCACCTTGACGCGCTGGCGACCGAAATCGCGCGCGGTAAACGACAACGGCGAAGGAAGGCAACATGATTGACGTCAACCATCAGATCAATGCCGTGCGGCGCACGGTCGACACCCGGGTGCTGGAGGCGGGGGAGGCGAGGGTCGTCACCGTCAGTCAGTCGTATCCGACCGACGCCGCCGATCTGTGGGACGCGTGTACCAACATCGAACGCATACCGCGGTGGTTCCTGCCGATTTCCGGCGATTTGAAGGTGGGCGGCTCCTACCAGCTGGAGGGCCACGCCAGCGGAACGATTCTCACGTGCGACCCGCCCAAGAATTTCACTGCCACCTGGGAGTCCGGCGGCAGCGTCAGCTGGATCGACGTCAGCATCAGTAGCGACGGCCCCGACCGCGCGCAACTGGTGGTCGAACACGTCGTTGACGTAGACGACGAGAACTGGCGCGAATTCGGGCCGGGTGCTCTGGGGATGGGCTGGGATTCCATGCTGCTCGGGCTGGCCATCTATCTGGGCACCGGCGAAGCCATCGACCCGTCGTTCGGACAGCGGTGGATTGTTACCGAGGACGGTCGTCGCTTTCTGATGCTGTCCGGTGAGGAGTGGCACACCGCGAACGTCGCCAGCGGAGAGGATCCCGCATCGACGCGTGTGTTGACCGATCGATGCATCAAGGCGTACCTCGGCGAGCAATAAACTAGAACACGTTCTAGCCACGCGGGCCCGCCGGAGATATTCTCAACGCGATGATTGACCAGACACCTGTCCAGATTGCGTGGGTCACCCGTGACCTCGATGCCACCGAAAAGGCGCTGACCATGTTGTTGG
>Ga0207665_10000978_pt1 | contig 19352 bp, 18 predicted proteins | sample LARL112metaG_FD_184351 | JGI IMG/M metagenome (GOLD analysis project Ga0207665, IMG submission 184351) | Corn, switchgrass and miscanthus rhizosphere microbial communities from Kellogg Biological Station, Michigan, USA - LAR L11-2 metaG... | ecosystem: Host-associated > Plants > Roots >...
ACCCGCCGTGGCGAGCATTGAGCATGAATTTCTCCTCGATGTCCGCGCGAGACAGCGGTTCGTGCGCCCCGCCGCGGAAATGCGGCTGTCGCTCCTCTATAACGGTGCCATCGTTAAGTACCGCGCGAATATGGCCGGTGAAATTGTTTGGATAAGGATTATCGGGATCGATCACGTAACGGACCTTCGACGAGAGAGCGAGCACGTCCTTGTCGCGCACCGCGGCGTCCGTGAATGCGTCAAGGCCGACGCCGCCGTGCACAAAACCCGTAGCGAGCAGAAATGGCGTCGAAAACTTCGCGGCGTAACCGTTGGGCGGCCGCTGCTTGTCGGCCAATGGCTCCCACAGTCTGTGCACGGTGCCTTCGGCTACTTCGCAGATCAGTTCCTTCACATCGCCTGCTTTGATGCCTCGTGCCGCAAGGCGTTTGGCGCAATCGATGTAAGGATGCGCCATGGTCCCGCAAGGATAGGGCTTGAATGCAAGCGTCTCGGTTACCCAGCGCGAACCGAAATCGTCTGTGAGCGCTCCATAGTCGCCTTGCGTTGTATGGGCGAAGCCGTGGAACAGTCCATGGACACCCTCGAACACGGTGCGCGGCCCGATGAAGCCGCCGCGCGCCAGCAGCGCCGCGCGCATGCCGGATTGTGCCGCCCATCCAGGATGCAGTCGTTTCGTCCAAGTGCCCTCCGCCAAATATTCAATGATGCCTGACGCCATGCTCGCGGCGATGCCGAGCGCATCGACAAGTTGTCTTGCGCTCAGGCCAAGCGCGGCACTCACACCAGCCGCCGCGCCCATCGCGCCGAAAATTGCCGTCGGGTGAAATCCGGCCTTGTGAACCGCCTTCGGCACGACCGTGCTCAGGCGGCACATGACCTCGGTGCCCACTGCAATTCCAAAAAAAGCAGCATGACCATCCGGCTTGTGGCGCTCACACACCGCAAGAACGGCCGGCACAATCACCGCGCCGGCATGCACCGGTCCGCCCTCGAATGTATCGTCAAAATCCTCCCCATGCGCCGCCGTACCATTGACGAAGGCGGCACTGGCGGCGCTGAGGCCGCGCGTATGGCCGATCGCAGTGCAGGGCCCCTCGTCGTCGCAGCCGGCGAGAGCGCTCTTGATGTAGTCCTCATTGCGTGCGGTCACGCAAAGGCCCACCACGTCGATGAGAAGCTCTTCGCATTTTTGTCGCAAAGATTCCGGCAAGCGATCAGCGTGCAAAGCGGCTACGCGCTCGGCAAGCTGTTCGGCAACTGATATCTTGGGCAATTGGCCGCTCACGGGATCACCACGATCATGGCGTCCCAGAGAGCCGGCGCCCGCCACCGAACTTCAGGCTGTTGGCAAGCGCGACGATACCGAACGTGAGGACCAGCATCAGCAGACCCAGCACCGCGATGGCGGCGAGATCGCCGCTTTCATTGAGGTCATAGATGAGTACCGACAGCACCTTGGTCTCCGATGTAAACAGCATGATTGCTGCCGACAGTTCGCGGATCACGCCGACAAAGATGAAGCACCACGTGGCAATCACGCTTGTGCGCAGGAGCGGCGCGGTGATCTGCCAAAGAGCCCTTAACCGCGTGGCACCAAGGATGCGACTTGCGTCCTCCAGTTCCGGGTGCACCGCTTTGAAGGCCGACTGAAGTTGCTGATAGGCCGCGGGCATGCTCAACGTCACGAAAGCGATCAACAGAATCCATAACGTCCCGTAAAGCACAAAAGGCGGGCGCGTGTAGGTGAAGAACAATCCGACGCCCAGGACGATCCCCGGGATCGCCACCGGAGCGGTTGCAAGAAAGCCGAGCAGGCGATAGCCGCGGACGGCCTGACGCGTGTGAACGTAGGCAATCACGAGTGCGAGCACGGTGCCGGCTGTTGCGGCCAGTGTTCCGAGGATGAATGTATTCCAAAGCGCCAGTCTGGTTGCCGACAATTCGAAGAAGACGAAGTGCAGATTGTGCAGCGTGAAGTTATTCAACGACACCAGGTGCGAGGCCACTTTCGAGAACGAAGCATTGAGCAGCGCGAAATAGGGCAGGAAAACCGGGCACGTCAGCACCAGCATCGCGGCTGTCAGCATGACCCAACGCCAGCGGCCAAGCCGCACTATGCGTGGTTCACTGTTCTTCGCGCCGACCACGGAGTAACCGCGCCGGCCGAGAATTACGTGTTCCGCGCGCAAAAGGATAATGGTGAGAACCAGAAGCGGCAGAGAAGCGGCTGCGGCCAGTTCCGGTTGAGGCGGGAACTGGAACAGGCTCCATATTTTGGTGGTCATCGTGTGGAAGCCGGCCGGCATCGCCAGGATGGCCGGCGAGCCGAACAATGTCATCGCTTGCAGGAATGCAACTAGAGCTCCCGCGAGCAGCGAAGGAAGTGCCAGCGGAATCGTGATCCGGCGCGCGGTGTCCCAGGCCTTTCCGCCAAGGATAGCGGACGCGTCCTCAAGATCACCCGGAGTGCGATCGAGCGAGTTCGCCACCAGCACAAAAACATAGGGGAACGTGTAGCAGCTGATGACAAAGACGAGGCCGGTGAAGCTGTAGATATTGAATAAATGCGCGCCTTGCTCAGCGCCAGTCAGTTCCCGGTAGAGCTGGTTGAGCAATCCGCTATTTGGCGCGGCCAACAATTCCCATGCGATCGCGCCGAGAAACGGTGGCGTGACGAACGATGCCGTCACCAGCAACCGCACCGTGCGGCGCAGGGGCATATCCGTCCGGGCCACGAGCCAGCCCATCGGGGCAGCCACAATGCAGCAGATGATCGCGGACAGGGTGGCGAGTGCGAAAGTGGTCAGTAGAGGGTCAAGAAATGCAGCATCAGAAAGCAAACGATAGAAATTATCGAGCGTGAACGCGCCGCTTTTTGTGCTGAAGGCGTAGAGAACGAGCCACGACAATGGCATGGCGATGAGAAAAAACAGGATCACCGCGAACGCGATCAGCACCGGCTTCGACAGGTCAACCCCAAGTCCACGCCGTGCAGGCGATGCAGGCAGAGCGATGGTCATTCTGTTGCCTTCGCAAATTTCAATTGGTTTTCCGACCTGCCGACCGCGATGGCCGGGCTAAGCCCGGCCATCGCGTTGTCGAGGGTTGTCGGCACCCGCATGTTGTCAAACACGGAAAATTTTCGTGTAACGCGCCTTGATCTGCTCGCCATTTTTCAGAACCGCCGCGGCGTCGTCTTTCATCATCTTGATCTGGCTTAGCGGCGTGCGACCGGTGTGCTCCTTGATCTGCGGATGCACCGACCGCAGACCGCCGATGTCGATACAGAGTTGCTGGCATTCGGGTGTGAAGCAGAAGCTTTGGAACAGACGCGCTGCATTCGGGTTCGGCGCGGCCTTGAACAGACCGTTGGGCCCAATGATCAGGGGACTGCCTTCTGGCGCATAGACCGGTTCGACGGGCTGGCCGGATTCTTTCTCCTGTAGGATCAGGTATTCGACGCCATCGGCCTGCACCGCACGTTCGCCCAGCGCGATTTTTTTTGGCGGATCGGCGGCCGACTGCACTTGCAGGACGTTCTGTTGTGCGAGTTTTTCGAAGTACTCCCAGCCCAGATCGCGCGACATCTGAAAAGTCGCGGTCATGATCGTACCACTGTAGCCAGGGTGTGCCTTGACGATCTTGCTCTTCCATTTCGGGTCAAGCAGGTCAGCGAAGCTTTTCGGCGCCTCTTCTTTCTTCACCATGCTGGTGTTGTAAGCGATGATGGAAAGAAACACGCGAAAACTCGCGTAGGTGCCGTCGACATCCTTGTGGTCGGCCGGATAGAACTTCGCCACGTCTTCCGGAACATAGGGTTCGAGAACCCCTTGATCTTTCCAGTAGACCAGATGCGAGGCATCCGACGAGTTGACCACGTCGACCGCATGAACGTTGGCGGTGTATTCCTGCCCAATACGCTGCAAGATGCGTTCAGCGCCCGTACGTTCGACCTTGCAGGAGACGCCCGGATACTTGGCTTCGAATGCCTTGCCGATCTGCTCCGACAATTTGAGGTCGATCGAGGTGTACCAGACAACTTTGCCTTCCTTCTTCGCCGCCTCAATCAGCGCCGGCGTAACCGGGCTCGCGGGCGGCGCAGCAGACAAAACTCTTGTTGAGAACGCGGCGCCGGCAGTCAGCGCACTCGCGCCAACCAGCACGTCGCGGCGAGAGATCTTCGAGCCTTTCATTGGCGTATCCTCCATACCTTCAGCTTTATTAGTTCGCCCCGCGTAGTTGTTATCCGCTCAGCGCACGGCAGCGCTCAGGCGGCAAATAGACCCAGACCGTACTGCCTTGCGGGATGTTCTCGCCCGCGGCGGCCAGTAGGCGCAGCTGCGTGCCATCCTTGGCTTCAACCATATAATCGCGATTGCCACCGAGAAAGACCTGCCGCACCACCGTCGCTGGCACGATGTTTTCACCCTGCCGTTGCGTCGCTGAAATCGTGATGTCATGCGGACGGATCGAGACCGGAGTCGATGCGCCCGGCTTGATTTGCTCGCCTGTGCAACGAAGCGGCGTGCCGGCGAAATCGACGTGAGAAGCGTCGAGCCCCTTGCCCTTGATGACGTTGCTCGAACCGATAAACCGGGCAACGAACTCCGAACGCGGCCGGTCGTAAATATCCTCTGGCGAACCGGCTTGTTCGATCTTTCCGGCGTTCATCACTGCAATCAGGTCAGCCGTGGTCATGGCTTCCGATTGGTCGTGCGTCACATAGACCGTCGTGTAGCGATAGGCATCGTGCAGACGACGAACCTCGAAACGCATTTCCTCGCGAAGATTGGCATCGAGGTTGGACAGGGGTTCATCGAGCAGAAGCGTTTCCGGCTCCACAATGAGCGCTCGCGCGAGCGCAACGCGCTGTTGCTGGCCGCCGGACAGTTCTCCCGGGTAGCGTTGCGCAAGCGGCGCAAGCCGCGTTGTTGCCAGAATGGCGTCGAGTTTCTTGCCGATAGTTGCGCGATCCATCTTTCGCAGCTTCAGCCCGTAGACAATGTTCTCCGCCACCGTCATGTGCGGCCATAGCGCGTAGCTCTGGAAGATCATCGACATGTTGCGCTTTTCCGGCGGCAACGAATGCGAAGGCGATGAAACGAGTTTGTCACCGACACGGATTTCGCCCTTGCTCGGCTCGACGAACCCGGCGATCAACCGAAGCGTCGTCGTCTTGCCGCAGCCCGAAGGACCCAGCAGGCAAACCAGATTGCCGTGCTCGATGGTCAGCGAGATGTCGTCGACCACAGCGACATCGCCGTATCGCTTGGTCAGATCCCGTAACTCGACAGACGCCACGCGCTTCCTCCCCTAAACCCGCCGTTTGACACGGCTGTATAATTTACGAACTTTCTGTACCGACACCGATGACGCGCTTGTGTTCACGCACACCTTCAGGAACCGGTGAACGCTGGTTTGCGCTTCTCCATGAATGCCTTGCGCCCTTCCTTGTAGTCGTTGCTGGCAAAGCAGGCTTGCACAAGTTCATCGCATTTCTTCAGGTCCCGCTTGCTCTCGTCGGTGACCGTCTGACCAACGATGTATTTGACGGAATCGACCGTCAGGGGCGCATTGGCGGCAATGGTCTCTGCATATTCCTTGACGTAGCTTTCCAGTTCGGCGTCCGGCACCACACGGTTGACCAGGCCCATGATGCGCGCTTCTTCGGCAGTGAACTGGCGCGCGGTGTAAAAAATCTCCTTCGCGAAAGAAGGTCCAACCAGATCAACGAGCTTCTTCAGCCCATCAAAACGGTAGCCCAGACCAAGCTTTGCGGCCGGCACCCCGAACTTCGAACCCTCGGTGCAAATTCGCATGTCACAGCACAAGGCAAGTCCGACGCCGCCGCCAATGCAATAGCCGCGGATCATGGCAATGGTCGGCTTGGGAAATGTGTAAAAGGCATTGTTGGCGTGGTCGACGGCCGCGTTGTAGCGATCGACGCCTTCCTGCGTCGAACGCTCTTTCTCAAATTTCGAGATATCCGCGCCAGAGATAAATGCCTTGCCGCCGGCACCGGTAACGACGACCACGCGGATATTCTTGTCGTTCTTGAACTCTTCGAGAAAACCCGAAGCCGCCTCCCACATTTCCAGCGAGACGGCGTTGTGACGCTCCGGATTGTTGAAGGTCAGGTAGCCAACCTTGCCTTCCTTGCGCGACAGCATCTTGTCGGTCTGCGACATTCCACTCACTCCCTAAACCGCCTTGGCCGCATGCAGCTCGGCGATGTCTTTTTCGGTGAAACCGAATTCCTTGAGGATCTCGTCGGTGTGCTCGCCGAGGTCCGGCGGCCGCGCGGCGATCTTGCTGGGCGTCCGCGACAGTTTGAACGGTTGGCCGACCAGCCCAAGCCGGCTGCCGTCCGATCGCGCCGATTCCTGCGCGATGCCGAGATGCTTGACCTGCGGGTCATCGAACACCTGATCGATCGAATAAATCGGACCGCAGGGCACGCCAACTTTGTTGAAAATCTCAACCCATTCGGCGCTTGATTTCGTTTCCGTCGCCTTGTCAATTTCGGCGTTGAGCTTGTCTCGGTTCTGCAGCCGCACTTTGCCCGTCTTGTAGTCCGGAGATGTAAGCCACTCCGGACGACCGACCGCCGCGCAGAAGCGTTCCCAGATCACCGCACCGGCAACCGCAATATTGAGATATCCGTCTTTTGTCTTGAACACGCCTGTCGGAATCGAGGTCGGGTGATTGTTGCCGGCCTGTTTCGACACCAAACCCTCGGTGAGGAAACGCGAAGCCTGGAAGTCGAGCATGAAAATCTGCGCTTGCAATAGCGACGTCGACACCCACTGACCCTCTCCCGAGCTCTCGCGTTCGAGCAGGGCCGTCAGGATACCGAGCGCGCAGAACAGTCCGGCGGTCAGATCAGCAACTGGAATGCCAACGCGCATCGGTCCGCCGCCTGGCGCACCGGTGACTGACATCAGCCCGCCCATGCCTTGTGCAATCTGGTCGAAGCCCGGTCGCTTGGCGTAAGGCCCGTCCTGCCCAAAACCGGAGATGCTGGCGAGCACGATGCGCTTGTTGATCTTCTTCAGTGACTCATAGTCGATCCCCAGGCGATCTTTCACGTCCGGTCGGAAATTCTCAACCACCACGTCGGCCTTCTCGACCATTCGCTTGAAAGCCGCGATCCCCTGCGGCGATTTCAGATCGAGGGTCATGCTGCGCTTGTTGCGCTGCAGATTCTGAAAGTCGGAGCTTTCGCGTGGGCCGCCCGGCCCCTCGCCGTCGACGAGATGCGGTGGCGTCTCGATCTTGATGATGTTTGCGCCCCAATCGCCGAGTTGGCGGACGCAAGTTGGGCCCGAGCGAACGCGGGTCAGGTCGAGGACTGTAAAGCGCGAAAGGGCCTGGGAGGCCCTGGGAAACGGCATTTCTGTGGCTCCGGGGTACGTATTCTGGCTCAGAACTGGCTTTTCGGCCCGACATTCCTCGATCTGTGTTGGCTTGTCCATCGGTTGCAAAGGGCCGTTTGCAACCACTTTATTCATCATTTCAAGGAATAAGCGGTGTCAGGCGCCTTGAAAAGGACATTGCCGGGTGTCATATGACCGGTGCGGATGAAGGACCCGGTCTCGGGTTTGCGGGCCGCGTGCACGAAGCTCTTTAAAACGAATTTCGCCCCGCCCATCCGAAATCTCTGAACCAAACGACAACCCTGGCAACGCGGGATGTCTTTAGAACCCCGCGATTCCGCCGGCTGCAAAGGCAGCACGGTCGTTTCGCCATATAAGAAAGAGACTCTTCTTGAGTTCATTCAACGAATTCGGCCTCGTAGAGCCGATCACCCGCGCTCTTGCGGATGAAAAATACATCACTCCCACTCCGATCCAGACTCAGACCATTCCGATTGCCGCGCAAGGCCGTGACGTCATTGGCATTGCACAGACCGGTACCGGCAAGACCGCAGCCTTTGCGCTGCCGATCCTGAATCACCTGTTCAACAAGCGCCAGCGTCCCGCGCAGAAATCCTGCCGCGTGCTGGTGCTTTCTCCCACACGCGAATTGTCGGGCCAGATTACCGACAGTTTCAAGGCGTATGGGCGTTACATCCGCCCGTTGGATATTGCACTTGCAATCGGCGGCGTACCGATCAATCGACAAATCCGCGCGTTGTCGCGCGGCGTGGAAGTCCTCGTGGCCACGCCCGGCCGTCTACTCGATCTGGTGCACAGCCGTGCGTTACGGCTCGACCAGATAGAAGTGTTGGTTCTCGACGAAGCCGACCGCATGCTCGATATGGGCTTCATCCACGACATCAAGAAGATTGTCGCGATGCTTCCGAAAGCTCGGCAGACACTATTCTTCTCCGCCACCATGCCGCAGGAAATCACGCGCCTCGCCGATGCGATGCTGCGCGATCCTGTCCGCGTGGCGGTCACGCCGCAAGCCTCAACCGCTGACCGTATCGAGCAGCGCGTCATCCTCACCGAAAAGGCCTCGAAGGCTTCGCTGTTGATCGAGATCCTCAAGACCGAAAAGACTGATCGTGTCCTGGTCTTTACCCGCACCAAACATGGCGCAGACAAGGTTGTGCGCGGGCTTCAAAAGGCGGGTCATTCTGCAGAAGCAATTCACGGCAACAAGTCGCAGAACCAGCGCGAGCGTGTGCTCGCAGCCTTTCGCGACGGCAAGCTGCGTACGCTCATTGCGACGGATATTGCCGCACGCGGCATCGACGTTGATGGCGTCAGCCACGTGGTCAACTACGACCTTCCCAATATTCCCGAAAGCTACGTTCACCGCATCGGTCGTACTGCGCGTGCCGGTGCGGAGGGCGTTGCGATTTCGTTTTGCGATCACGAGGAGCGGGCCTATCTCCGCGACATCGAACGGTTGATCCGTATGGCGATTCCGGTCACGGACCGCCGCACCGGCAAGCCGTCGGCGCATCCAGCCCCACATCAGGCGCATCCGGTCCCACACCATGCCGCCAACCGCAAGAACGGCCGACCCCATCACCGGGGCAAGCAGCAACAGCACCGCCAGAAAGGCGGCCATGGCCATCATAATGCCCGGCCCCAGCCCCACCATGCAGAACACGGGAAAGGCGAGCCAAGCGGACTGGGAAATGTTACATTCCTGCACCGCTCAGGCGAGCCGCGCCGCAACGCTGGCAATCGCTAGGCAACCGGAGACGACTGGATGGCGAAAGAGGAATTGCTGGAGTTCGATGGTACGGTCACCGAGGTTCTCCCGGATGGCAACTTCCGGGTGAAGCTCGACAACGAACATGAGGTGCTGGCTTACACCGCTGGCAAGATGCGCAAGTTTCGCATTCGGACGGGAGTTGGCGACCGTGTGATCGTCGAGATGTCGCCCTACGACCTCCAGCGCGGACGCATCAGTTTCCGGCACAAGGGTGATGCGCCCTCACCGGCTCCGCAGCAACGGCGACCGAACTTCCGCGGCAGACGTTGAAGTCGGCGGCCAGGGCGCCGCGAAAATGGGGGGCACGCAACTAACACTGGAGCCGGGCGTGCCAATGCTACCATCCACTTTTTTGCGCTTCGTGTCGGCGATCCTGGTCGCCGCCACGTTCAGCGTCGCCAACGCAGAAGATACCTCCAAAGACCGGCCGCAGAATGCGGCCGAACGGCAAGCGGCGGAGAAAGGCGTGCTTCGCCTTCTCCCCGCCGATTCCGTCACGGAACACACGATCGATACGCCGCGCGGCAAGCTTGCCTACACGGCAACAGCCGGCACCCTCGCCTTTTTTGACCAGTCAGGCGCGCAAAGCGCGTCGGTTTTCTACACCGCGTATGTTCAGAAGGACGGTGCAAAGAATCGCCCGCTCACTTTTGTATTTAACGGTGGGCCGGGCGCGGCCTCTGCCTTTCTGCATCTCGGCCTGGTCGGGCCGCGCGTTCTCGATTTTGGACCGGACGGCCGTGACGCCGCGCGCGCGAGCTTGCGCGACAACCCCGATACCTGGCTTGCCTTTACGGATCTCGTGCTGATCGACCCGATCGGCACCGGCTGGAGTCGCGCGGTCAAGTCAGATGACGCCAAGCACTTCTGGGGTGTGAGCAGTGATGCCGACTCCATGGCCAAGGCAGTCGCGCTCTACATTGCAAAAAACAACCGCGCCGATTCGCCGAAGTATCTCTTTGGCGAAAGCTATGGCGGCTTCCGCGCAGCCAAGACTGCACGTGCGTTACAACGCGATCAGGGAATCGTGGTCGCCGGCATCGTCATGTTGTCGCCGTTGCTGGAAGGATGGCTGACGTTTGGTGACGATAGTTCTGCGCTGCGGGCTGCCCTGCAACTGCCGTCACTGGCGGCGGCCGAGCTCGAGCGCCGGAAAGTGTTCACCCCCGATGCGCTCGCCGCGGCCGAAAAATTCGCCATGACGGACTATCTGGTGATCCTGGCTGGTCCCCAATTGAAGGGAAACGAGTCAAGCACCTTCTATCAGCGCGTGGCGCAGATGACCGGCTTGCCGCTCGACGCCGTGACACAGGCGCGAGGCTTTGCCGCCAATGCATACGTAAAGACGCTGCGCTCAGATGAGCGCAAAATCGTCAGCCAGTATGATGCAAGCTTCGCTGCCGATGATCCCTACCCGGAGAGGCGATCATCGCGCTCGCCGGATCCGATCCTCGATGCCATCTCGCGCGCCTATGGCGGAGCGATGGCTACGTATGCGCGCAACGAACTCGGATTCCAGACGGATATGACGTACGCGCTTCTCGCAGGCGATGTGACCGGTCGCTGGGACTGGCAGGGCGGCCGCTTGCAGGCCAGCGCTGAAGACGACCTCCGCGTGTTGCTCGCTTACGGGCCGTCATTCCGCCTGATGATCGCGCACGGGTACTCCGACATGATTACGCCCTACGGGATGACGCGATACATCATCGACCACATGCCGGCACTCGACCCGCCCGGCCGTGTGCAGCTCAAGCTCTATCGCGGCGGACATATGCTTTATCTCGACCCACAATCGCGCAAGGCATTCAGCGCGGATGCGGCGACGTTCTACCGGGCGGAATAGAGCGGCTTTTAACAAACAGCTCCCTGTAATTCGCAACGCCGCACGGCTAAGGTTGCCGCAAAAGCCGGCCATATCAGGGAGGATGCGATGAAGGGGCAATGGCTCGCGGCAGCGCTTTTGGCGCTTGTCGCGACAGACAATGCGCGGGCGCAGGATTATCCCACCAGGACGGTGACGATCATTGTGCCGTTCGCACCGGGCGGACCGGCGGACATCACTGGCCGCATCGTCGCCGATATTTTCACTCGTCACCTCGGTCAGCAGTTTGTCGTTGAGAACGTTGGCGGCGCCGGCGGCACGATCGGTGCGCTTCGCGCGGCACGTGCGCCGGCCGATGGCTACACCATTATCTCCGGACACATGGGGACGCACGCTGCCGCGCCCGCGTTCTATCCAAATCTTGGCTACGATCCGGAGAAGGATTTTGAGCCCATCGGGCTGATCGCCGAACAACCCGAGTTGCTCGCTGTCCGCAAGGACTTTCCCGCCAACAACCTCCAGGAATTCGTCGCCTACGCGAAGGCCAACGAAAACAAACTCAACATGGGACACGCCGGCGTCGGATCGGTGTCCTACGTTGGTTGTCTTCTCCTGAACTCGGCGATCGGCATCAAGCCGACCATGGTGCCATTCACCGGCACGGCGCCTGTGATGAATGCCATCCTCGCGGGTCAGGTCGATTACGATTGTGATCCGGTGCTTGGACCGCTGCCGCACGTGCGCGCGGGCACCGTCAAGGCACTCGCCATCGCCACGAAAAAGCGAAGTCCGTTGTTGCCCGACGTCCCGACTTCGTACGAGCAGGGCTTGCCCGAATTCGACTGTGCGCCCTTCTACGCCGTATTCGCACCCAAGGGCACGCCGAAGGCGATCATCGACAAGCTTGCCGAAGCCTTGAGCAAAGGTCTCAGCGAAGAAGGGGTACAGAAGCGACTGGCCGAGCTCGGCGCGGATATTGCGGAGCCGAATCGTCGCGGGCCGAAGGCGCTTGGTGATCTTGTGCGAAGCGAAGTCGCGCGCCTGATGCCGATCCTGAAGGACGCAAGTTCCAAGTAGGATCGTTGCGCGACCTCAGCGGTGTTGTCACCGCTGAGGATCGGTTGGGCGCGAATCTCGCCGGCGTACTTTTGTCAGCTGCCGATGGCGTCGGTGACGCATTTCTTGGTGAAGCTGTCTTTCGCAGCCCCGGCCAATTTCTTCTCGGCCGCCGACTTTGCGCACGTGGCCTTCGCGTCTGTCTCACACTTTTTCATGAAGCTCGTCATCGCCGCGCCCGCGAGCTTCTTGCTGCCAGCTTCCATTTTGCAGGAATCCGCATAGGCGCTGCCGCACGCCATCAGCAGTGCCGTCGTCAAAACAAGTGCTTTCATCGTTCTCTCCCTTTCTGATGCTGAACGTGCGCGAACGCCAGGCGGAATCAACTCCGCGATGTCTGGCAAAAGGTGTTGAACTCGCGCCGCCGCCCCAATGTCTGTCGCACCAGTCATACTACCGGCTTTCCTTGCCCCGCCGAAAGCATTGCGTGGAACAACGCACAGCAGCTTGCGTGCTATACGCGCCCTTTATGTCCCTTCATTTCCGGCGGCCAGGAAGGACAAACTGCGACCGCACGGCCCAGCGATCTATTGGGATTCGGACCAAGGGCTGTGTTAAGGTCCCGGGACCGGCGCCATGAGGGCTCCGGACCCATAAAATGTGCAAGGATTACGGGGGTTTCGATGCGTTTGAAGGCGATGATCACGACTATTGCGGCCGTCGGCCTGCTCGCCGGCACCGCCGCCGCACAGGACGGCACGCTGAAGAAGATCAAGGATACCGGCACGATCACAATCGGCCACCGCGAATCCTCGGTTCCGTTCTCCTACTATGACGACAAGCAGCAGGTCGTCGGCTACGCCATGGACCTGTGCAACAAGATCGTCGATGCGGTGAAGGCGAACCTCAAGCTCGACAAACTCGAGGTCAAGCTGCAGCCGGTGACCTCCGCCACCCGCATTCCGCTTCTGGCAAACGGCACAACCGATCTCGAGTGCGGTTCGACGACCAACAATCTCGAGCGGCAGAAGCAGGTCTCCTTCACCATTACCCACTTCGTGACCGCCAATCGCTTCGTCTCGAAAAAGGCGGCCAATCTCAAAAAGCTCGAAGACCTCAAAGGCAAGACCGTCGTGTCGACGTCCGGCACCACCAACATCAAGCAGATCACCGAGCTCAACACCGAGAAGAACCTTGGTCTCAACATCCTGCCGGCCAAGGATCATGCCGAGGCCTTCCTCATGGTCGAGACGGGTCGCGCGGCGGCCTTCGTGATGGACGACATTTTGCTCTACAGCCTCGTAGCTGGTTCGAAGGCGCCGAAGGACTACGAAATCTCCACCGATGCATTGTCGGTCGAGCCGTATGGCATCATGTTGCGAAAGGACGATCCGACCTTCAAGAAGGTGGTCGATGACGCCATGGTCGCCGTCTACAAAGGCGGTGAGATCAACAAGATCTACGACAAGTGGTTCCTCAATACGATCCCGCCCAAGGGGGTCAATCTTGAGGTGCCGATGAGCGCGGCTTTCAAACAGGTCATCGCCAAACCCACCGACAGTGGTGATCCCAAAGACTATCAATAGCCTCCGGATTAGCGCTAGACTTGGCGGCGCGGTGTCAAAGCCGCGCCGCTATTGCGTGAGGGGTGGGGCGGATGAACTACAACTGGAATTGGGGAATCTTTTTCCAGCTGTCCCCTGATGGGACCTACACCTACCTGCAACTTCTGCTGTTCGGCGCCGGTTGGACCTTGGCGACGGCGCTTCTTGCATGGGCGATTGCACTTTCGGTCGGCGCGATCGTCGGTGTCATCCGCACATCGCCGAACCCCTGGCTGGTGCGGCTGGGCAATGCGTATGTCGAGCTATTCCGCAACATCCCGCTGCTGGTACAGATGTTCCTCTGGTACTTCGTGCTGCCGGAGCTCGTGCCGTCAGCGATAGGTGACTGGCTCAAGCAGTCGACCAATGCTTCGTTCTACAACGCGGTGATCTGCCTCGGCCTCTACACATCCGCGCGTGTTGCCGAACAGGTCAAAGCCGGAATTCTCAGCTTGCGCACCGGACAGCGCATGGCAGGCCTCGCCATGGGCCTTACTTTGCCGCAGACGTACCGTTACGTGCTGCTGCCGATGGCGTTTCGCATCATCCTTCCGCCGTTGACCTCTGAATTTCTCAACATCATCAAGAATTCTTCGGTCGCGCTGACCATCGGACTCATCGAACTCACCGCAGCGGCACGCTCGATGGCCGAATTTTCCTTTCAGGTCTTTGAAGCATTCACAGGCGCTACCCTGATCTACATCATCATCAATATCGTTGTCGTAAACGGGATGCGTGTGCTCGAACGGCGCCTTGCAGTCCCCGGGTTCATCAGTATGGGGCAGCCGGCGGCTGCGCATTGAGGGACGGAAACGATGTTCGCCAATTTCGACTGGAACGTCATCCTCCGCTCGCTGCCGTACCTTTTCCTCGACGGCATGCGCTTCACCATCATGCTGACCTTGATGGCGACGGCCGGCGGCATCGTCATCGGCACGCTGCTGGCGATGGCACGGCTTTCAAATATTCCAGGCATGTCCCAGGTTGCCGGCGCTTACGTCAATCTGATCCGTTCCATGCCGCTGGTGCTGGTGATCTTCTGGTTCTACTTCCTCGTGCCGTACATCGGGCAGTGGATCACTGGCGCATCGCGGCCGATCCAGGTCGGTGCATTTCTTTCGGCCCTGGTGACCTTTACATTGTTCGAAGCCGCCTATTTCTGCGAGATCATGCGTGCCGGCATTCAGTCGATTCCGCGCGGCCAGGTCCAGGCGGCGGAGGCGCTCGGCATGTCCTACTGGACTTCGATGCGGGAAATTATACTGCCGCAGGCGTTTCGCAACATGCTGCCGGTGTTGCTGACGCAGACCATCATATTGTTTCAGGATACGTCGCTGGTCTACGTGATCTCCGTCACCGATTTCCTCGGCGCCGCATCCAAGATCGCCCAGCGCGACGGCCGTCTTGTCGAGATGTACCTGTTCGCCGCGGCAGTCTATTTTGTCATTTCGCTCGCCGCCTCTTACGGCGTGCGCCGCCTGCAAAACCGCATCGCCATCATCCGCTGAGCACCCATGATCACGATCAGCAAAGTCAGTAAGTGGTACGGCAAAATTCAGGTCCTGAAGAATTGCACGGCCGATGTTGCCAAAGGCGAGGTCGTCGTGGTGTGCGGTCCATCGGGATCGGGAAAATCGACGCTGATAAAATGCGTCAATGCGCTCGAACCGTTCCAGGAAGGCACCATCACGGTCGAAGGCATTTCCGTCGGCGACCCCAAGACCAATCTGTCGAAGCTGCGCGCCCGCATCGGCATGGTGTTCCAGCACTTCGAGCTATTCCCTCATGTTTCGGTCATACGCAATCTCACGTTGGCGCAGATCAAGGTGCTCGGACGCGACGCGAAGGCCGCCGAGGAAAAGGGCATGAAACTTCTCGAGCGCGTGGGGTTAAGCGCCCACGCGCAGAAATATCCAGGACAACTTTCTGGCGGTCAGCAGCAACGCGTCGCCATCGCGCGTGCGCTGGCCATGGATCCGATCGCGATGCTGTTCGACGAGCCGACCTCCGCGCTCGATCCGGAGATGATCAATGAAGTACTCGACGTCATGGTGACGCTTGCCAAAGAAGGCATGACGATGATCGTGGTCACGCACGAAATGGGTTTCGCCCGCAAAGTGGCCAATCGCGTCGTGTTCATGGACAAGGGAGAAATCGTCGAGGATGCGCCGACCGCGGAATTCTTCGGCAAGCCGCGCAGCGAGCGAGCGCAGCTGTTCCTCTCGAAGATTCTACAACACTGACCGGAAAGCTGGACGGCAGTTCACGCCTGTCCAGGTTGAGGCGCGAAAGCGATTCCGCCGCCCTCGGGAAGCAACACAAGCTCCGGATTGTCGTCCGTTTGCATCGGCCCCTGCGGCGCGAGCTCAACCCAGGCCTGGAGCATGTTTTCACCGTCACGCATTCTTTCGAAAATGGCGCGGAAAAACCCGGCGAAGGCAGGCCCTTTGCGGTCGAGCGTGAAAACCAGATTGGCAGTTTTTGACCCGGAGATGCTCATGACATTTTGGATGATGTCTTGAGGTATGGGTGAGGCCACGACAAGAATTCTGGAGCCCGACTCCTCTGCGATCTGGCGCACGCCGACCGCCGGCGATCCTTCGAGAGCGCCGCTTGCGGCAAAACGGGCATAGAGAAAAAGTATTCGTGTCGCCGGTATCTGTCGCTCCGCACCAATATTTGTCCTCTCAAAAAGCGCTGAAACGACAGCATGATCTTCAGAAAGAAACGACACAAAATCCGCACCTGAAAGGTTGGCAAAGCCGACGGTCAGGGGGATTTTACGACTCATTGTGCGTTGAAGCTTGCTACGGCGCCTTGCGACGTTGCCGCGAAGGCTGCCCGACAAGCGCCGCGTTATCCGCGCCGAGCGGCGGACAGACCGACTGGTCGAGACGCTTGCCATTGATCTTGATCGGATTTGCCAACGCACGCAGGTCCGCCTTGGCGGGATGCGGCACCTTCGAAATCATTTGCGTTTCTGCAAGATACGGATTTTCGAGCGACTGCGCGATATCCAGAACGGGTGCGACCGGCACTATGCCGTTGAGCTTGTCGAGCCAGTAGCGGGTCGGCTGCTTGCGAAATTCGCCATCAAGGATTTCCGTCAGTCGCTCGCGATTGGAGTGACGCAAGGCCGTCGTGTTGAATCGCGTTTCCGATTTCAGGTCCGATCGACCGATGGCATCGGCGAGTTCGAGCCAGAATTTGTCAGTCATGCACATAATGAAAATCCACCCGTCGGCCGTCGGATAGGTTTGCACCGGCGCAAGTGAATAGTGCGCGCTGCGGTGCTGCCGTCCCAGGCGCAGTCCATTATTGAGATACCAGGTCGCCGCATATCCCAGCTGATGGATGGCAACATCGAGCAGGCAGGTATCCACGTCGCAGCCTTTCCCGGTCGAGCGGGCCTGGATCACGGCGGCCAGAAGACCGAACGCAGCCGTGAGTCCCGCAGTCTGATCGACCATGGAAGGGGCGCCGATCCGAGACGGGGGTCCTTCAGGTTCGCCCGTGAGATGCATCAGGCCCGACTCTGCCTGCATCAAATAGTCGTAACCTGGCCAGGAGGCGCGAGAACCGTCGCGCCCGTAGGCAGAAAGATGGGCACAGACAATTGACGGCTTGTGCTTTCCAAGACTTGCGTAATCGAGCCCCATTTTTGCCGGCAGGTCTCCGCGCAGATTGTTCATGACGGCATCGGCAGTCAGTATCAGGTCGCGAAGCGCCGCTTTGCCCTCCTCCGTTCTCAGATCGAGCGCGACACTCTTTTTGTTCAGGTTGAAGACCTGAAAATACTCGCTGTCATTGTCGCCGAGAAAATATGGCCCGGTCTTGCGAGCAGGGTCACCGCCCGTGGCTGCGTTCTCGATTTTGATGACCTCTGCGCCGAGATCGGCCAATAGCATCGTTCCATAAGGCCCCGCGCCGAACTGTTCGACTGAAACGATCCTCAATCCACTGAGGGGCTTCATGTCGCGGGGTTCCGTTTTATGAACTGCCTGGAGATGATGATCCGCTGCATCTCATTGGTGCCTTCGCCGATGCAGGTCAAAGGCGCATCACGATAAAGCCGTTCGATGTCGAATTCTTTCGAATAGCCGTAGGCGCCGTGAATGCGCATTCCCTCGATCGAATTTTCAAGCGCGGCTTCGCTGGCGAAATATTTTGCCATACCGGCTTCCATGTCGCATCGCTCACCCCGGTCAAACGCAGCCGCGGCGTCAAGCACGAGAAGACGCGCGGCGCGAGCCCGCGTCGCCATCTCACCCAGCTTGAGCTGGATCGCCTGATGCTCGCAAATCGGCTTACCAAAAGTCCTGCGCGTCTGCGCGTAGTCGGCAGCCAGTTTCAGCGCGCCCTCGGCAATGCCGACACCCCGTGCGGCAACGTTGATGCGACCGAGCTCAAGGCCACTCGTCGCCTGGTAAAACCCCTGCCCTTCGACCCCGCCAATCAGGTTGTCGGCGGGAATACGATAATCTTCGAAGGCAAGCTCCGCCGTATCGATCGATTTGTATCCGAGCTTCTCCAGCTTGCGACCGACCGTGAACCCTTTTTGCTTGGGTGCAATGAAAAGGCTCATGCCTTTGTGGCGCGGCTGCACCTGGGGATCGGTTTTGACGAGCAGGGCAAAGCACGAGCCTTCGGCGCCATTTGTAATCCACGTCTTCGAGCCATTGATGACGTAGTCGCTGCCGTCGCGCCGCGCGGTCATGCGAATACCCTGGAGGTCGGTGCCAGCGTCGGGCTCGGTCAGGGCGAGGCCACCGCGCACCTCGCCGGATACGATCTTGGGTAACCACTTTGCTTTTTGCTCCGGCGTGCCGAATTTCTCGATCGCCAGCGCCAACATCAGGTGCGAGTTGATTATGCCGGTGACAGACATCCATACCGACGAGATGATCATGATCATCTTGGAGTAGGTCATCGCCGAAAGGCCGAGACCGCCGTACTCTTCGCTGACCGTCGCACCAAAGAGCCCAAGCTCCTTCATCTGCTCGACAACCGTCGCCGGATATCGGTCCTCGTGGTCGTACTCGCGAACGATCGGCTTGAGCTCACGCATCGTCCAGCGCTCGATGGTATCGAGCAGCTGGGCATCCTCGCTGGTGTTGGACATCGGGGATGCAGACGTAACTGTCATCGGTCGCCCTCCGATTACGATTGGAATAGCCGCTTTGAGGCGAGATCCGCCCCCTCTCGCAAGGTCCGCAGTTTTGCCCAGACTACATCTTCCGCGACACGCCCCCAGCCGGCCGACGTATCGAACCCGCAATCGGTTCCAGCCAGAACCCGCGACGGATCGCCGATCACCGCTGCCACGCGCTCGATCCGATCAGCGACGACCTCGGGATGCTCCACGATATTGGTGAGTGGATCGATGACGCCGGCGACCAGCACCTGATCGGCCTTCAGCGGCGTTTTAACGAAGCAACGAAATTCGTGCGCATGGCGTGGCCCGGCAAACGGCAGAAACAATCCGCCGACTTTCGCCTGCAAGATGGCAGGCAATATTTCTTCAAGCGGCACGTCACAATCGTGCGGCGACTCTGAATTGCCCCAACAGACGTGCAACCGCACTTTCTCGCGCGGAATGTTCACCAGCGCGCTGTTGATTGTGCGGACCACACGATCGACGAAGCCGAGAAAATCGGGGAGCGGCTTTTGTTGCCAGGTGTAGTGGCGTTCCATCG
>Ga0207665_10000979_pt1 | contig 19342 bp, 35 predicted proteins | sample LARL112metaG_FD_184351 | JGI IMG/M metagenome (GOLD analysis project Ga0207665, IMG submission 184351) | Corn, switchgrass and miscanthus rhizosphere microbial communities from Kellogg Biological Station, Michigan, USA - LAR L11-2 metaG... | ecosystem: Host-associated > Plants > Roots >...
GACCTCTGGCGGGTGCGCCGTGGCGCTACGCCCCGCGCACGGCCCGGGTACGGGCAGTGACCGAGACGTAGCGCCATGAACAATGCTCAGTTCTATTGTGGACTGTCCACTTCAGACGATCCGCGGGTGTAGTTCCGTACCCTGTCAAGTAGTTCGACAACCTGTACGTCCCTGTTGGCTTCCTTGGCGCGAGCATTCAGGTGCTCTGCCAGATCATGGAAGGTACCTGTACTCAGGTCAGACAGACTGAACGACTCGAACGGCTCAGGGCAGGAACAGCCTGTGTCGTTGCCCCAGTAGAGCACGCCATAAGGAGTGATCCATACCACGGTAAGATCGAATTCGTACAATTCGTCTGTCCAGTCGATCTCTCCGATGGTACGGAGCCCGTACTTTTCTGGGTTGCTGTAGATGGTCACTTGTCCACCACACCCTGAACGTAGGACACACAGGTGACTGATCGTTGACCGGACCAGCCCCATTCGGCTGCTAGCGTGGAGTTGGGATCCACGTACAGTCCCGGGTCCAGCCGGTCGACTGCCCCGGGCACTGACTTGCCCATCTCATACGGCAGGATGGCGCATCGCCACGGCATGGCGTAGGTGAGTGGCATCCCGCTGTCGGTCTGGACAGACAGTTGCCCCCACATCCAGTTCTGATCGATCAGGCACGTGCCCATCAGCCTGAACACCCACCGGTCAGCCGGATGAAGTTCACTCGGCACGTCCCACCACAGCTCGAACCCCAGCCTGCCGTTGCTGATGATGTTCGGGTGGTGCTTCTTCCAGTTGAGTCGGGTCAACGGCTTGCCGTCCAGCAAGAGATCCATGCGGATCGTGAAGCCGTGCATCTCCATCGTCTACTTCTTTCCTCGGGTCCCCCGGGTACCCCCGTGCTGGGCGTCAGCGCGTCGCAGAGCCTCTTGCGCCACGGACTCTCTTCGGTTGGCGGCACCACGTCCGCTAGTGGTGTTCTGGACGGCCTGATCCCGCCGGGTCTTGTCCGGCGGGGGCAACTCGCCGCTGAACGACTCGAAGTCGTTCTGGTCGCTGTGACGACCCATGGTCACATCCTCCGTGAGACTAAGATCAGGATGAGTCCGACCAGCAGCAAGACCAGACCGCCCAACCCGATGTAGACGAGTTGGACGGTCGGGTCGTACGTCTGGATGGTGATCATCCGTTGTCGACGTCGTTGGCCAGATCGACCAGCGCGTCAGCTGCTGCGTCGCCTGTCTTCTCGCGCTGTCCGGCCTTGTCCAGGGTCACATCATCCTGTTTGATCTTGCTGATGTCGGTGGGCTTCTCGGCCACGTCGACTCCAAAGGTCAGATGGGTGGGACACACCGGGACCGGCCCGATGATCGGGTGGTCCCGGTGAGTGGTGGCGGGCTCGAAGCACAGGGCGAACCACTCGCACAGATCACCGGGCATGAGCGGGGCCTCTGCCCACACCAGGGACTTCGTCATGTAGATCACTCCCTACCAGTTGAACCCGTCGTGAATTATCATACTGATGTTTCCGTCTGGCGTCCAGGGATCATCATCACGGGCCGCGCGCTGGTCCATGCCGAAGCGCCGATCGTAGGGAGCAGACTCACCAGCGAACCCCCATCGGCGGGTCCGCAGGACGCCACGGTCCCAGAACACCGACAGCGGGTCACGCTTGATCGTCGGATCAGACGACATCCGGCGGACGTTCTTCTCAGGGTCGGTGACCAGCGTTCCCGCGGTCTCCCACTTGTGACGGGCCACAGCCTGAGTCGCCGTGACCATGTTGAAGTTCAACGGCACCGTGACGGATGGCCACTCGTTCACCTGCCCCGGCACCGGATCGAACGAGCTGAACCGGTCGTCGATCTCCGCGATGCACGCTGCCAGCGCCGCGGCTGAGATGCCGCGGGACTTCAGCTTGGGCGCTTCGTCCCGGGCCAGCGCGTCCCGCGCTTTGTCGTCCCAGTAGACCCCCGGCATCATCAGCGTGAGGTTGCGTCGCTCAGTGCGCGACCACGCCCCCAACTCGATCGAGTCCGCGGCCACTCCCGGATGGTCGGAGCGGAAGAACACCGCGTCGGTGGCGACCATCAACAGGTCTTCCACACCCTGGGGATGACTGCCGATCAAGTCCACGATCTCAGTGCGCGTCATGGACGTGATGGCTGACGCCCATAGCGAGTTCGCGAACCGCGGGTTTCCGACGGACTGGGCGAACTTGCCGTACATGCTGTTGTACAACAGCTTGTATGCCTTGCCCTGGGGTGAGTTCTTCCCTTCCTCGCCCAGCGCGATCCGCTGAAGGTAGAGATCACGAACGGACGCCATTGGCGGTGGACAGTCGCACTGGTCGTAGGACCAACGCTCATGAATGTGCGTACGGCGGGCGAGACCAGCCCTCACTAGCGCGTCCGTCTCGAACTTCCAGTACCATCCGGTCACCTGTCTCGGTCGGGAAATAGCTCCGTCACGGTTGCGGTAGGGGGCTGCTCCGATGATGTCCTGTGTCGACGACAGTGTGACTCTCTCCAGTGTCCACTGTGGTATTCGGCGATCTCGCGGAGAAGGACAATACCATTCGCCGTGCAACAGACAGGGCAGACGTGTGATAGCCGCCGGGTAGGCGGAGTTAATATCAAACTCGTAAGAAGTACCGTGGCAATGGCCGTGAGCAAAGATCTCAAACCACCCTCCGTAGTAGGTGGCGATGGATGCTTCCAGGACTTCAAGGGGTGTCACCTCTCTGACGGCTTCGCTGGTGTGGTTGCAGTGGTCGCGTAGCCAGGCGGACGCTGCCTGACCTGGTCCGAACCACTGCTGTTTGCTGAGTCTCACTCCGGCGTCCACGAAGCCGCGGTTCAGTTTGCCCATCACCTGGGATAAGACGCGGTTCTCCGTGACGTTGTACCGGATCATCGACAGATCGAAGACGGCTGTGGCGCGCTTCGACTTGCCTTCCATGATGATGTCATAGTCCGGTTTGGACACTGGGTAATCGTCCTTGGGCCAGCCCTTGGGGTCGATCACGTTCAGGAACGACGTCTGGAAGTACGACCCAGCGTCGCAGATGTACATGGTCGGCTCAGGCTCTCGGCCGCGTCCAGCGTAGGGGCGAAGCTTGAAACGCTTGTGTCCCAACAGGTCTATCTGCCAACGCTGCTCCACATCCACCATGAACGGCTGATGGATGAACTGGGACTTCGGTTGTCGTGCGGCGATGCCCTGGGGGGACAGCAGCATCACCGCGCGGTTCTCCGACAGGGTCCGGATCCACTGGGTGAAGTCGTAGCCCAGGAAGAAGCCGACGAACGCGGCCCCCGGGTTGGCCTGGAACTGGTCGTACAGGAACTCGAAGACCTCATCGTGGTGAAGGGGGTTGCCCTTGCGATGGTAGGACTGGTCTCCGACCGACAGCAGCACGTAATGGTGGTTGCCGTGTTCGTCGGTGACCCCTTCGCCGTCCACGGCGATGAACTCGACATCGTGGCGGGCTCTGACGTCAGCGCGGGCCCGGTGAGGCTCTTCGCGGGCACAGTCCTTGCGGCAGCGTGTCTGTCGGAAGTTGGCGGTGTCGAAGGTGTTGCCGCATCCGATGCATTCGCGGGTGTAGGCCATCAGTGATACCACCAAGGGTTCCAGAACGCTCCGTATGGGCTGGCCCACTTGACGTTGCTTCGGTCGCCCGCGCTGGCCTTCAGCTCTTCGCCGTCCATCTCTTCGGTCTCGGCCCGTTGTTTGGCGGTCATGACGGCCACGCCGAGTGCGACGGTGGATGAGTTGACCGGGTCGTTGGTTCCGACCCTGAGCAGTTCCCTAATGATGTAGGCGACCGTGTGCGCGTTCGCTCGCTCTTTCCGCTTGCGGGTGGTGTCCTCTCGCCGCGCCTTGTCCAACTGGATGATCAATTCGCGGGCGTCAGCACCGCGGTTCAACTCGACCAGCCGAAGAACCCGGGCGGTCTCGGTCACGTTCAACCGGGCCAACTTGGGACCATAGTCTTCGTCAAGCAACAATCGCCGTAGACGTCGGCGATAAGCTTGGGTACTATTCATGCCAGTACCGCCTTTGGGTTCCCCAACCCCTCGAAGGGCCCGCATCCACTCCCCCGGATGCGGGCCCTGTCCCTGTCGTCGCCGTCATGCGCCCAGGGTAGTCCTGGACCCTCGATCACCACCACACCCGATCGGGCTCAGGCGGTGGCGGTGGCTCCGGTGGCGTGTGCCAATGCGGGATGTCGTCGTGCCAGCACTGGGCCGACCGGTGCCGTGGCAGTGCGGCCAATTGTTCGACCGTCATCGTATGAATGTCGCGGGCGCACGAATGTGCGGCATCGTGCGCAGCGTGGATGCCGTGCTCACCATCCAGCGGCAAGGACGCCTCAAGAAACACCGCGTGCATGAACCGCATGTGCCGACGCCATTCATCCACAGAAACGGGGGTAGGCACCCGAATGCCTACCCCCGTCGCCGGTTCCGTCATCAGAACGGACAGCCCTCATCCCAGGTCATGTCCGCGGTGTCCGGCGAGTCGATCTCGAACACGCGGACCTCACGGCCGGACTTCGTCTTGCGCTTGCCCTGGTAGTCGATCGTCAGCAGGGCCCCGCGCTGGGGCTTGACCCGCTTCAGCTCCGCGATGAGCGTTTCCGAGTGGGCGTGGATCAGGACGCGGTCGTCCGCCTTCACGGGCGCGGTGCCCGGGTCGCGCACGACCACGGTAAGCAGCGGATAGAAGTAGTCCCCGCCGTCGGCCACGCTGGTCGTCTTGGCCGTGACCACCTTCTCCATCAGGAACGTGGCCTTCCACGGGCTGTCGAACCGCAGGTTCGGCAGGGTGGTCGCCTGCTCCGTCTCGGTCTGCTCCGTCTTCGTCGCCATGATCTTTCTCCTTCGTGTTCGGTCGTGCTGCCGCTGATCATACACATGGCAGACATCAACGCAAGTAGCTGTTATCATCAGACTCATGAGGATTGGACGATGGGTGATCATGAAGATGCACCCGGCCGAGAGTCAGCTACGCAAGGTCTCCCAGCTCACGCCCGCGTTGCGTGAGTTGGTGGCCCGGATGGCACGGTCCGAAGCGCGGGACGCGCTACAGGGACAGATGGAGGGTCTGGGGGTGGCCTTCAGCCCCGGCGCTCACGTGTCACGGGCGCAAGCCATCGCGGCGATGGACACTGTCAGGGACAACATCATGGTGATGTTGCGCCCAGAGTCCACACAGGACGAAGTGTCCGTAGCTGCTCAGGCTGTCAACAGCGCGTACAGCCTGATCCAGTACACGTGTCTGACCGGCCCCATCAGCTACATGGACGCGGTGTCCGCTTATCCGGACACAGAGAAGATTCGACTCACGTCAAAGTACGGGAAGACATGCTCCGGCGGGCAACCGGATTGCATCCGCGACAACTGCTCGGAGGGATGCCGGTGAGCCGGATCTTGATCCACTCCAACGCCCCCTGGGTGCCGACCGGCTACGGACTCCAGACGCGCATGTTGGCCGAAGGGTTGCAGAGGCAGGGTCACGAAGTGGCTGTGTCTGCGTTCTCCGGCCTGTCTGGCGCTGACATCACCTGGCAGGACATGTTGGTCATGCCGTCGGGGCAAATGCAATTCGGCGTGGACGTCCTGATCCCGCACATCAACCGGTTCGGCCCCGATCTGACGATCACGCTGATGGACTTCTGGAAGCTGGAACCCATCGCCAGCGCGTTGCAGAGTCACAACGTGGCCGCCTGGATGCCGATCGACTGCACGCCAATGTCCAAACGGGACTTGTCCACGCTGCTGCACTCCCGGGTTCGGCCCGTCGCCATGTCCCGCTTCGGACAGCGTCAGATCGAAGTGGCTCAGGACCGGATGGGCCCTGTGATCAAAGCCCCGCTGTACGCTCCGCACATGGTCGATCTGGACGCGTTCACGCCGATGTCCGATCGGTACAGCTTCCGCGAAGAGCTGGGGCTGAACAACGCGTTCACGGTCGGGTTGTGCGCAGCGAACAAGGACGCTGTCCGCAAGGCGTTTCCGGAGCAGTTCCAGGGGTTCTCCATCCTGCACAGAAAGTATCCCAACACGGTGCTGTTGGTTCATGCTGTCGCCCAGTCTGTGTCCGGTCTGGACCTGGTCCGGCTGGCCGAAGACATGGGCATCGCCGACGCGGTCCGGTTCACCGACCAATACACGATGGACTCCGGTCTGTTCGACACTGAGATGATGCGACGCTGGTACAACGCGTGTGACGCGGTGCTGATGTGCTCATACGGTGAGGGCTTCGGCATTCCCGCCGTCGAAGCGCAAGCGTGCGGCACTCCCGTTGTGGCGTCGGACAACTCCGCGTTGGTCGAGTTGTGCGATCCGCGAAACCTGGTCCAGTGCGATCAGTTCTGGAACTACGTTCATGAGGCGTGGTGGGCTCGTCCACGTCCGCAGGTGATCGCCCGCAAGCTGTCCCACCTTCACACCCGGTTCGCCAGCAGCAAGCCGGGTGACGGCTGGGATGAGTACAACCGTGCGAAGGTCCGAGAGAACGTCTTTCCCTACGACCGTTCGGCCGTCATGGACGGCCCCTGGAAGTCCATTATGGAGGAACTGTGCGCGTGAACCTGGGCTGTGGCTCAGACCTGATCGAAGGGTATGTGAATCTCGATCGGGTCGAGACCGCGGAAGGGGTCGTGGTCCATGATCTGGACGTGGCTCCGTGGCCGTTCGAGTCCGGCTCTGTGGAACGGATGTGCGCGTTCGACGTGTTCGAGCACGTGGCCGACGCGCTGGTGTTCATGAATGAGGCGTGGCGTGTGCTGGCACCCGGGGGGATGCTGCACATGAGGACACCTCACTACACGGCAGAGCACGCCTTCACCGACCCCACCCACCGCCGATTCCCCACCCGACACACCTGGGACTACTGGATCCCCGGCACCATCCTGCACACCAGCCACCACGCCGCGTATGGTCCCGCGGAGTTCGAGCGCATCACAACCCAGATCGACCACGGAGGCACCATCCACGTGACCCTGCGGAAGGCGTTCTGATGGACACAGCAATGTTGATGTACGACAGCGTCACCGCGGCCGACATACCCGTGGACGCCCCCGCGGTGGCCGGATACGCGGACGGCCGATACGAGTGGACCCGCGCGGACTGGAACCGCTTCCCCACCACGCTGCGACTAGACATCACGGTCCTGGGCGGAGTCGCTGACGTCCTGGACGTGGAGACCGGCGACGCGACCCCCAGTCAAGCTGTCGACTGGGTCCGCACCATGCGACAGCACGGCTACCCCTACCCTGGGGTCTACTGCAACTCGAACCTCTGGCCCACCGTCAAAGCCACGTTCACCGCTCACCAGGTGGACCAGCCCTGGTACTGGATCGCCGACTACGACGGATTGGCCACCATCCCCGATGGTGCGCTGGCCAAGCAATACCGCAACCCGCCGGAGTCCGGCGGACACTTCGACGTCTCGGCCATCTCCACACCGTTGATCACCTACATGAAGTCCGGAGGCAAGTCCATGATCAGTCAGGATGACGCGAACCTCATCGCGTCCACGTTGCTCAACTGGTACATCACCACTCCGTCGGCCCCCGCCGGAGTCGGCCGGCAGGTCTGGGACGTGCTGGGCGACGGGGAGCGCATCCAGACAGCGTTGTCGTCCGACGTGAACGCGATCGAAAGCGCCATTCACGCGGTCGCTGGCACCGGTGGCCAGCCGGTGGACGCCAACGCGCTGGCGGCAGCGCTGGCGGGTCCGCTGTCAACCGCGCTGGCCCCGTACATCGCGACGACGGAGACCACTCCGGCGGAGTTCTTCTCGGCGCTGGCCGCCCAGCTGAAGAAGTGACCGGCATCGTGTGCTCGAAGTGCGGGCACCCGAACTGTCCGGGCGACTGCCCCGATTGACAGACGAACGCCCCGGCTGGCTGCCGGGGCGTTCGTGTGTCTGGGGGTCGGAATCAAACCGACTGAACCACTCTCGCGAGTCTCGGCCCGAAGCCCTGCGTCAGTCCCAGACACCCACCCTTTCCCTGGGCTTATGGGGAGGCACATCCCTTCCGCGGCAAGGATCCAGGATGCGGGCGGATAACATCCTCGCGTTGATGATAACACAACGCCCCCGGTGCCGAGCCACCGGGGGCGTTGCGGTGCCGGTCCACCCTCGGTTCCGTCTCAACCGGAAGGTCACATCGGCTTGCGTGCGATGGTATCACTTACGGGACTTCCACCCAAGCTTCCGCAACGTGCCGTAGACGTAGGCCCCGGTGCGCTTGCGGCCGAAGCCTTTCTTCTTGGCCTCACGCTTCAGCTTGCGTTCCAGCTTCTTGGGCATCGTCACCTCACAGATCGAGTGGGTAGGACAGGCCGGTGAGCGTGATGGGAGTCATGGGTCCGGTGCCGTTGGCGAAGCCGGTGATCCAGATCGTTCCGTCGGTGTGGATGTCCATTCCTTCGACGGCAGCAACGGAGGTGTTGGCGGGCATGTTGATGTCGATCAGACGATGTTGGCTGATGGGTCGGTACGCGGCCGGAAGGGCTGTGGTGACCTGGACGGGCGCGTTGGACGCTGCCGCGTTCCACTGGATGACTCCGCCCAGGTTGACGCGGTTGTCAGCTGTGTGGATGTAGGACCCGTTGGCCCAGGGGGCTCCGGTGTTGGCCCAGTTCGTGGCCAGCGGCAACGCGTGCCACGTCTCGCCCCAGTTGTTGACACCGGGGTTGGACCATTTGATGTTGCCCTGGAACAGGAAGTCGCCGGACTGGGCCAGTGCGCGACGGAAGCGGAGAAACGGCGCGGCTGTGCCAGCGTGGTTCGAGCCCAGGAATTCGATGTCGATCGTGTCGGCGGTGGGGATACCGGAGTCCGCGGGGCTGAGCAGGGACACCACGGGCTGGTCTCCGCCGGGTCCGGCTCCGGTGGACTGGAACGTCTGGAACGGCTCAATCTGGTTGGGGTCGGGGGTGCTGATCTGGATGTTGCCGCCGACCAGTTGCGTGAACTCGGTCGCCCCGAAGTAGCTGACAATACCGATTTGATAGGCGTTGCCCAGAGCGTCGGTGCCGGAGCTGGGGGCGATGCTGGCGATGAGGTTGCCGCTGTTGTCGTAGACGAAGACAGCGTGTCGACTGAAGTCCAGGACGATGACGTTGGACCCGCCCGTGCCCAGGACCAGGCTGCCATGAAGAGTTAGCCCGTTGAACTCGGCGGTGCCGTCAGCGTTGATGGACCATCCGGATGTGCCGCTGACGAAGTTGGGGGACTGGATGGCGGGGATGCGGAGAACGGTTCCGCCGACGATGGGATTACCGGGTTGCACTGGGTCGGTCTCCTTCTTCGGTGATGCGTCGTGCTTCGGCGAGAACATCCCAGACAGCAGCGTCAGCGGGATCGACAGCAGGGATCGGCGTGTGGTCATGGATCACCTCTCGGATGTAGCGCCATGCCCGCCATAGAGCGTAAAGGGCAGCAGCGATGATGACACAATCGCTGATGATATCAGTCAAGGTGCTGATGGTGGTCATGGCGCGGTGAACCTCTGGGTGGACACGATGTCTGTGCTGATCCGTCGGAAAGAGGGTGTCTCGCCCAGACTGGACGTGGTGCCGTCGATAGAGGAGACGCCTACGCCTTCTTGGGGGTCACGGGCGGAGATGACTTCGGTGTTGCTGCTGGCGATGCCCATGTGCGACGACCAGACGACCAGGTCCCCGGCGGCTAACGTCGTGCGATCGATCGGGCTGCCGTACAACAGATATGACCCCGTGGTGGGGCCGTGCGCGTTGGGCGGGAACCCGGGGTCTCCCCAGTGGCCGCCGGGCAGCGGCAGGCCGAGATCGTGACCCAGGACGTAGGACACGAACGATGAGCAGTCCCAGTCTCCGACCTTGGCCGCGGATCCACCCCACACGTAGCCGCTGCCCAGGTACTTCTGTGCGGCAGCGGTGACGGGGTTTCCCGTGCCGGTGGGCAGTCCAGCGCCGGTTCCGGCGGCTTGCGCGAGGTTGGCTTTGACGGCTCCGATGCGCTGTTGTTCCCCGGTGTAGGTGACGGTGGAGATGTCGCCTCCGGTGAGCACGGACTTGATCGGATCGGTTGGCCATTTGACGTCGGACTTGAAGTAGTGGATGGCGAACCACGACAGGTAGCCGCCGATCATGAGCAGTGCCACGGGGATGACGGGTGAGGCCCCGCCGGGGGCTGTGATCTTCATGCGGCTGCCGCCTTTGCTGCTGTGGTGGCCGCCTTCTCCAGTGGCTTGCGGAACCACAGGATGATGGCTAGTCCGATGATGGACAGTCCCAGCCAGAGCCATCCGATCGATCGCCACATGCGGACGTCGGTGAGCCTGCTGATGAAGTCGGTGATGGGCGCTATGACCGCGGTGAAGGGGTTGGTAGAGATGACGGAGCCAGGTCCGCCGGATGTCGCTCCGGCCATGCCGTAGTTGACCACGACCGTGTGATACACATCGTCCACTTTGGCCTGTCCCTGGGCTTGCTGGTAGGGCTGGGCCGGTCGTTCTGCGTCGTGAGCGATGTTCGCGTACTTGTCGGCGGACTCTGGGTCCTTGGCGTGTGCGGCAGCCGCGGCCTGGTAGCGAGGCAGCATGTAGGCCACGTCAGCGTCAATTGAGCCGCCGATGACGTGCGGGCGCGCGTCGATGATCTGGAACGCGCCTCCGCCGGGAGCGTTGATGTTCCAGTCAGACTCCAGTCCGGCACCGACCAGCATGGCGACGATCACGGTGTCGTCCTGGGTTTGCTTGAGTATCGCGGTGACGATGGTCTGGAAGTCGTTGGGGCCGCTCATGTCTAGCCTCGCTTGGTGTACTTCGTGCCGGTGATCACCACGGAGGCGATGACACCGGACAGCGGTGTTCCACTCTGCCCCTTGGGCGGGTAGAACAAGACGGAGAGGAAGTCCATGGGTCCGACGTCGATCAGTCCCCGGAACGCGTCGTTGTTGCCGGACCAGGTCGCTTGTGCGCGCACGTTGCCGGCCGACATGGTGGTCAGGGAGACGGTGTTGAGTGCGGGCACCGCGTTGGGTATGAGGGTGGCTGTGGCGTTCTGGTTGGTGGACACGCCGATGTAATCGACTTCCCAGCGCTGGTTGGCGTGGTCGGGGCTGAACTGGATGACGGCCAGTCCGTTGGCGTCCAGGGTCGCCTGCATGGACTTCTTGAGATCGGAGACCGTCTCCACGTTCCAGCCCGCCACTGCCTTCCTCCTTACTTGACGTGCCCGATGATCTCGCCGATGACAGTGATGACGGTCGCGACGACTCCGGCGATGGTGCCCGTAGTGATCCGTTTGGACTTGAGGTCCGCTCGGATCTCACTGATGTCCGCTTTGTTGCGGGAGATCTCCCCGTCATGCCGGGTGATCACCGCGTTGGCGGTGTCCAGCTTCCCATCCAGCTCATGCACGGCGTCCTTGATCTCGCGTCCCTGCCGGTACAACTCGCCCAGCGTGACTCCGTTGTCCTCACTCACTGCCGTTGCCCATCGTTGCGCTCGAATGTCTCCACCGCGGAGATGATCGGAGTCCCGCTGTCGGCCGAGATCACCCAGAGATCCTTCTTGGTGGGCAACGTCAGGTAGCTGGACATGCCCTTGGGCAGCGTGCACACCGACGTGGTGCCGTTCTGCACGCTGGCTTTGTCGTAACCGACCAAGATGTTGTGGCTGGCGTCTTCGTTCAACAGCTTGATCTCCACGCGGTCGCTGTTGGTGCCGACCAGGTGGATGGGCTCCGACCCCGTGGCGGGCACCGTGTATCGACGCATGGAACTGTCGATCACCACTGCCTGGCTGTTGGGGTTCTCCACGACGTACACCGGGACCGGGGGCGGTGGCGGGTTGCCCGGCTCCTGGAACGCTGGGCGCGGGTCGTGCGTGCTGTTGGGCCCGCGCATGGCTTCCGCTCGCTCATGCGCGGTCTGGGGGCCCGGGACGACTCCGTGCGCCATGACACCGCGGAACTCTGGCCGCGGCGCTGGGGTCGCGACGGACTGGCGGACAGTCGGGTAGTTGCGGATGTGCGGGCGACCCCCGGGAATGGGGGATCGGTCTCCGGTCTGCCGGTCGGACAGTCCGATGTCCCGTCCGGCCGCGGTGTTGGGTTGCGCTTCGTCGGGGTGTCGGGGCTCATTCCGCCCCCTGCCACGGGTCATGTTCGCTTCGCCCCCTCCTAGGACTCAGTCCCCGGCTCGCACGACGCGAGACCGGCGGACATGGCGTGCTTGTACTGCAACCACATGAGCCCGGCCGCGGTGGCCCCGCCCAAGATGATCTCGGTCCGGTGTGCCTTGTCCAGGTACGCGGCGATAGCGACCAGCGCCGCGGCCTGGACAAGTCCGATGTTCACCCACTTCATGAGGGTGTCCGCGCGGGAGTGCGCGTTGATCTCCGCGGTCTGGGGGCTGGAACAGGCCGCGGCGATGATCTCGTACACGATGCCGGCCGAGACCAGGAACGCCAGACCGCCGGACTTCGAGCCAACCTCAAGCGCCATTGCGCGACTCCAGTGTGCGCGACCACACGCGGGTGAGCAGGCTCACCAGTGTGGTGAACAGGAACAGGCCCAGCCCGATCCAGAACCCCAGCTTGACATCCTTCACGTCCAACTTCATGTTCACCCTGCCTTCTGTGCGTTGATCACCTTGGCCACGCCCGTGAGCGGCGAGTTGTCCGACAGCAGCACGGCCATCAGGAACAGCCAGGCGAAGCCTTTCGCGATGGGCTCTGTCTTACCCTGATCGAGCATCGCGATCACGAGGATGGCGAATGCGGCTTCCACGACCGTCTTCACTGACGCGGTGGGCTTGTTGTGCGCCCACCGGCCGATCACGGCGGCCAGCACTGCCACGATCATGACGGTGGACGCGTTCATGAGCTGATCTTCGACTTGACGATCTTGCGGATGATCGGGTTGGGGATGAACTCCACCAACGCTTCGAGGTTGGCTCGAAGCTTCAGCACTTCGTCCATCTTGGATTCCATGCGCGCCAGATCGGCACGGGTCTTCATGAGGATGTCGTACAACTGCTCTTCTACGGTCATGAGTTCACCTCACTTCGACGTTGTGCCGGACACGGTCTCCGACCAGGCCGCGTTGGGCGCTGCCGGATGGGCCTGGACCTTGAAGTAGTACGTGGTGCCCGGCTGCAACCCGCCGATGGTGACCGCGGACTGACCGGCGGGGGAGTCGGTGGTCCAGGTGGACGCGTCGGGCGTGAGCCCGTAGGACACGAAGTAGTCCTGAGCGTTGGCCGCCGCGTTCCACTTGATCTCCAACGTGTGCGGGGATGTGCTCCGCGCGTCGATCGCCAGCCCGGTCACCGGGTTGGTGGCGTTGGTGCCGACCGGGTTCGGGTTGTTCTGGCTGGGCGCGGGAAGCTGGGGCGGGGGCCCCAACGCCTGGATGGCCAGATTCACGTTGCCCTGTTGGGTGTCGGTGAGGGTCTGGCTGGCCAAATAGTTCTGGATCGACTGGGTGGCCACGGTGGGATCGATGCCGCGGCCGACCAGGTAGTTGACTGCGGCGCTGGCCCATTCCGCGTTGGTGGTGTACGTCTTGGCCCCGCCCCCGCCACCGCCCCCGCCGTTGTTCGAGGTGTCCCCCGATCCGGCCCCGCCGATGACGCCGTGCAGGCTGGCCAAGTCTTCCGACGATCCGTACACGAAGCCGGTGGCCGGGTCAATCGCCCCCTGGTTGCCTGCCGCGTCGGTGGCGGTGCCCGCGCCTGATGTCTTGGATGACGAGGACTGGCGGTGCTGGACATAGAGGAACACGCCCAGCCCAACGATCATCCAGATACCCAGCGGCAGCGGGCCCACCTTGTTCTTCAAGAAGTCCAGGCTCTTGCCGGCCGCGGCTTCCTCTGCCATCAGTGCGTCCTTCCGGTGGCGTTGGTGGCCCGACCGGCCGACGGCGAGTAGTAGACCAGGTTCGGGGCCTGCCCGCCCTGTCCGGGATCGGTCGTGGTGCCGACGGATTCCGTGGTGTCGTAGAAGTTCGCTGTCCACGGACCGGGTTCGGTGAACGACACGGGCCGACGGTTGCGGGATCCGCGCTGGCGGCTGATCCCGTAGTCGCCTTGTCCAGCGTTCCAGAACTGGTCTGCCTGCCCGGTGCCGTAGTAGCGGGTACCGTCCAGCGCCGCGCCACGGGCTCCGTCGCCACGCCCGCCGTAGGGCATCTCGCGCTGCACTGCCCAGGTGGTGTTGCCTCCGCCCGGGTAGACGAAGCGGTTGGGCACGGTGACGGAGCTGGGCGGGGCCGCAGGGTTGGGGGCGGACTGGTAGGTGTGGATCTGGCCGCCGGGGTTCTTGTACCGAAGTGCGCTGGTGTTGCGGACGTTCTGAGCGCCGGGGGTGCCGACTCCGATCACGGGCTCTCGCTTGGTGGCGGGAGTCTCTGTGTCTCGCTTGCTGTGGCCGCCCGCGGCCTGAGCCTTGCTCAGCGGGTTGGCTCCGGCGGTGTTGTTGCCCGGTCCCGTCTTGAGGAAGGTTCCGCCGTTGCGTTCCCGGTTGGAGTTGTGTTGCATCTCCTGGCGGATGGCGGTCTGGGGGATGGTGACCGATGCGGTGCCGCGCGGGTTGGCGGTGTTCGCCCCGGCCACGTCTCCGCGGTAGGCGACTTGCCGTGTCTCCGGCGTGGTGCCCAGAGCGTTGTTGGCCCCGCCCAGCCGGTCGGTGCGCAGACCGATCGACCGGGGCGGAGTGCTGGCCGGGTGGGCGCGGGTGGCGGATGTGGAGCCGGGGAAACCGGTCTCGCCCGCGGGACCGGCGGGCATGTGGTACCCGCCGATCCCGGGCAAGGGGTTGGGGTCCGGTGGCCGGGACCTGCCACCGAACAGCTTCGCGATCAGGCTCACCGGACTGTCCTTTCTGGTGTGTCAGCTACCGGCTTCCGCGGCGTGCAGCGCCCCGTTGAAGGCACTGCCGGCCGCGTTCAGGTCGGCCGCGGTGTTCGGCTTCGTGAGGATGGTGGCGACCAGGGCGATGGTGAGGATGCCGCCGATCACCGACCAGAAGTCGTGGACGTCCATCAGGCACCCACCTTCGACTTCAGCTGACCGAACGTGGACTTGACCATCGCGGACAGCAGCACGCCCAGAACGAACGCGATGAACGTGTACATGTTCAGGAACTCGCTCACTTGACACCTCCCGTCGCGGAGACGTTGAACACCAGGTGATGCATGACGAACAGGCCGACGAGAGCGACCAGCACGATGAACGCGAACCACCGGGCGATGGGGTACGTGTGCGCGGGCTGGGTGCCCGTGCCGGAGTCATCCGGCGTGCGCATGTTCAGCAGTCCCATGTGGACAGACCCCTTCCTAGCTGAAGATGTCGCCCTGCGGCAGGACTTCGCCGACCAGCATCGTCATCTTGGACACCGCGGAGCCCCACGATCCGCGAAGGAGGTAGTCCTCCGACTCGATCGTCGGGAGGTAGAAGTTGACGTTCTCCGTCGGCTCACGGCCGTCGACGAAGTACGGCAGGGGCCAGACCCCCGTGTCCAGGCCGTCGGCGGAGTCGATCTGGATGGCGATGGACGACGCGGTGCCCAGGGTGGCCGCGGTGCCGGACTGGATGCCGCCGTAGCCGTAGATCTCCCAGAGTCGCCGGGACCAGTCGGCCTGGCTGATGTTGTCCTTGACGTCTTCGTCCAACACGATCTGGACGGGATCGGCCCACCCGTTGGTGACGATGCGGGCACCGGAGGAGTTCTTCATCATGGGGATCAGGCACCGCAGGTGGTTGCCCAACTTGCGCAGACGCGCGTCGAACTGTCCGGCGGACATGGTGATCTGTTGCTCAGTCCACCGCTGAAGGGTGTTCATGTTCGGCGGAGTGGTCTGGACCGGTCGCCCGTTGAACTGGGTCGGCGGCTGGTCGTAGGCTTCCAGCCACGCTTCCACCGTGAAGGTGGGGGAGGTGCCCTGACCGGAGCCGAACACGTTGGTGAGCGTGTTCGCCGTGAGTTCCAGGGAGAACGGCGCGGCCGAGTCCTTGTTGGGCAGCGCGCCCAGCGCGTCGCGAAGGTCCAGTTCGAACGGGATGCGGACGGCGAACGTGGCCTGGCTGCCGTTGACGAGGAAGTTGGGATCGGCCCGGGGGTCGGTGTAGGCGCGGGCGTACCCGTACTTCTGGATCATCGCCGCGTTGTACCCGGACGACACCTGATACATCGTCTGGCCGTTGGGTTGCTTCACGGCCATGTTCGTGAAGAAGTTGAACGGCCCATCAGCCTGAGCGGTGCCGGTGGCCCCGCCGTTGGCGGTGGACGTCACGGTGATCAGGATCGACCGCATGTAGTCGTACGCCTTGACGTCGATCGGGCCCAGGTCCTGGGTGGCCGTGGTCAGGGTGAGACCGGACTTGCTGAAGAACTTGTACTTGCCCTTGCCAGACGCGCGCACGAACGGCACGACGCTGGCCGGAGCCTGCTGCGCCGGACCCTGCTGGGCCCCCGGCGCACCTGCGTCTGCCTTGGAAGCGGGCGCGTTCTGGACGTTGGACGGTGCTGCCGCCATCGCCTTGTCTCCTTTCAGCCGAGAAGCCCAGACACCGCGGCGGGAACCAACAGCCCGTTCCGCCGGGTTTCCAGGTTGATGAGCTGGATGATCGCCTTCAAGATGATGTAATACATCACGAAGACGAGGAACTCGAAGAATCCGACCTTCACGGTTCCCTCACTTCCTCACCTCTTGTTGTACCGGTCACGGAACCGGGGCTTGCGCGTCGGGGCCACGTCCTTGGCGGGTGTCTTCTTCGTCTGCGCCGGGGGCTGGGGTGCCGTGGCCTGCTGCTGTTCCCGTTCCTCGATCTTCGACAACAGCGAGTTTAGCGCCGCGGTCTGCGCTTCGATAGCTGCCTGGATCGTCTCGATTCCGGCGACGGACACCGCTGCCGCTTCTTGCGCTTCTCCGGCGGCTTCGGCGGACGTCTCGGTCAGCGCTGCGTTGATGTCCACCGCGTTCTGCGCAGCGACAGCAGCGAGTTCCGCGTTATCGGCCTGTTCCGCGGCTTCTTCGGCGTGGACTTCGGCGATGCCTTCGGTCCGGCCCATCTCGCGGTCGTGCTCATCGGGGGTGTCCGGTTCGGACACGATGACGTCAGCCACGCTTCTTCCTTCCGAACGTCAACTCTGGCGCGGTCGTGCGGTACATCCGACCGTCCCGAGTGTTGATATACAGGGTCTGGAATCGGTCCAGGTTCGCGGTGAACATCCTGATGGGCTCCGACGCCATATATCCGACACCCCCGATGCGCTTCAAGTTCAACTCATCGTTGTCCCGGAAGAAAAACAGATGCGTCGACTGGTCGAACACTTCAACCATGCGGTTGCCTGCCGGCCGTTGCATCGCCAGCAACATGGGGATGTTGTTCGACCGGGCGTTCATGAGCATCATCTTCGCGTGCAGCTCGAACTTGAGGATGTGCGCGAGATACCAGAAGTCATCCAACACGGTCGCCCAGCCGCCGTCAGCGTAGACATCGTTCAGCATCGCCTGAAAGACTTCTTGTTGCCGGATGCGGGAGTCCAGCTGGGTCGCGTCGGGCCACACCAGCCGCCGCGGCATCTCGTCTGCGGTGATGTCCCGACTTGGGCGCATGAACCGCTTCTTCTGGGGCGGCCACTCTTCGATCCGCTCATAACCTCCGGCGCTGGCGAACTTCTCCAGCGTCTCGTCATACGGCTTGATCGCCATATAAGCCACGAACTTGCGCAACGTCAGTATGTGATATCCAAGGTTGGTCTTACCTTGCTCGGTCGGACCGACCAGTCCGACGTGTTGGTTTTGCTTCCAGTCGAACACGTACGACATGAAGTCATCCCAGGGGATGACAGGGGCCATATCGTCGGGCGGCATCTCCCGATATGTGTACGCGCTGGTCACAGCGTTTCACTTTCGGGAGACGGGAACCCTTCGGGCCCTTCTCCCTGTTGCGGCATGGAACGCGGATCGATGACGGCGGACCGCGGCAGGTTCATACCAGCCATGATGTCACCGAAGTTGCTCATGGCGAAGTTCATCATCTCTGCCATGTCGGGTGCCTGGATGCCGCCCAGTGCCTCACTGACTTCGGACGGTCCGTCTTCGTCAGTGTCCAGGAACGCGGAGAACAGCCGGTTGAACGGAAGCCGGGATCGAATGCTGTCCTTCATGAGGATGGCGAGGAAGATGGGCGCGTGCGCCATGAACAGCGACGACCAGGCAGACCCTTCCATCATGCGGAGCAGGAACGCGCGGATCCGCGGGTTTGTCTTGGCTACTTCTTCCCATGCTTCGCCGACCGTGGTGTCATCGTCGGATTCTTTTCGGGTGACGCTGATCAGCGCGGTGCCGATGTCGTTGTCCCAGACCTTGACGATTTTTCCGACGCGTGCGTACAGCTTGTTCATGCCGGAGGCGATGGGGCCCGCGCGGAACGGCGGCACCGGGGCCGCTTCCTTGGGGGTCTTCTTGGACGTCTTCTTGCGGTCCCGGTTGGTGCCGGGCGGCTGGTCTTCCCCGCGTTCGATCTTCTCCGTGAAGTCGGTGGGGGAGGTCCCGCCGACGGGTGCCGTGGCCGTCTTGCGCTGTCGGCCAGGTCGTTTCTTGGCCCGTCGCTCACCCGATGAGGGATCGATCATGTACCCGTAAGGGGCGTTCTCATCGGGTTCCAGGCTCAGCGTCTCGGCGGTCTCCGGTACCACGGCCGTCTGCTCGTCGGCGGTGTCTGCGGCCGACGCGAACAGAGGCATGGTGTCGACGGCAGTCGTGTCATCGGTCATGTTACCTCCCGGTTATATGCCGGATGGTACATCTTCCCTAGACATCATAGGCTATGATATTCTTGGCCTATGCCATCACAGGAACTCCCCCCGATCGAGCGGGATCCGCGGCCCGGGTGCAACCTGCCGCAGGGGCCCGCGAGAAGGCGTCTGGCCTATCTGCTGCGTCGGCACTACCGCGCGGGGAAGTCCATCACGGACATCGCCGCTGAGCTGGGCCGGTCGTACGGGTTGGTTCACACGCTGCTGAAGGAGGCCAAGACGAAGTTTCGGCCGCAGGGCAAGAAGCGACAGTCAGTGAAGGAGGTGTGACCATGGGTTTCATCAGCTACTGAGCGGCAGCGTGCTACGCTGGGCCGGTCGATCGCCGTCGACTACTGGGGGTGACCCCCGAGACCACTGGGTGTAGGTCTCGGGGGTCTTTTCATATCACAGAAGAGTTATACGAATGTTATGTGACATATCTATAACGATTTACCAGGTTTATGTCATACGTCTCGGTCACTGCCCGTACCCGGGCCGTGCGCGGGGCGTAGCGCCACGGCGCACCCGCCAGAGG
>Ga0207665_10000980_pt1 | contig 19339 bp, 14 predicted proteins | sample LARL112metaG_FD_184351 | JGI IMG/M metagenome (GOLD analysis project Ga0207665, IMG submission 184351) | Corn, switchgrass and miscanthus rhizosphere microbial communities from Kellogg Biological Station, Michigan, USA - LAR L11-2 metaG... | ecosystem: Host-associated > Plants > Roots >...
CCTCCGAGAGCGAGGGGATTCGACTGGTTCGGACCGGCATCGATAGCGGCATCAACTTCATGGATAATTGCTGGGATTACCATGACGGGGGAAGTGAGGTTCGAATGGGCAAGGCTTTGCGCGATGGCTATCGCGACAGAGTATTCCTGATGACGAAGATCGATGGCCGCACGAAGGAACTCGCCGCAAAGCAAATCGATGAATCATTGCGGCGGCTTCAAACCGACCACGTGGACCTCATGCAAGTCCATGAAGTCATCCGCATGAATGATCCCGACCGCGTGTTTGCGGAAGGCGGAGCGATCGAAGCGCTCAAGGAGGCACAGAAGGCCGGCAAGATTCGGTTCATCGGCTTCACCGGGCATAAGGATCCACGGATTCACCTCTACATGTTGGAAGTAGCGGCGGAGCATGGCTTTCGTTTCGATACGGTGCAAATGCCGCTGAGCGTGATGGACGCTCATTACCGAAGTTTTGAAAAGCAGGTGTTACCAGAGCTGGTTAGAAACAAGATTGGCGTGCTCGGCATGAAGTCTATGGCCAATGGAGTCCTGTTGAAGTCAAATACGGTGAAACCCATCGAGTGCTTGCATTACGCTCTGAGTCTGCCAACTTCAGTCGTCATCACCGGAATCGATAGCTCGGAGATTCTGGATCAAGCGTTTCAGGCGGCGAAAACGTCTGCCAATCAAGATAAAAGTCAAATCACGGCGATCCTGGGGAAAACCGCGCCGGCCGCGGCCGACAGAAAATACGAGCCCTTCAAAACGACTCCGACTTTCGATTCAACGGCTGCTCATCCCGAATGGTTGGGCTACAACCCCACAAACTGCGTAGTTGCGCCGTGGCTGCACAGAGGATTCCCGGGACCGCTCTGAATACAGACTGTTCTCAAGTTCCAGGGAGGCGCTGACGCTAAAGCAACGCGTTAAGAGTTCTAATATACGCTGGCCGGGAGTGCTGATTGGCAGTCACGAAGGATTCGTGCTCGCGCTGGTCTGCGGAATTACCTTACGTCTCCTGCGAAGAATAAATCGCTGCGGTTCGCGAGCCAGCAGATTCGACAAATGCGCCATAGAAGGATTGGAATCCGCAAGAAGCTTCACAAAGGCAGTTAAAGGCACGGCTAACAATAATCCTGGTACTCCCCAGAGCCAGCCCCAAAAAAGAAATCCCACTGTCGCGGCCACGGGCCCGATGTCCAGCCTGGACCCAACCAATCGCGGTATCAACAGGTTTTGCGCTACCACGTGGAGCAGAATGACTGTGAGCCCGATAATCACGTAGGGCCCTGCACCCTCGAGTTGGAAAACACCGGCCATCATCGGAATAACTAAAGCCAGCATGATTCCCACGAAAGGAATCAGATTCAGCATTCCGCTGATGATGCCCAGAGTTACGGCCGACGGCAGACCAATCTGCCAGAAGACCACGACGCTTATGGCCGAAAGCAGCACTCCTATAATCAGGTTTCCGACCACGTAGCCTCGCACCATTGCGTTCACTCGACTGATAAACTGATCGAGGTCTAGCTGCTTTCCCGCCATGGTCTGGAAACAAAAATATATTTTTTCGTGAGCCAACAGCATGAAGTACATCAAGAAGGGAACGACGCCTGCGATGATCACTGCTCCCCAAACGGATCCCACTCCACGCGCCAGGTAGCTGGCCCACGAAGTGTTCTCTCGGACACGGACTTCTGGAACTTTCTTGGGCGAAGCGTCTTGTTGAAGCTTTCCTGCCGAATCCTGTACCTTTTGTATTTTTTTGCTGATGGGTGAGACGGCATCGGAGATCCGCGTCACGTACATCGGGAACTCGTCCGTGAACGCTGTAAGCTTGCCGTAAGATACATAAATCAAAAATCCGATTGCCGCCACTCCCGTTAAAATAATCAGGCCGGCGCCAAAGAACCTTGGCACATGGATTTTTTCTAACCACTTCACAAGCGGCTCGACCAGAATCGCGAGAAACGCCGAAAGCATGATGGTGATGCAGATGGAGCTCGCAAAAAAACAGAAAGCCACCACGAGCAACACAAGAATTCCAGTCAAGCTGCGGACCGCAATTCTTGTGCTATCAACCTTACCCGAATCCGAAGGAGCAACGACGGCGGTTTGGCTCAAGTATTTTCTCTTTCTTAGAACGCCGGAAGTTAAGCTGAAAATGCTCTATTTTTCTAATGAAACATATACCCTAGTCCCAGCAGTCATAAATCGAGAAGGTGACCCGACCACAAAAAACCGGCCTCCGAAACGTTTTGAAACGCTCGGAAGCCGGTCGAAGGCGAAATCTGACCTTTTCCTTTCGCGAGATAAGTTTAGTAACTTCCCGGGGCAGCGCTCTTCGTTCTATCCGGATTCTTGACGGAGGATTCGCTCGTAGTAGAGATATCCTCTGCACCCGTGCGCTCTAGAATTTTTTTCGCACGGTCGACTTCTTCAGACGTGTCGCAGTGGACAGACAGCAGGATGCCTCCCTTTGACAGCCGTCCTTCATAGCGCTTGGCTTCATATTCCGGAATACCTATACCTACAAGTGCTCCCGTCAGCCCGCCAACCGCGCCTCCGACGCCCGCACCGGCCAACGCCGCGACGATCGGACCCGCAGCTATAAATGGCCCCACGCCCGGAATCGCAAGCGAACCGATACCCACTAGCCATCCCAACACTCCGCCCAACACGGCTCCCGTTCCACCGCCGGCCGTCGCGCCTTCTGGCGCCTTCGTGGCTTTAGTCGTTCCAAGTTCCCGGTTGCTGACGGATTCTGGAAACAAAACCGCGACGTCCGAATTCGAGAAACTCCCGTCTCTCAGCATCTGCACTGCGTTTTCTACTCCGCTTTGATTTGAGTAAATCCCGAACACTGCCTTATTTTTTGCCATGTTTTTCTCCTTGGATTGTCAAACCTGTTATTCCGCTTTGGACTTATTCCGTCTTGGACTTCACGGTCAGTTCATTCTTCACGTTTACGGCACCCGCGATTTCAACGGCTTTCGCTTCTATCGCAGTTTTTTCCTCTTCGCTTCTCACGGGCCCTTTCAACACCACGGTGCCCCCGCGGGCGATAATCTTTACGTTGTGGCCATAGGTTGAAAGATTTTTGTCGTCTACGATTGATTTACGAATCTTTTTCGCCAGGTCTCGATCGGCTTGATTTTCAGCCTGCTGATCGGCTGTCATCGAGCCCTTGTCTCTGTCCTGTTGGTTCGCTTTGCTATTGTCGGGAGCCTGCGCCAGCACCACGGACGGAATCACCATGCTGAAACCTGCGATGACGATTGCGCCTTGGAGCTTTCCAAAGAGTCCTTTGCACCGAGCTGTCATGAACACCCTCCTTACTCTGTCCTGGCCTGCATCAAATGCATTAGCACAGCCGGGCACTATCAAACTAATTGAGGGTGCCGGCGACGGACATACACCGGAGTACCGACTGCGAAGAGAAGAAAACTGTAAACCTAATTTGGCGCAATTGGACCAGCGGCGATATCAGCACTCGTAGATATCGCATGTGAGTAGATCATTCTGCGCTCGCTTGTTTTAGATTCATCCATGAGCTAGTATTCGGCGTCGTCATCGCGTTTGCCGCAGGGGTTCGAGGGTCAGTAATACGCATGCGTCATCGGCAAAAACCTTCTAAAGGCGAGCCTCTGCCTTTGGAGAAAAATCCGACTGGAATTCCGGGGTTTGATGAAATCAGCTCCGGAGGCCTGCCCAAAGGGCGCACCACGATTGTTTGTGGCGGCCCCGGCTGCGGAAAAACTATGTTCGGAATCGAATTTCTAGTTCGGGGCGCGCTGCAATACGACGAACCGGGTGTGCTGATGGCCTTCGAAGAGACTCCCGAAGACATCGCCACCAACGTCGCCTCGCTCGGTTTTGATATTCAGGATCTTGCCAGGCAGAAAAAGTTGTACCTGGATTTTCTTAATGTCGAGCCGGCTGAGATCAGAGAGAGTGGCGAATACGATCTCGAGGGGCTGTTTATAAGATTGCGCAGCGCCATTGACGAAGTGGGCGCGAAGCGTGTGATGTTTGACACTCTCGAAGCTCTTTTTTCTGGGTTTTCAAACTCTCAAATACTGCGCGCGGAATTTCGCAGGCTTTTCCGCTGGCTTAAGGACAACGGCTTAACCGCGATCGTCACCGCGGAACGAGGCGACGGTAATCTTACCCGTTTCGGCTTTGAAGAATACGTTTCCGATTGCGTGATTCTGCTCGACCACCGAATTAAGGATCAGATTTCAGAGCGGCGCCTGCGAATCGTGAAGTACAGAGGCACAAAACACGGTGCCGACGAATATCCTTTCCTGATCGATGAACGTGGCATGTCCATCCTTCCGCTCAGCTCCCCTCAGTTGCAGCACAAGGTTTGGGACGAACGAGTACCGACCGGTATCCGCGACCTGGACGAGATGCTCGAAGGAAAAGGCTACTACAGAGGAACCAGCATCCTGGTGACCGGCACTGCCGGCAGCGGCAAGACAACAGTAGCGGCTTCTTACATCGATGCGGCTTGCAGAAGAGGCGAGCGTTGCCTCGTCATCGATTTCGAAGAGTCCAGATTTCAAGTCGCGCGCAACATGCAGTCTGTCGGCATCGATTTGACCCACTGGGCTAACGAAGGCTTGTTGGTGCACGAAGCGTGGCGCCCGACACAATTCGGCATCGAGATGCATCTTCTCCGCATTCACAAATTGATCGAACAGGTAAAACCGCAGTGCGTGGTCATTGATCCCATCACTAACTTATTAAGCGGAAGCAATGATAAACAAGTTTATTCAATGTTGATGCGCCTGATCGACTTCTTGAAAAATGCCGGGATTACCGCCGTTTTCGTCAGTCTCACCTCCGGCGGCAGCGACCTGGAACAAAGCTCAGCCGGAGTTTCATCGCTTATCGATACATGGATCCTGCTGCGTGATGTGGAGCTTAATGGCGAGCGCAATCGGTGCCTCTACATCTTGAAATCGCGCGGTATGGCCCATTCGAATCAGCTCCGCGAATTTGTGATCACTTCGAATGGCATCAAGCTGATACCTCCATACATCGGCCAGGCAGGAGTTCTGACAGGATCGTCACGTGTGAACCAAGAAGCCAGGGAATTGGAGGAGGCGGTTCAGCGAGAAGCAGAAGATTTGCGCAGGGAGCAGGAAACGGAACGGCGGCGGTTAAGCTTGCAGGCGCAGGTTGCATCATTGCAAGCAGAACTCGCCGTCGTCGATAGGGAAGCTGCAGCAATAGCGCGTGAGAACCAGGACCGTGAGAAACGTTCCGAGCTGGGTCGCGCGAATCTAGCCCGAAGTCGCCGTGCAGACTAGCTCTCGACCAAATTATCACTACGGGATACTTTGTGAAAATCAAAAAACAGGTCAAAGGCAAAAAACCCGAATTTGAAGATATCCTAGTTTTGCGACTGTACGTTGCTGGAGAGACACCGAAATCACTGGCCGCCATCGCGAACCTGAAAAAGATTTCTTCCGATCATTTCCAGTCCAGGTGCAAAATCGAGGTCATTGATTTATTGAAAAACCCAAAATTGGCACGGGATCACCAGATCGTGGCGATCCCTACGCTGGTTCGGTCTCTGCCTCAGCCCATCAGCAAGATCATCGGTGACCTGTCGAATACCGAACAGGTGCTCGTAGGTCTGGATTTGCGCAGGTCGAAAGCGAAGGCAAAGAGCTAAATTCGGCCCAAGTACCTAGATTTCGCATTCCAATACACGATTTTCCCGATATCAGACTTTCCCATAGCGGCGCAATATTAGCAGTCAACTTTCGATGAGTGACCCCAGGGAAACCTTGAGCCAGGCTAAGAAGCAGTCCAAATCGAAAACTTCCCTCGCGCGCGGCCGCAACCGGCCCGCCGACCCTGCGCGCGCGTCGCTCGGCAGAGAAGCTGAGGAGATCGTTCAAGCAATCCGACGCGGTAAGGTCGACGCTCTCGTGATGGACACTTCTCGAGGGGAAACCGTCGTCACGCTACAAGGCGCCGATCATCCGTACCGCGTCCTCGTTGAGTCCATTAATGATGGCGCGGCGACGCTCGATGCATCGGGCATGGTCCTTTACGCAAATAACCGTTTTGCGGAAATTCTGGATCTCTCCGTCGAAAAGCTCATCGGTGCTTCACTCGAGTCCTGTCTGCCTCTTGCTCAGCGTGTGAAGCTGCGTGAGCTCATTTCGCAGGCACGCAAGCGCAGCCACGGATTGGAGCTTACCCTCGACGGCGTGACTGGCCGTCCGAAGCTGGTGCGTTTCACCATCAAGCCCCTGAAGGGCACGGTTCACAAAGTCTGCGTTGTCGCAACGGAACTTACCGAACTGGTCGAAGCTAACGAAGCGCTTAAGTCCAACGAAGAATCGTTGCGCCAGCTATCGGCCCGCCTGCTGCAACTTCAGGATGAGGAACGCCGCCACATCGCGCGCGATTTGCACGACGTTACCGGTCAGAAGCTGGCCTTCCAATGCATGGCGTTGTCAGGAATTTTGGCGAAACACTCCGAAAAGATGGATGCAGAGACTCAACAATCTTTGTCTGAATCGCTGCTCCTGAATAAAGAAGTGTCCGCCGAAATTCGCACACTGTCCTATCTGCTTCATCCGCCGCTGCTGGATGAATTGGGACTGTCCTCTGCGGCACGTTGGTATGCGGCGGGATTTACCAAGCGCACCGGTATTCCAGTCGATGTTGAAGTTCCGCCTGAGATCAAGCGCCTTTCTCCCGACGCCGAGGTCGCGATTTTTCGCGTACTGCAAGAAAGCCTAACCAACGTACATCGCTACGCGAATACCTCCAAGGCCCGCCTTGCCATCCACACCACAACGGACGAAATCCGTCTTGAAGTTGAGGATTTTGGAAAGGGCATTCAGGCCGCCAGATCGAAATCAGCGCAGCGATCCGTGGAGCGGCTGGGCGTCGGCATCCAAGGAATGACCGAGCGCATCCGGCAACTCGGAGGGCGGCTGGAAATTACATCCAGAGCCGATTGTGGCACTTTAGTCTCGGCGACCATCCCACTCTCAGGTCCGCATGTTGCCATCTCATCTCAAGCCTCTTTTTCTACCGCAACATTGCCAATGTTCATCCAGCCGGAAAGCCCCATCCCAGCGGAAAACAATCACCGCAAACGCATTCTCATCGCGGACGATCACGCAATGCTTCGCCGCGGTGTGCGCAACACATTCCAAACCGAGTCCGACCTGGAGATTTGTGGCGAGGCCGTGGATGGCCAGGATGCCGTCGACAAGGTAAAGGAACTACGGCCGGATCTGGTAATTCTCGATATCAATATGCCGGTCCTGAACGGACTAGCCGCGGTTCGGCAGATTCTGAGGCACCGGCCTCAGACCAAGGTAGTAGTCTTCTCCGTGCACAATTCCGATCAGACCCTTCAGGAGATCACTGCCGCCGGCGCCCATGGATTTATTTCCAAAGGAAAAGACGCGCAGGAACTCCTGCGTGTTGTCCGAGACGTGTTAAAGGAGAAGACTCCCTCGGCCTCGGCGCGTGTCGCTGCCGTCAGTGGCTCCGTCCATTAACCTCCTTGCATTAGCCCCGTGCATTCCGGAGCACTAACGTTGGAGTATTAACCTTAATAAATGCTGGTATTACCTCCATTTGCCCCTGCAACTTCACTCCACGATTACGGTAAAGTTTCTGTTGTTCTAAGTACTAACACCGATTGAGGCTTGCGCCGTCTGGTCGCACACTGATTTTGCGAGCGGGAACGCCGTTTTCGTTGGCCGCACCCTCGGGTATCAAATCAGGTGTTTCGCAAGGAAAACAGAAATGAAATCGCAAAAGCTGTTGGGTCTACTCGTTGCGTTTTTAGTTTTGGGCGGCTTGTACGCCTGCTCGAATACACCCACAAAGTCGCCGGATGTTGCGGACAACATTCGCAAGGCGCTGGACCAGGCCAATTTCAAGGATGTTAGTGTCAGCCAGGACCGCGATAAGGGAGTGGTGACGCTGACTGGCACAACGGCGAGTGAGGGGGACAAGGCGCAAGCTGAGTCTATCGCGAAGTCCATCGCCGGTTCTCAAGTCGTAGCAAACCAGATCGCGGTTCGGCCGCCGGGAAATGAAAGCGTGGCCAAAGAGGTGGATTCCGATCTGGACAAGGCGATCGAAAAAAACCTGCACGCTCAGCTGGTGCGCAATAAGCTCGACCACGATGTTCGGTACGACGTGAAGAACGGAGTCGTCACATTGAAAGGCACTGTGAACTCTCAGACACGACGCGCCATGGTCGAAAAGCTCGCCACCGGTGTCCCTAATGTTCATCAGGTAGTGAACGAACTTGAGGTGAAGGGACAAAAGGCTACGGCTTCGAGCTAAATCCGTAGCTTTGCAAGAATTTATTTCCCTGCGGTAATCGCTTTGATCCTGGCGCACGGCGCGCAATGGACATCGCGCTTGCCGCTTTTTATTTAGCTTTTTTGCTTGGGGACTTGTCGATCCTGGACGCCGCGTCTGGACTCACAAAATCGACGGCTATTCCGTTCGTACGAATCCGTACATACGCAAGTTTCAATCAGAGGTTATGTACAAGGGAGTACTGCGGGCCATCGTTCACAACAAAATATGCGTGTTTGATGGCCTCCCCCGCTTCACTGAGCACCGTACGTACAGGCAGCGACACAATTCCAGCTTCGAAAAAAGCTCGGCGCACTCACGCGGTGGAAGCGTAAGCAGAATATTATTATCAACGGGACTGGCGTTCTCGCCGCTGGCACGAGATTTAACGGTTTTCTTTTTTACTTTCGCGGCACAGATCATGGATTGCCTCTCGGCGAAACTTGTAGGTGAGCGCAAGAAGCTTCTCAAGGCGGGGGAATTCAGTCCTGCTTATGGGTGAGACTTTTTGATCCTACGAGAAACGCATAGCGCTGTAAACGCCTTAGGGTGTAAATGTCTTGGAAGGACCGGCAATAGAGGATATTGGGAACGAATTCGCCAGTTGGCTCGGATGGCGCGCCTGAACTAAGCCTCAAATAAAATGAATCAGCACGATTTCCGGATGTGAGCACACCCGCAACGGCGGTCCCCACGTCCCAGCTCCGCTGGATGTGTATACCAGCATCGCCCCGAACCGCTGCAGACCGTAAACGAACTGCTTGTAAATTCTTTTCGTCAGCCACGTCCACGGAAAAAATTGCCCGCGATGCGTGTGTCCGGAAAGTTGCAGGGATATTCCGGCGCGCTCCGCAACCGCCAATTGATCCGGCGCGTGTACCAGCAGGACGCTTGGGCGCTCTCGATCGATTGCCGCGCGTTCAAGCACCGCATTCAAACGTTCCGGACGCGCCGCATCGTGATGGTGCACCCCGATGATTTGCATTCCGTCCACATCCACTTTTTCATTGTTCAGGAGCCGCAACCCGGCATTCTTGGCGGCCATGAGATGTGCGGCAGGGTTTCGGAGCTCCTCGTGATTTCCCGCCACGAAATAATTTCCCAGCGGCGCGTTCAGTCCGCGTAGCGGACTTGCCAACGCATCAAGATCGGCAAAGCTGCCGTCATAAAGATCTCCCGCCAAAAACACAATCGCTGGTTTCAATTGCCTGATGCTCGCCACGATATTGCGTGCAAACGTTGCTCCGCGAACATGTCCCAGGTGCAGATCACTGATCATCGCGGCCTTCCGTCCACGCCATGACGCCGGAAGATTCGGCAGGCTCACATTGATTCTGCGGATGCGCGTCACGCTCGCATTGGCTATTCCCCATAACGCCGCTGCCAGCCCCGCAGCGAACCACGCTCCGAAAACGATTCGGCCGTGGCCGTGTACCCCGATCAACCGTTCCACAAGCGCGCTCAGCCAGGTTCCCAGTGCAGCCAAAAATAAAAAGTTAAACACGCCGAGCCAGATCGCCGACGCCCGGTAAAAAACGCGTGTGAACTCGTTCCAATATTTAAATGAGAGCAGTGAAGCCGCAAGAAAACTGACCGCAAGCACAAATACAACTAGCTTTGCCGTCGCCAGCCCAAAGATTTCCCCCGGCGACCAAAAATACCGCCAGGTTTCATAAACGAAAAAATGTGCGGCCAGCAAAATCGTTTGGAAAATCACCAGAAACCGAACGATCCCCTTGTTCATGGCTACTTAGATGATGGCTTCCGCTGTTTGTGTGCAACCTTTTTATATGAGGTCGTTCATGTGCGGTTTTGGGCGTAGCGCGGTTCTCTATTTTTTATCCGCTGGAGCCGACCTGCCAGGCGTAGGGATCACAATTACTGGTGCAGCCAGTTCTGTCTTGATCGTCGGCATAATCTTGTCGGCATTCTTCACCAACTGCGTTACCTGCCAAATCTCCGGCTCTGTCAGGCGGCCCTTGAAGCCCGGCATCCCCGTCAGTCGAATCCCGCTTTCCACCTTCCAATACGTTTCCGAGAGCTCATCGTCCGTTACTCCCATGCCCTTAAATAGTTGCGGGGGCTTCGGCGCCATTCCTTGCGCAATAGGCGTGGGTGGTACGTCGGGCAGCCCATGGCACACCGCACAATGGCTCTTATAAGTCTTCGCTCCGTCCAGAAGGTTTTTCTCGTCAGCCGGTACTTGCGGCTCTGGATGTGGCAGCTTGTCCAAGTACGAGTGCAGCGCTAACTTGGCGAACTTTCGTTCGAACGGCATTTCCGCCGCACTCACCGCCACCGGGGCATGCCCGGTCGCAAAATACAGATACACCCCTGCAGCGACCCCCGCTACTCCCAGAATAATTCCGAGCACCAGTCCTCTAATCATTGTTTCCTCGTCCTATTCTGGGGAATGTTTGATTCGGAACCCAGGTCCTGACATTTTTCAATGACACTGACGCTCGGCATTCTACCGGACTTCCAATTCCTCACATAACGTTCGTTCGGCGAAGTCGCCTTCCGCAACCCTCTTTATCCTGTATACATTGCGACGGATTCTCTTGAAAATTGCCGAACTACTCGCGGGCGACCCAGCAGACCCTTGCGTAACCATTTTCTCGCCAAAATCGTCTTATTTATGCGTACCATACGGATGTCATCGCGTTGCGTCTACATTTAGGGCGCTATAATCGCATCCCAGCGATTTGCCCGAATCGGCCAGGCTCTTTCGCGTACCCGCAGACTTTTCGAGGAGTGAACGGATGGGCCAGTTGAAATCTCTTGATTTACAGGAACCGGAAGCCACGCCCCTTCGCGAAGCGCGGCGCGCTCCATCTTCATCCAGTCGCGCATGGGTTTGGCTTCTGGTTCTCGCATGCATTGCCGTAGCTGGATATTGGTACTACCGCGCCTCCCATTCCAAAGAAGCGAGCAACGCGGCGGCTCCCGGTGCCGCTAAAGCCGGCGGCCGAGGGCCGGGGGCAGGGAACTTTACCGTTCCAGTCGTGGTAGCGACCGCTTCCAAGGGAGACCTTCCCGTCTATTTGAATGGTCTCGGAACAGTCACGCCTCTCAGCACCGTTACCGTGCGAAGCCGCGTCGATGGCCAGCTTATTAATGTAGCTTTCAAAGAAGGCCAGTTCGTTAAACAAGGCGATGTTCTGGCGCAGATCGATCCACGCCCGTTTCAGGTTCAGCTGGAACAGGCCGAAGGTCAGCTGGCAAAAGATGTGGCGCAACGCCAGGACGCCGACGCAAATCTCGAACGTTTCAAACTGCTCTTTAAAGAAGGCGTCATCCCCAAGCAGCAACTCGACACGCAAGCGGCGTCCGTTGGCCAATTTGATGGCGCGATAAAGTCCGACCAGGCGCAAATCGATAACGCCAAGCTCCAACTGACCTATTCCCGCATTACTGCGCCAATTTCTGGACGCGTCGGCCTTCGTTTGGTCGATCCTGGCAACATCGTGCACGCCACCGACGCCAATGGGCTTCTGATCATCACGCAGATTCAACCCATCGCCGTTGTTTTCACGCTTCCGCAGGACCAGTTGCCGCAAGTTTTCGACAAGCTTCACAAAGGCTCGTCGCCGCTCAACGTCGAAGCCTACGACCGTGATAACACTGCCAAAATCGCCACTGGTAAGCTGCTCACCATCGACAATCAGATCGATGTCACCACGGGAACCTACAAGCTCAAGGCAGAATTCAGCAACGGAGATAGCAGCCTGTTTCCGAACCAATTCGTCAACACCCACCTGCTGGTTGATACCAAGCGCAATCTAAGCCTTGTACCGTTAGCCGCTTTGCAGCGTGGCCCGCAGGGAACTTACGTTTACGTCGTGGGCAGCGATAACACCGTCAAAATTCAGAACGTCACCGTGGCCCAGACCACCGGCGGCACAATCGGCATAAGCGATGGACTGCAACCCGGAGCGGTGGTTGTCACCGACGGTCAGGACAAATTGCAGGACGGCACCAAGGTCATTCCAAATCCCGCGCCCGCGGCTCCCGAAGCAGCAAAGGGTGCGTCGGCGAATCCTCCGCCAACCTATTCCAAATCGTCTTCTCCCGCGCTCGTTCCCCCGGCTCCTGCGCCCTCAACTCCCGCTCCCGCGAAACCTGGCCGAGGCGGCGCTAAACCATGAGTCCATCGCGGCCGTTTATTCTGCGGCCTGTAGCCACCACGCTGCTGATGGTTGGCGTCCTTCTCGTTGGCTTTGTCGCGTATCGCCAATTGCCGGTGTCCGCGCTTCCGCAGGTGGACTATCCCACCATTCAAATTCAAACCTTTTATCCCGGCGCCAGTCCGGAGGTGATGGCTTCCTCAGTCACTGCGCCACTGGAACGTCAATTCGGTGAAATTCCTGGCCTGAACCAGATGACCTCGACGAGCTCCTTCGGTAGCTCCGTCATCACCCTGCAATTCGACCTGAATCTCAACATCGATGTTGCCGAGCAGGAGGTGCAAGCCTCCATCAACGGCGCCAGCAATCTCTTGCCGCTGGGACTCCCCAATCCTCCCATCTACAGCAAAGTAAATCCCGCGGATTCGCCGATCCTCACGCTGGCGCTCACTTCTAAATCGCTTCCACTCTCCAAAGTGGAAGACCTGGCCGACACCATGCTGGCGCAGAAAATTTCCCAATTGCCCGGAGTCGGCCTGGTAAGTATCAGCGGCGGACAGCGTCCCGCCGTCCGCATTCAAGCCAATCCCACTGCCTTGGCCTCTTATGGTTTAAGTCTGGAAGACCTGCGCACCGCTTTGAACAGTGCCAACGTCAATCAAGCCAAGGGCACTTTCGACGGGCCGCAGCAGTCTTACACCATCGGCGCCAACGATCAGCTTCTCAGCGGCGACACGTACCGTCCCATCATTGTGGCCTACCGTAACGGCGGTCCGGTTCGTGTCGCGGACGTGGCCACCGTTACCGACGGCGTGGAAAATTCTCAGCAGGCTGCCTGGGCCAATAAAGAACCCGCTGTCCTGATGAACATTCAGCGCCAGCCCGGCGCTAATATCATCGGAGTCGTCGATCGCATCAAAAAGCTTCTCCCGCAGCTTCAGGCCGGACTTCCCGCCGCCGTCAATGTTTCCATCTTCACCGACCGCACTAACACCATTCGTGCCTCGGTCGAAGACGTGCAATTTTCGCTGATGCTCACCGTCGGCCTCGTTGTATTGGTCATCTTTCTTTTTCTTCGCAGCATTCGCGCCACCATCATCCCCAGCGTTGCGGTTCCGCTTTCCTTGATCGGCACTTTCGGTGTGATGTACCTGCTCGGCTACAGTCTCAATAATCTTTCTCTCATGGCACTTACCATCTCTACCGGCTTCGTCGTGGACGATGCCATCGTCATGATCGAAAACATCAGCCGCTATATTGAAGAAGGCGAATCGCCGCTCCAGGCTGCGCTCAAGGGCTCCGAGCAAATCGGTTTCACCATTCTGTCTCTCACCATCTCGCTCATCGCCGTCCTGATTCCACTGCTCTTCATGGGCGATATCGTCGGCCGCCTCTTCCGCGAATTCGCCATCACCCTCGCCGTCACCATTCTCGTGTCGGCGGTCGTGTCTCTCACCCTGACTCCAATGATGTCCGCCAAACTTCTGCGGCATCAGAGACCAGAAGAACAAACCTGGTTCTATCGCAAATCCGAAGACGTATTTAACTCCGTCATCGCTTTTTACGGACGCACTCTTCGCTTCGTGCTCCGCTTCCGCACCATCACTCTCCTCATCACCATCGCCACGCTGGTCGGCACCATTCTTCTGTACATCTACGTTCCAAAAGGATTTTTTCCCGTTCAAGATACCGGCGTAATCCTCGGCGTCTCTGAAGCCCCGCAGAGCATCTCCTTCCGCGCCATGGGCGACCGTCAACAGGCTCTCGCCAACGAAATTCTCAAAGATCCTGCAGTCGAAAGCCTCTCGTCATTCATCGGGATTGATGGCACCAACACCACGCTCAACAGCGGACGCATTCAAATCAATCTCAAGCCGCTCAATGTCCGCAAAATGAGCGCCTCCGACGTTATCCGCCGCCTGCAGCCCACGCTCGACAAAATCGACGGCATCACACTCTTCATGCAGCCAGTGCAGGATCTCACCGTCGAAGACCGCGTCAGCCGCACTCAATTCCAGTACAGCCTGGAAGACGTAGACGCCAAAGAACTTTCCTACTGGGTGCCGCGCTTCCTCGATCGCCTCAAAAAACTTCCCGAACTTCGCGACGTTGCCAGCGACCAGCTCAACGGTGGCCTGCTCGTCAACCTCACCATCGACCGCGACTCCGCTTCACGTCTCGGGATTCTTCCCGCCGACATTGACAACACTCTCTACGACGCCTTCGGCCAGCGCCAGGTATCCACGATTTACACCCAACTCAACCAATACCGTGTGGTACTGGAAGCCGATCCGCAATTTCAGCAATCTCCAGACTCGCTCAAAAATATTTACGTGCGCTCCTCCAACGGTACGCAAGTCCCGCTCAGCGCCTTTACTTCAGTCTCCACCGCGCCAACGGCGCTTGCCCTCAATCATCAAGGGCAGTTTCCCGTTGTCACTCTTTCTTTTAACCTCGCCTCGAACGCTTCCTTGGGCGACGCCGTCAACGCCATCAACCGCACCAAAGCTGACCTCGCGATGCCGCCCAGCATTCAAGGCACGTTCCAAGGTACCGCCGCCGCTTTCCTTCGCTCGCTCGGCAATGAACCCATCCTGATCCTCGCCGCCCTCGTCACCGTCTACATCGTCCTCGGCATTCTGTACGAAAGCTTCATCCATCCCATCACGATTCTTTCCACACTGCCTTCCGCGGGTGTCGGTGCCATTCTCGCTCTCTTGCTCTGCCACACCGAATTCAGCATCATCGCTCTCATCGGCATCATCCTGTTGATCGGTATCGTCAAGAAAAACGCCATCATGATGATTGACTTCGCCCTCGAAGCCGAACGCAAGGAAGGGAAGTCCCCGCTCGATTCCATCTACGAAGCTTGCTTGCTTCGCTTCCGCCCGATCATGATGACCACCATGGCCGCGCTACTCGGCGGCCTCCCGCTAGCTCTAGGAACCGGAGTTGGCTCCGAACTCCGCCGCCCCCTCGGTATCACCATCGTCGGCGGACTCATCCTTAGCCAGATCCTCACTCTCTACACCACGCCCGTCGTCTACCTGGCCTTCGACTGGCTCTCGCGCCACGTCTCTCTTGGCTTCGGCAACCCCATCGACGATCCCGCCATCGAGCACTACGGAGACTAGGACGAATTTTCAAAATGCGCACACGTCCAACATCAAAACCGGTTGAAGTCACCCCGAGATCGAGCTCACAACGATTTGAGAACGTTTTCTCTAGACAAATCTCACAATCGGCCGAACTTGTCCTCCCGAGATTAACCTGGCAACTGATTGACATTGCTTCCTCCAGCCGAACCTCGCAAACTTCTGAACTTGTCATGCTGAGACGAACCGATAAGGTTCGGCGAAGGATCTCAACCTTTGCCCGACTCGAAACCTCACCAATCTGTGCCCAACCCTCCGCAATCGGCGCCCCTTCATCGAACGTCGTCGGAATCGCGCCATGAACTTCTCCTCCAACTTCTCCGCTCCCTTCATCAAGCGCCCTGTCGCCACCTCGCTCATCACCATCGCTATTTTTCTCTCTGGCGTCGTAGCCTTTCGCTTTCTCCCGGTAGCCCCGCTCCCACAAATCGATTTCCCCACCATCGCCGTGGGTGCCGCTCTTCCCGGCGCCAGTCCGGAAACCATGGCCTCCTCCGTCGCCACGCCTCTCGAACGCCAATTCGGCCGCATTGCGGGCGTCACGCAAATGACTTCCTCCAGCAGCTTTGGCAATACCGGCATCGTTCTGCAATTTGATTTGAATCGCGATATCAACGCCGCCGCACGCGATGTTCAGGCCGCCATCAACGCCGCTCGCAGCCAACTTCCTGCCGACCTTCCGGGCCAGCCCGGTTATCGCAAAGTCAATCCCGCCGACGCGCCCATCATGCTGCTGTCGCTCACTTCCACGAACATTCCACCCGCGCAAATCTACGACGCCGCGGATTCCATCCTCGCGCAAAAGCTTGCGCAGGTTGAAGGCGTCGGGCAGGTCTTCAGTTGGGGCAGCTCACGCCCCGCCGTTCGTGTCGCGGTAAATCCCAATCTCGTCAACAGCTATGGCATCAGCCTCGAACAGGTTCGCAAAGGTCTGCAATCCGCCAACGCCAATCTTGCCAAAGGCGCCGTCGCCGACCCTACGCACTCCTGGACCATCACCGACACCGATCAACTCTTCAAAGCTTACGAATATCAGCCGCTCATCATCGCTGGTCATGCCGGTGCGCCTGTTCGCCTTAACGATGTCGCGAACGTCACCGACTCCGTCGAAGATGTTCGCAATCTCGGCCTCTCTAATGGAGAACCCTCCGTCCTTCTCGCCGTGTTCCGCCAGCCCGGCGCCAACATGATCGAAACCGTCGATCGCATCAAGGCCATCATCCCAGAGCTGCGCGCCTCGATCTCTCCGTCTCTTCACCTCAACGTCGCCATCGATCGCACCACCACCATTCGCGCCTCCATTCACGACGTCGAAATCACCCTGCTCATCTCCATCACTCTGGTCATCCTTGTAGTCTTCGTCTTTCTGCGCAACGTTTGGGCCACCATCATTCCCAGCATCGCCGTACCGCTCTCCCTCGTCGGAACTTTCGGTGTGATGTATCTCTTCGGCTATAGCCTCGACAATCTTTCCCTCATGGCTCTCACCATTTCCACCGGATTCGTCGTCGACGACGCTATCGTGGTCATCGAAAACATTGCCCGTCACATGGAAGGCGGCATGAAGCCCTTCGCGGCCACCATGCTTGGCGCGAAAGAAATCGGCTTCACCGTTCTCTCCATGAGCGCCTCGCTCATCGCCGTTTTCATTCCCATCCTCATGTTCCCCGGCATCGTCGGCCGCCTGTTCCGCGAATTCGCCGTCACCCTTAGCGTCGCCATCTGCGTTTCACTTTTCGTTTCGCTCACTGCCACTCCCATGCTCTGCGCGCATTTTCTGCGCATCCAAAAAGGTTCGCACAACGCCGCCTACCGTCTCGCTGAATCCATCTTCAACGGCCTGGTCCATCTCTACGATCGCTGCCTTTGCGTCGTTCTTCGCCACCAGTTCGTGGTTCTCCTCATCACCATCGGCACGGTCATTCTCACGGGCTACATGTACGTCGCCGTTCCCAAGGGGTTCTTCCCGCAACAGGACACCGGCCGCATCAACGGCTACATTCAAGGCGATCAGGACATCTCGTTCGCCGCCATGTCCGACAAGCTCAAACAATTCAACCAAATCCTCATGGCCGATCCCGCCGTTGCCACCGTCACTGCCTTCACCGGTGGAGGCAACGGCACCAGCACCTCGCGTATGTTTGCGCAGCTCAAGCCTCTCGACGAACGCAAGATGAGTTCCGACCAGGTCATCGCTCGCCTGCGCGGCAAAACCGCAAAAATTCCCGGTGCACAACTATTTCTGCAATCCGTTCAGGATCTCAGCATCGGCGGGCGTTTTGGCGGCGCGCAATATCAATACACGCTGCAAGCGGAAAATCTGGCAGATCTCAATCACTGGGCGCCCTTGCTCATGGACCGCCTCAAAAAGCTTCCCGGCATCTACGATGTCAACACCGACCAGCAAGTCCGCGGTCTGCAAAGCTCTTTAGTCGTCGATCGTGACACCGCTTCGCGCCTCGGTGTCAACATGAGCGACGTCGACAACACTCTCGGCGATGCATTCGGCCAGCGCCAGGTCTCCAACATCTACCGAGGCCTGAATCAATATCACGTCGTCCTGGAAGTTTCTGAGAACTTCACCCAGGGTCCCGAAGGCCTCACCCACATCTACGTCCCTTCGAATACCGGCAAAGTCATTCCGCTAAGTTCCTTCGCGCATTACGAGCCGACCAACACCTCGCTCTCGGTCAATCACCAGGGCCTCTATCCTTCGATTACACTCTCGTTCAATCTCGGTCCAGGTTTGGCGCTCGGCGATGCCGTCACAAAAATCGCCGCCCTCCAGCAGCAAATGGGCATGCCGCCAACGGTTCACGGAGGATTCCAGGGCACCGCGCAGGCTTTCCAGGACTCGCAATCCTCCATGCTCGTCCTCATCATCACGGCGTTGGCCGCCGTCTACATCGTGCTCGGCATTCTCTATGAAAGCTACGTGCATCCGGTCACCATTCTCTCCACGATTCCCTCCGCCGGTATCGGCGCGCTCCTCGCCCTGCGCCTCACCGGAACCGAACTTTCCATGATCGCCCTGATCGGCATCATCCTATTAATCGGCATCGTCAAAAAGAACGCCATCCTCATGATCGATTTCGCCGTCCAGGCCGAAATGCAGGAAGGCAAGTCCCCCGAAGCCGCCATTTACCAGGCCTGTCTGCTGCGCTTCCGCCCCATTCTCATGACCACCATGGCCGCCCTCCTCGGTGCCCTCCCGCTGGCTCTCGGCACGGGTGTCGGCTCAGAACTTCGCCGCCCCCTTGGTATTGCCATCGTCGGCGGCCTGATCCTCAGCCAGCTTCTCACTCTGTTCACCACACCCGTCGTCTACCTCTACCTCGACCGCTTCCAGTCCCGCATTCGCCACGCCGTAGCCCCCGGCCGCACCCCGCAGCCCTTCCCCGCCCACTCCGATTAATCGTTTTCCCACTGTCATGGATGTTTGGCTCACAAGATCGCGCGCGATTCGTCCGCCGCGCTTTATCTAGCAGCGACTCTACGTCGCTGCTCTTTCTCTTCGCAGGCCGTCATTCCGCACCGTACGCCACCTAACCTTGTCATTCCTGGCGAAGCGAGGAGTCTCTCTTCGCCGCCCTAAACCACCCGCCGGATCCGGCAATCCCAAAAAATCGCCTGGTCCAATCAAGAAAATGCTTGACATATTCCTATATGGGTATATATTTCTCTCATGCCTCGCGCA
>Ga0207665_10000981_pt1 | contig 19321 bp, 16 predicted proteins | sample LARL112metaG_FD_184351 | JGI IMG/M metagenome (GOLD analysis project Ga0207665, IMG submission 184351) | Corn, switchgrass and miscanthus rhizosphere microbial communities from Kellogg Biological Station, Michigan, USA - LAR L11-2 metaG... | ecosystem: Host-associated > Plants > Roots >...
CCACAGAATGAGGAACACATTGAGCGCGTCACCCGTCTCAAACAAAGCCCTGCGCTCAGCCCACCAGGCTCGAGCGACCTCGACCATCGCAGCCGCCACAAACGCGACCCACGGTACCATCGCCAGAGCCACGACCGGAAGGTAGAACCAGAAGGGTTGGGTGTGATGGTAGACATCACTCCCGAAGCGCGCGAGATTGTGCTCGAGGATGAAGACGCGGAAGAACTCGGGATTGCGCAGCTGTACCGCGACGTACCACGGTGCAGCCACCACCAGAAATAGAAACACTCCGGGCAACCACAATGTCTTGACGATCGACTGCGGCTTGCCAGCGGCCAATGCAAACAGAACAATGACTGCTCCGGCCAGGAGCACGCCTATCGGGCCTTTTGCCAAGACGGCGAGGGCCAGGAAAAAGTAGAAACCGTAAAGTAGTTTCTGGGCCGAAGTCTCCCACCACGCATACCAACACAGCATCGCAAGTGAGAACATGGCTGCCAGCGGCATGTCGGTCGAGGCGGAATGCGCGAATCCGACTAAGCCCGCAGCCGATGCCGTCATCAGGGCGCCATCCAGATGAAATCCAGGGCGCAACTTCTTCAGGGAGAGATAAACCGCCAGCACGATGAGCGATGCATCGATGGCCGAGGGGACACGAGCGACCCAGTCGCGCACTCCCAAGATTGCAAATGCGATCATGGCCTGCCAGTAGTACAAGGGCGGCTTTTCAAGCCACGGCGTGCCATTCAACGTGGGCGTGATCCAGTCGTGACGCGCGAGCATCTCGCGCGCCACCTGCGCGTAGCGTGGTTCGTCCGCGCCTACCAGGCCGAACTGGCCGAGCCCATAGAAAAACAGAAAGACGCAGAATCCGACCAGCAGCAACCACTCGCGGGTGCGCAGTTTCACCGGCGCGCTCCGGTGATTGTGAGTTTGAATGTGGCCACGCGGAGCCGCGCGACTTCAGCTGCAACCTGTTCGTTCACGGAAGCACTCGATTCGTCAGCCTTCACGATTGCGCCTGCGGACGGAACAATGCATACAGGCTGATGAACGTCCACGTAACTTCGAGGACAACGAAACCGACTTGAAAGGGGTGGAAGGCAATGTATCCGAGGATCGCCGAACCGATGGCGTTGGGAATGTTGTAAGCGGCCCGGCGCGGATTCATCCAGTCCATCTGGTGGCCGGCGTACGCGACGAGGATCAACATCGCGCCCACAAAGGACGCAGACTGTCGCCACATCGAGATTTCCATAGGGGGCTATTCTACCGGGAAACTGGAACTCTCTAGCGCTACGGCGAGGGCGAGGACGCCCTCACGACTGCCGGCGGGACGCCGGCGCTACGGGCGAATCTTTTCGAGGATGCGGGCAACGGCGATGGACAGTGGACCGTCCATCGAGCAACCACTAGCGCACTCGTGTCCGCCGCCGCCGAAGCCTTCGGCGATCTGCGCCACATTCAGCGCGCCTTTGCTGCGCAGACTCACGCGATAGCGGCCATCCGCCATTTCGCGAAAGAACACGGCGACTTCCACGTCGCCAATCGACAGAGCGTAATTGACCAGACCTTCGCAGTCTTCTTCCTTCGCCTGGCTGCGTTCCATCTGCTCGCGCGTAATCCAAATCCAGGCAAGAGGGCCCTCGCGGTGAAGGTTGGAAAGAGCCGCGCCCAGCAGCCGCATCTTCGCGGTCGAGTGCGCGAAGTAAATATTGCGTGCGCAGTGTGCCGGATCAGCGCCTGCCAGCACCAGTTCTCGCGCCAAAGTGAACGTATGTTCGTTGGTACCCCGAAACATGAAGGACCCGGTGTCGGTCATGAGCGCGGTGTAGAGGCAAGTCGCAATTTCAGGAGTGATTTGTACGCCGGCTTCTCGCGCAAGTCGGAAAACGAGTTCCGCGGTTGCCGTGGCTTCGGGTTCGATCCAGTTCACATGCGCGAACGGGCGGCCACTGAGGTGATGATCGATGCTGATGAGAAACCGGTTCTCGAGACCTTCGAGATGGGTACGCTGGATGCTGTCACATTCAAGAATGATTGCAGCGTCGTAGTTGCCGTTCACGCGATCGGCCTGCATCACGCGGTCGGCAAACGGCAATGGCTGGTAGATACGGGGAACGGGATCGTGCAGAACGACATCGGCATCCTTACCCATGCAACGGAGAATCTCGGAGCAGGCAAGCGCGGAACCGATTGCGTCACCGTCGGGACGCGCGTGCGAGGTCAGCACGAAACGGTTCCGGCGCTCGATGCTCTCCAGGACTTCCCTCAACATAGGGCCTACGCTCGACGGGCACGTGCCGAGCCGGACTTTTTCTTGGAACGGCCCAACAGCTCGTCGATCCTCGATACGTATTCCTGCGACCGGTCGTGAATGAAAATCAGCTCCGGTGCTCGCCGTAAGTGCAACCGCTCCACGAGTTCGCGGCGAACAAAGCCCGAAGCCGCCTGCAGGCCTTCCATCGTGGCCGCTGCCGCAGTCTCTTCTCCTTGCACCACCACCATCACCCGCGCGGAACGAGAGTCGGGAGCCAGAAGGACCTCGCTCACGTTGGCCAGACCAATGCGAGGATCGCCCAGTTCTCCTTCGAGAATCGTTTCGATTTCCTCGCGAAGGGCCTCGCTAAGCCGCTCCCGATGGTACTTCTGGCCGCGCCGTTCCAACGAATCACTCCCAAGTAAAACGGATGAGAATATCAGAAGTTGCGCTGCTCCGGGGAGGGATGACTGGAGCAGCGGAATGCAAGCATTTACAAAAATTCCACGAACGAATCGGTCAGGTCCGCGCCGCCGTTGTTTGCGATACGCGTCGCAGAGCGCTCTACGTTTTTCATCAGCCCATCGAGATAGTCGCGCGAATCGGAGACGCTGACCACCCCCAGAGTCGCCCGGTTCCAAAGTCCACTGGCGTCGAGTTCCGCAACCGCCACGTTGAACTGGGAACGCAAGCGGTCTTTCAGGCTGCGCAGAACCTGCCGCTTGTCTTTCAGCGACTGCGCGGCTTCGATGCTGAGCTCGAGCGTTAAAAAAGCGATCATGGTCGTTGGCTGGTAGCTGTTGGTCGTTGGCACAAGAATGATTCGCCAACGACTAACGACCACTCGCCAACAGCTACGCTATCACTTCCGCGGCAATGCGTTCGGTAACAAACGCTTCAATCACGTCGCCGACCTTGATATCGGAGTAGTTGGCGATCGAGATGCCGCATTCCATGCCATTGCGCACTTCACTGGCGTCATCCTTGAAGCGCTTCAGCGAGCCGATCTTGCCTTTGAAGATCACCACGTTGTCGCGCAGCAAGCGAACTTCGGAGTCACGCTTGATGAGGCCATCGCTGACCTGGCATCCGGCGATTGTGCCGACCTTCGGAATCCGGAAGGTGTCTTTGACGTCCGCCCGGCCCTGATAAGTTTCCTTGATGGTCGGTTCCAGCAGGCCAGTCATGGCGCGCTTGATCTCGTCTTGCAACTCGTAAATGATCGAGTGCAGGCGGATATCGACCTTGTCCTGATCGGCGAGTTCCTGCGCCTTGCGCTCCGGCCGCACGTTGAATCCGATGATGATGGCATTCGACGCCGAAGCCAGCAGCACATCCGATTCGGTGATGGCACCGACACCGGCGCGCAGAACCTTCAACCGCACCTTGTCGTTCGAGAGCTTCGCGAGCAAGTCGGACAGCACTTCAATCGATCCGCCCACGTCGCCCTTGAGGATGATGTTGAGTTCCTTCGTGCCCGCGGTCTTGAGCTGCTCGGCCAGGCCCTCGAGCGAGACACGCGAACTCTTGGCCAGCTGAGCTTCGCGAGCCTTCTGCTCGCGATACTCAGAAATGCCGCGTGCTTTGTCGCGGTCAGCCACTACTACGAATTGATCGCCGGCTTGCGGCAAGGCTTCCATGCCCAGAATCTCGACTGGCGTTGAAGGCGGAGCTTCTTCGAGCTGAGCCCCGCGATCGTCGAACATGGCGCGGATTTTTCCGTACACATTGCCCACGACGAAATTGTCGCTGGTGTGCAGGGTTCCATCCTGTACGAGGACGGTGGCGACCGGACCGCGGCCGCGATCGAGTTTCGCTTCAAGAACGACGCCGCTGGCCGAACGCGCAGGGTTGGCACGGAGTTCTTGCAGGTCCGCCACGAGGCAGATCATCTCCATCAACAGGTTGAGATTGGTCTTTTTCTTGGCCGAGACGTCGACGAATACCGTGGTGCCGCCCCAATCTTCCGGCATCAGGCCGCGATCCGCGAGTTGCTTCTTCACGCGATCGGGCATGGCTTCCGGTTTGTCGATCTTGTTGACGGCGACGATGATCGGGACTTCGGCGGCGTGCGCGTGATCGATAGCTTCGAGAGTCTGCGGCATCACGCCATCGTCAGCTGCCACGACCAACACCACGATGTCGGTGGATTTGGCGCCGCGAGCGCGCATGCGCGTGAACGCTTCGTGGCCCGGCGTATCGAGGAACACGATCTCGCGCCCGTAGGCGGGAGATTCCTTATCCATCACGCGGACCTTGTAAGCACCGATGTGTTGCGTAATTCCGCCGGCCTCCCCTTCCGCCACAGAAGTAGAGCGGATCGAGTCGAGCAAGGTCGTCTTGCCATGGTCGACGTGGCCCATGATGGTGACCACGGGCGGACGCGGCACAGCTTCAGCGCCGCCTTCTTCACCGGTCGCGGCGGCGTCGGCGATTTCTTTTTGCGCCTGCTCTTCGAAGGTGATCACGTTGGTGTCTGCACCGAAGAAGCGCGCCATCTCGCTGGCGAGTTCGGCATCCAGTGTCTGGTTGATGGTGGCAAAGACGCCGCGCGAAAGCAGGCGAGCGATCAAATCCTTGGCGCGGATATCAAGTTTCTCCGCGAGATCCTTCACGCTGATGCCTTCGGTGATGGTGATGTTCCGCGTGATGGGCTGCGGCTCGTTCGAGAGCGACAACCGCGGCGGCGGAACATAGCCCTTCATCGGGCCTTCCTTCACCCCGCGCGGAACGTAGCGCTGTCCGGGGCGACGGGACGGGCCACCCGGACGGCTGCCTGGACGGGATGGCCCCGGAGGGGCACCCAGCGGCGCTCCCGGACCCACACCGAGCGGACGCGCACCCGTGGGTGACGACCGTGTGGGATGCATCGGACGGCGCTCGCCCGGACGCAGCGGCGGGCGCGGACCGCCTGGTACTTGCGGACGCGGACGCTGAAAAATAGGCTGACCGGGCACGGGACGGCCGGGGATGGGACGCGAAGCGATCGGCACGCCAGGCTGCACAGGCTTCGGCGGCGGCGCCTTGTAGACGGGCCGCGGTCCAGTCTGCGGAACAATCATGCGCGGCGGCGGAGTTGTGGGCGCAGCCGGCTTGCTTGCCACTGGCGGGCTGGGCGGCGCAACCGACGCGACCGGCGGCGGCGCGGCTTGGGCCATGATCTCTGTTGGGGCACTGGGCGAGGCGGCCGGAGGTGGTACCGCTGGCCGAGGCGGAGCGCTGACGGAAGGACTCGCTGCTACCGGTGCAGGCGGTCTTGCCGCTGGCGGAACAGGAGGCGTTGCCGGAGCAACCGGAACCTTCGCCACCGGGCGGGCCACAGTCTGCGGCGTAATGAAGCGCGGCGCGGGCGGCGATGGTGCGGCAGGCTTCGCGGCTGCAGGCGGTGTGGCCGGCGGCGCGGGCGGTGTGGCTGCCTTGACTTCAACTGGTGGCGCGGGTGGACGTGCCGACGGAGCCGTGGGCGGTGCCGGCGGCGTGGTCGCAGCCTGCTGCTGCTTAGTGATCAGCTTGAGCACATCTCCGGGCTTGGAAATATGCGAGAGATCAATCTTAGTCTTGATTTCGTCAGCTTCGCGACCGGCGCGCGACCGGGAGGGCGCGGCTTGAGCTTCGGCGGCGGCGCGGAAATGAGCGCGAACCTTTTCCGCTTCGTGCTCCTCGACAGAACTCGAGTGCGTCTTCTTCTCTGTAACTCCGACTGCGACCAGGACATCAAGAATCGCCTTGCTCTTGACTTCCAGTTCCCTGGCCAGATCGTTGATTCGAATCTTACTCATCCGCCCTTTCTTGGCACCGCCACCGCTCCTTAAGTCTTCATAGCATCCTCACGGAGTCAGCGTTGCACACCGCTCCGCCGCCGATGCGACGGGCGCGGAAAATCCTGATCATTCTTTTGGTTCGGCAGGGACGTCTTTCTCTCCGCCCTCGGTCTGCCCAGCCGCTTCTTCAGCGCTCGCTTCGCTTTCGTCGGCCGCCGCGGCAACTTCCTGAATCTCGCCTCCGACGGGCGCTTCTTCCACTGCGGCTTCGCTCACCGCTTCTTCCGAAGGAACTTCCTCAGTCTCGCCTTCGGCCAGTGCGACGGCGCCTTCTCCACCTTCCAAGGTGGCGAAATAATTATTCACCGCCAAGCTGATTTTTTCCACCGTTTTAGGGCCAATGCCCTCGATGGCTTCCAACTGCTCCGGCGTCATGTCGGCCAGGGCCTCGACGGTTGCGATGCCGGCCGCGCCCAGCTTCTCGATCAAGCCTTCACCCAGGCCCGGGACGACGTCCAGCGGCGTGGCGGTCTGCGACGTCAGTGCCGACATCTGCTGCTCGACTTCCTGACGCTTCTCTTCCTCACTCTTGATGTCGATCTTCCATCCCAGAAGTTTCGCGGCCAAGCGGACGTTCTGTCCCTTCTTGCCGATAGCCAACGACAACTGCGTGTCGTCGACCACAACTTCCAGGTGCTTCTCCATCGCGTCCACCACCGTGACGCGGCTCACCTTGGCAGGCTGCAGAGCTTTCTCCGCAAAGGTGACTGGATCCTCGTGGTACTCAATGATGTCGATCTTCTCGCCGCGCAACTCGCGGATGATCGACTGCACGCGCATGCCCTTCATGCCCACGCACGCGCCGACCGCGTCCACGTCTTTATCCTTCGACATGACCGCGATCTTGGTGCGCTCGCCAGCTTCACGGGCGATGGCGCGGATCACAACGGTTCCGTCGTAAATTTCAGGAACTTCCGTCTGGAACAGATTCTGGACGAGTTCCGGCGCCGCGCGGGAGACCACAACCTGCGGCCCCTTCGACGCTTTCTCGACGCGCACGATCACCACGCGAACGCGCTCGCCGATCGCAAACGACTCCAGCCGCGACTGCTCTTTGCGGGGCATTCGTGATTCCGCTTTGCCGATGTCGAAAATCACGTCCGGACCTTCGACCCGCTTCACGGTCGCGTTCACGATCTCGCCCACGCGCGAAATGTATTCGTTGTAAACGGTGTCGCGCTCGGCTTCGCGAACTTTCTGGAAAATCACCTGCTTGGCCAGCTGCGCCGCAATCCGTCCCAGAATTCCTTCTGTCACTTTCGGAATCTGCAGCTCGCCGCCGACCTCGACTTTAGGGTCGACTTTGCGCGCGTCTTCTAACGTCACTTGCAGAGTTGGATCTTCGATCTGCTCCGGAGTCTCGACCACGGTCTTGACTGCGAAGGCGCGAATCTTGCCAGTATCCTTGTCCAGTTCCGCGCGCAGGTTTTCCTGCGTCTTGTAGTACTTGCGGGTCGCGACCACAATCGCGTCTTCCACCGCACTGACCACAATTTGCGGATCAATCCCTTTTTCCCGACTCAGCGCGTCGATCGTGTTATAGAGCTCACTTGCCATAAAGAAAATTCCGATTCAACCCTGACTGTCTTGCTGCAGGTTTCAAAGTTTCAGAGTTTCAAGGTTTCAACGTCAGAAACATTTCGACTCCCTGCAACTCATCAAAATCCTTGAAACTTTGAAACTGTGAAACCTTTGAAACTTATCTTCCTAAATCTCCGGCACCAGATTCGCTTTCTCAACGTTCGCCAGTTCGATTTCAACTTTCTGCGAAGCGTCGAGCGCGGGGCGTTTCTTCTTCCGCGCCTCGCTCAGATCCAGTGTTAACCTGCCGTCGCGAAAACTCTCGAGACGTCCTTCAAAATGCCGATTGCCGTTCACCGGCTGCCGCGTCATCAACTTGACTTTGCTGCCCGCGAATCGCTCGTAGTCTGCCGCGCGATTCAACTTGCGATCCAGGCCCGGCGACGAAACTTCAAGCACGTAGCTTCCGCCCGGCACCACGTCCTCGACATCGAGGATCGTTCCAATCTCCCGGCTGAACAGCGCGCAGTCCTCGTGCGTCACGCCGGCGGGCTTATCGAGGAAGACCCGGAGCATCCGGCTCTTGCCCCCTCCGCGCAGCTCGATCTCGACCACTTCCAACCCACTGGTGGCCGCCACGCGCTCGGCAATCGCCCGCACGCGGTCTTCTTCAAATGCCATGAATTCAACGAGTTACCAGCATCGCGCCCGCAGAGGCCCGGCACCAACTAAAAAGTGGGCTTGCGCCCACTGGTGTGCCTCGCCAAGTGCTGGTACTACACAACAGTTCTCAATATCTGAATATACGCTGGTTAAGCGTAAAAGACAAACGACAGAACCCGTGTTGGGCAGACGAATTCCGCGGTTTCGGGGCGCCGAAAACTCCTCATCAAGAGATGCTCCCATGCAGAAATGGGTTGCGGCTGGAACTACTGGAAGTTTGAAATCAGAACCACGTTGCTGTTGCGGTTGCCGCGCGCCAAGGCTAGCTGTTTGCCGTCGAGCGACCATGCGAAGTCAAAGATCAGATCGGTTTTGAAGTGCGTCAGTTGCTTCGCGGGTCCGCCGCTCAGGGGTTGCTCCCAGAGATTGCCAACTCCATCGCGGGTCAAGACATATTGCAGTGACTTGCTGTCTGGCGACCAAGACAATCCGAACATCCCCGTAGGAGCGTCGAAGTGATAGACGACATCCCCGCCTTGCGCTGGGATTGCGGCCAGTACCGATGGACTGGTTGGCGTTTTTCCCCACAGGTGGACCGCAACGAACTGGCCGTCGGGTGAGATCGCGATGCGCGGCCGATCTATGTTTTCGATGAGCTTCGTCGGCGGATCGCCCTCGACCGGAATTCTCCACGCGCTGGCACCTGTGCTGGGGTTCGTAGCGGTAAATGCAACCCACTTGCCATCGCGCGAGCAGTCGATTCTGGTGTTTTGCCTCGCGACGACGGAGCCAACCTTGGTGAGTTGCATCGGATTGCCGCCATCAGCATCGACACGCCACAGATCCGAGGTGGCTCCTGTACGGGCCACATAGACCAGATATCTTCCATTGCCGCATGCGGAAGGCAGCGTCTGTGCCGCCTCGCGCAATCCAAGATGGTTCGGCGTTCCGCGCTCCGGCGGCATCGTCTCGATATGGCCATCCGAACCTGCAGTGATCAGCTTTCCATCACCGGTCCACCCCACTGACGCATGAGGCTCACCGGAACTGACTTGCTGAGCATCGTCGAGGGCTCCGGTGCGGCTCACCCATAGATCAGCAGTGGGGCTGTCCTGCATTACGGCAAGGGTCTTGCCGTCCTGAGTGAGACTGAGACAACAAGTTGAATAGTCGGTCGGATCGTTGGTAAAGCGGCGGACCTCACCGCCCGGATTGCGCACAAACCAGATCTGCCCGCGTGCGCCGGGAGATCCCGCTCGGATTGCCAGCAGGAGGCCACTGCCATCCGGTAACCAAACCGGGGGGCCCAGAGCTGAGCCAGGTTCCGGCGTATACAAATTGCGCGCAGTGCCGTCGGCCACCGAAACCAGCTTGAGAACCGGGTGTTGCCCCTCAGCCACCTCCCACAAGGTCAGGGCGATCGACTTTCCATCTGGCGACCATGCCGGAGTCGCTATGTATCCAGCGCTGACGACTGAATTGAAACTCACCAGCGTGCGTTCCCCGGCGCCCTCAGACGAGGCAACCATCAGGTTCCACAAATTCTTGTCGGGCGTTCCCCGCAGATAGGCGATCTGTTTTCCGTCCGGCGAGAAGGTCACACCGGTATCGACGTCCTTCACCAGTTGTGTACTCGCTCCGCCCAGGGAGGCCATTTTGTACAGGTAGGCATAATTCAGCGTCTGCTTGTCGGAGCGGACGAAGTAAAGGTAGTTGCCATCGGGAGAGAAGCTCAGTCCGTTAAAGGCAATTTCCTCGGGCGGGATAACCTGCACATCGCTTCCTGTCGCCACCTGCCGGACCCAGAGACTTTCTTTTTCTCCGTCACGAACGATCCACCCGACGTATCGCCCATCGGGAGAAATCGTGAGATCGGAGGCTCTCCCATTCTGCGTGAGCGGTGCGATCTGCATGTTCTGCAGGTTGAAATTGCCGCCGCCTCCGTGAGCGGCGAACTTGTAGACGCCGAACGCCCCCAGGACAACAATGAGGGCCGCGAGTCCAGCCCACACCAACTTGCCGCTTCCCTTGCCCCCTGCTGCTTCGGTCGCGGGTGTCGTGCCACTTGAACTTCCGGCAGAAGAAACGGACTCAGCCGCCGCAGAACTGCTGGCCGCCTGACCCACCCTTCCGGAACTGGTGTCGCGCTTGAGGCGCTTCAGTTCCGCTCGCATTTCGTTCGCGCCCTGGTAGCGCAGATCTCTGTCTTTCTCGAGCGCGGTGCGGATGATCTCTCCCAGCTTCGCAGGCATCGCCGGATTGATGTCGGTTGCTGAGGGCGCTTCATGGTTCAGAATGCCATCGAAGATCAGTGCGGTCGTCTCACCCGCAAAGGGCAAGCGGCCCGTCGCCATCTCGTACAGCACCGCGCCGAACGAGAACAGATCGCTGCGCGCATCCAGTTCCTTGCCTTTCGCCTGCTCGGGCGACATGTAGGCGACGGTGCCCACCGCCGTGCCCGGACTTGTAAGATGAGGCTCCACGCCTCCCGTCATCGTGTCGTCCTGCTGTGCCCGTGCGCGGGCCTCCAGTTTCGCCAAGCCGAAATCGAGCACCTTCGCGTGCCCGCGCTTCGTGACAAAAATGTTCGCGGGCTTAATGTCGCGATGGACGATGCCGGCCGAGTGCGCCGCGTCCAGGGCGTCCGCAATATCGATAGCGAGAGACAGCAACGTTTCGAGATCGAGCGGACGACCGCCGATGCGATGCTTCAGCGTCACGCCATCAAGGAACTCCATGGCGATGAAGGCCTGGCCGTCTTCGTTCCCGATGTCGTAGATCGTGCAGATGTTTGGATGGTTCAGCGCGGAAGCTGCCTGGGCCTCGCGCTGAAATCGCGCCAGCGCTTGCGGGTCCTTGGAAACCTCTTCGGGCAGGAATTTGAGGGCGACAAAACGATGGAGACGGGTGTCCTCGGCCTTGTAGACCACCCCCATACCACCGCCACCCAACTTCTCGACGATTTGATAATGCGAGATGGTCCGGCCAATCATGGCTTTGCCTCAGGACACGCGTCCCAAGGCAATGGAATGGTAGTCGGAAGCGGGCTGGGCGTCAAAGAAGTTCTAGATCATCACGCCACGACGCGCCCGAGCCGCTTACTGTAAGGCGGCTTGCGTGGCCTTGACGATGTCGTTTCCGCTCTGCGAGGTGTAGTACACGCTCGAGGCTTCGGCTGCGACATTGTTGTTGTCGACGGTGATGGAGCCCGTTCCCCCGGATGCGTTGAGGATCACGTTGTTGACGTTGGCTGCCGTGGGGAATCCGCTGGTGATGTCCATGGACCGGATGCAGCCGCTGCCACCCTGAGCCTGGCACGCGGCGCTGATCCCCACGAACATAAAATCCTTCGCCAGGCGCGAATTGAAAAACTCGGTCAAGGGAGACGCCAAGACACCGGTTGTATTTCCTACTGACAACGCGAGTGGTCCGTTGGCCGTCGTCCCATTCAACTTGAATGTGGCGTCGGCAAACCCGATGTTATAAAGCGCTGCCCGCTGCGTGCCTGTCTTGTCGTTCCCGACGACATATAAGAATGCCGTTCCGAAGGCCCCTCCGGAGTAGTACGCGTTATTGAAATCGCCTTCCAGAACCGCGTTTGGGCTGGTGGTGCCGACATTCACGACGACCTTGCTACCAGCCGTCAGGTTCGTATCGGCCTGCGCCGCCACAGCACTCGCTCCGTTTCCGCCTCCGGCAAATGCGTACACCTTCTGGCGACTGGAATCCACGACCAGAGGAGCAGCAGTGATCCCAGTACCCGTAAATACAAAGGTGCCGGAGACCACGACTGCCGGCGAAACGGAATCGTCAATATAGTCGATGTGCCCGTTACCGTCGGTGGCGAAAACGTGCCGCGACACGTTGTCATAGACCGGGGTCGAGACGCCCGGATTTCCGGGAACGGTTGCGGGCCAGCCCCCGGTCGTGACTTCCGCAAGCGTACCGTTAAACACACCTGAAAACTTGTGCACGACGCTAGCCGTACCATTGGTCGTCACGTAGGCAACATCATGCGCGTAGTCGACAAATGGACCAGTGGTGGATCCGCCAGCCAGGGCTATTTTGGTGTCGACTGCGGTGTTACCGGTTCCGGGGACAGCGGGAGCAGTTGCCGAGGTGCCGTTGCCTGCTCCAGTGGCTAATTTCAGTACATGAAAGTTGGAAGTGCCCGCCGCGACATTGTTCTCGCTGAAAGCTACCTTTTGCCCATTCAGTGAAAGCGCGACCAGACTGGGTACCTGGCCGCCACCCACGTTGTAGGCGAACATGACGAGTGGTGCATTTCCCGCGCAAAAGCCGGTTCCGCCCGGATTGGTGTAAAGGCGATTCAGCCCGATAATGTTGGCCTGGCCGGCGGCGCCGTTTGCTGCAATGCCGGTAACCACAAAGTCTGTCGTGCAACTGGGAGCCGCTGTCACATCAAACACAAACTTCGCCGGACCCGAGATTCTTCCTCCGCTACCGCCCCCGAGTAAAACGGTCCAATCGCGATGGCTCAGTGCCTTCTTGTGTCTTCGGTGGTGATCGTCCCGGTCATCGTCCCGGTCGCCGTCGCGATCGTTGTCACGTTCACGTTCGCGCTCGCGATCCTCGTCGAATACGGGCAGCGGCCGCTTCGCATGGCGCCGCAAGTATTGGTGCCAGAAACGAGGATCAGCCAGTACCGCGCCGCGATTTTCGCGCGCGACGTCCTCCGAGAAAATCACGTGGCGGCTGCTCCAGTCTTCGACCATGCTGACGGGAATGTGCCCGTTCTCCTGGGCGGCTGCCAGAGTCAGTCCGCTCCAAACCACCGCGCATGCCACCAGGATTTGCTGTTTCACGCTAGCCAATCTCCTGCTTGATGGAATCCAGTCTTTCGGCTGCCTGCAGAACTAGGGGGAGTTACGACGTCCGATGCGTGGCGGCCGACACGGCGCTCTCGGCGGGGGAAAATTATCGCTGTCATCATACCGTTCACTGCTCGGTACTAGAAAGTTACTGGAGTTACAGCCGCGTAAATCCACCGGGAATCTGCGATCCAATCGGAGAACGGTGACCTCACGACGACTTTCGATTGAACCGGCACTGGGGTTGCGATGGGCTGATTTTTCCGCACGCCAGCGCCATGGTCTCGAATGCCCGCTCAAACCGGAATTCCGGCTTGTGGTAAGGCTTTCGCCGTGGCTCCGATTCCGTGTTTTCGTCTGCTGCACGAACTTTGACGGCTTCACCCATCTGAGCGCGGCTTCCCCTCGACTGTTCATTCTAGGGAGTAGCGGCGCAAATCCCGAGAACCGTTTCACTTCACCCATTAACCCGCAAGGTACTCCCGGGAACGCCTGAGGACGCTTCTCAACCGCTGCGGATCCGACCGCTTCAAAATGCGCAACACAACGACTGCGATAGTTGATGCAGCGGTGAAAATCCTCAAGAGCTCGTGGAACTGCGGAAATAGCCAGAAATCCTGCGTGTCGGACTTCAGTTTCTCGCGTCATTCTCTGATATTTGCCAGTGCGCGCTCATTCTCCCTAAAATAGAGAGATACCCTGATCGCGGAATTCAAAATATGATTCATTTTCCCGTTCCTGAGGCGCTCACCTTCGATGATGTCCTGCTGCTGCCATCGCGTTCCGACGTTGTACCCGCGCTGGCCAACACGCAGACACAACTGACCCGCAACATCCAGCTCAACATTCCGATTGTCAGCGCCGCCATGGACACGGTGACCGAATCGCACATGGCGATCGCGATCGCGCAGCAGGGCGGACTCGGGATCATTCACCGCAATCTCACCATCGAGCAGCAGGCTAACGAAGTCGATAAAGTAAAGCGTTCGGAAAGCGGCATGATCGTCGACCCGGTCACCATGTCGCCTGACGCCAAGGTTTCCGACGCGCTCGAGGTCATGCGCAAGTACAAAATCTCGGGCGTGCCGATCACCCAGAAAGATGGCCGACTCGTCGGGATCCTCACCAATCGCGACCTGCGTTTCGAAACGCGCTTCGATGTTCCCATTCGCAATGTGATGACGAAGGATCATCTGATCACAGTCCCGGTCGGCACCACGCTGGAAGACGCGGAAAAAATCCTGCACGAGCATCGCGTCGAAAAGCTGCTGGTGGTGGACGACAAGTACAACCTGAAGGGCCTGATCACCGTAAAAGACATTCAGAAGAAGCTGAAGTATCCGAACGCGGCCAAGGATTCGCAGGGGCGGTTGCGGGTAGGGGCGGCGCTTGGGGCCACCGGAGATTTTCTGGAGCGCGCGCAAGAACTGGCCAAGGCAAAGGTCGATGTAGTTGCGATTGACAGCGCTCACGGCCATTCGTCGCGTGTGCTGGAAGCGATCAAAGCCGTGAAAGCAAAGCTGCCCGAAGTTGATCTGCTTGCTGGAAACGTGGCGACCTTCGACGGGGCGTGTGAGCTCGCCAAAGCCGGCGCCGACGGAATCAAAGTCGGGATCGGGCCTGGATCGATCTGCACCACTCGCGTCGTGACCGGGGCGGGCGTACCGCAGATTACGGCCATCGCGGAGGCCGCGCGCGCCACCAAAGACGCGCAGGTTCCGATCATCGCCGATGGCGGAATCAAGTATTCCGGCGACATCACGAAGGCTCTGGCAGCGGGCGCGGGCGCGGTCATGATCGGATCACTCTTCGCTGGAACCGACGAAAGTCCAGGCGAACTCATCCTGTACCAGGGCCGCACGTTCAAGTCGTATCGTGGTATGGGATCACTGGGCGCGATGGCGCAAGGCTCGAGCGAACGCTATTTTCAAAACGCCGACGAAGCCTCCACCGCCATCCCCGGCGTGAACGACCGGGACGGCAACCGTCTCGCGAAGCTGGTGCCCGAAGGTATTGAAGGACGCGTACCATATCGTGGTTCGGTTGCGATGATCGTGCACCAGATGGTAGGCGGGTTGAAATCCGGAATGGGCTATTGCGGATGCGCGACGATTCCGGAACTGCAACAGAAGACCCGCTTCGTGCGCATCAGCGGTGCGGGCCTGCGCGAAAGCCACGTGCACGATGTCATCATCACGCGGGAAGCGCCGAACTATGCGATCGAGTAAGCCGCGTGCCGGCAGCAACGTTCCGGTCGCTGCGCTTTGAGCTCACCGCGTCCGGCGGTCTGGAAGCCGTGGCTGGCCGCCCTGCTTTGGCTTGGACTCATCGCGTTCGAGTCCACCAATGCTCTTTCCGCCGCAAAAACCATCAGGATCCTCTATCCCCTACTGCATTTTCTGCTGGGGCTCGATCCTGTCCGCTTTCTGACCTGGCACTTCTTTTTGCGCAAAACCGGGCACGTGATCGGTTACGCGGTCCTCAGTCTGCTCTTTTATCGTGCGTGGAAGGCGACGATTCTGGTCCGCGGGGATCCTCGATGGTCGATCGTGTGGGCGCGGATTGCCTTCACGATGACTGCTTTGGTGGCCAGTCTTGACGAATGGCATCAGACGTTTCTGCCTTCGCGAACCGGCACATTGTGGGACGTCCTACTCGACAGCACGGCCGCACTCACCGCGCAATTGTTGATCTTTCTATGGCTGCGAGGATGGCAAAGACAGACACTATCGGCTCGCCAAGAGAGTCGCGCCGCAGGGTTGATAGGAGAAAAAACAAGCACAGGAGACTAGGCAGTGCGCGTTGAAATGTCACCCTACCAAGACCCCGTTCACCTAAATATCCACCACGCAGCTACCAACACAATGACCAGGGCAATAGAGAACGCGATCCATTCAACCCTGCCGTCGGGAATGATGTCCCAATCCCAATCACCCCTCAATGTCCACATGACCTCGGTCTAGCACTCACGAGACGGGTGCACGCGTCAGCTGAAGACTGACGACTGACAGCTGCTCCTAATACATCGCGTCGTACTTGGTCACGTCCCACTCGCCCGACTTCCTCTCGAGCGTGACGGAAAGCAATCCGTCGTAGGCGGTGCTGTCGCCCGGAGCGTTCAGCCGCTTGCCGCGATAGTGCAGGATCCGCAAGGGCGGCTGATCCTCCCAGTCGACTAACTGCCATCCGATCAGAGGATGCTTGTCCTCGGAATCGCAGATGAACTTCGCATACTTCTTCCGGTAGTCGTGTTCCCAGTCCGTGAGTTCCTCGCGGCATTTCCCCTCTTTCAGCGAGCGCATAAATAGAGCGGCAGCTTTTTCAGAGGAGTGGTCGCGGAGCGGATTCAGTCGAATGGAATTTGGAATACCCGTGAGCGAATCGCGGTCCTCCGACTTGGCCAGAACCGGCGGCTGGTTATTCAACCAGGCGAGGTAACCAAGGAAAATCAGCACCAGCAATACGCCGGCACCGACCGCGATATACATCTGGTTCTTGGTGAACTCCATAGCCTGTGCCTAGAGTGTAGGAAGGGATTGCGGAAGCAACAAGTTACCCTCGTTAGAACCCGGAGTACATGTACCGCCGGGCATCCTGTTGTACGCAAAAAGAAACGCACCCTAAATCGGATGCGTTTTGAATGAATCCGGTACTGACTCGAAAATCTACTTCTCGTCTTCTTTGGCTTTCTCGTCTTTCGCGGGGCCTTGGGCTTCGGCTTGTGCCTGCGCCTGAGCGTCAGCCTCTTCCATGGCCTTCTTCGCTTCCGCGACGCGCTTGGCGCGTGCTTCGGCTCGTTTTTCGCGCTTTTCGTCGAGCACCTTCTCACTGCCGAGCAGTTCGACAAAGGCCTTCTCGGCACCATCGCCTTTCTGCCAGGTCGTGCGTACGATGCGCAGATAGCCGCCATTGCGGTCGCCGAAACGAGGTGCAATCGTGTCGAAAAGCTTGGTGACCGACTCGTTGGTCATCAGGTAAGCCGCCGCCAGACGGCGCGCCGCCAGATCGCCGCGCTTGCCGAGCGTGATCATCTTCTCGACGTGCGGACGCATGGCTTTCGCCTTGGGGATCGTCGTCTCAATGCGCTCTTCCACAATGAGCGAAGTGACCAGGTTGCGCAGCAAGGAGCGCCGGTGCGCGGTGTTCCGTCCGAGTTTCCATCCAGCTACTTTGTGACGCATGGCAAAACCTCAGGTTCCAAAGTTTCAAGGTTTCAGAGTTTCAAAGTTGAAAGGCTCAAAGACTGGCGACCGTAAATTGGTTCGTTTACTTTGAAACCCTGAAACTTTGCCACTTTGAAACTTGAGGCGCGGGCCTGAGCCCGCGCCTCTAAAATTACAGTTCGTCGTCTGCGCCATAGGCCGACGCCGGCAACACCTGGTTGGAAGTCGGTCCGGGTACGGCGTTGCCATGCTCGTCGATCTTCATGCCCAGGCTCAGTCCCATCGAGGAGAGGATCTCCTTGATCTCGTTCAGCGACTTGCGGCCAAAATTCTTGGTCTTCAGCATTTCGGCTTCGGTCTTCTGCACGAGTTCCCCGATGGTCTGGATATTCGCGTTCTTCAGGCAGTTGTAGCTGCGCACGCTCAGCTCGAGCTCTTCCACGGAGCGGTTCAGGTTCTCGTTCTTGATCTCGGGCTTGCGATCGTCAGACGAAGCTGCCGTCTCGATCTCTTCCTCGAAGTTGATGAAGATGTTCATGTGATCCTTCACCAGCTTCGCCGCCAGGCCCAGCGCATCCGCCGGAGTAATGGACCCGTTGGTCCACACTTCCAGAGTCAACTTGTCATAGTCGGTGATCTGTCCGAGACGCGCAGCTTCTACCGTGTAGTTGCACTTGCGCACGGGAGAATGCACGGAATCGATGGGAATAAAGCCGATGCCGAGATCCTCGTCGAAGTTCTTATCGGCAGCGACATAGCCGCGGCCGCGCTTCAGGCGCATCTCCATATCGAGCTTGCCGCCTTCGCTTACCGTGGCAATGTAGACGTCCTTGTCCAGGACTTCGACGTCTCCATCCGCCTCGATCATGCCCGAAGTCACGACGCCCGGCGCGTCCGCGCGCAGGTAGATCGCCTTCGGTGCATCGCCGGCTAGCTTGAACGGGATCTGCTTGAGGTTCAGGATGATGTCGGTCGCGTCTTCCACTACGCCCGGGATCGACTGGAACTCGTGCAGCACGCCTTCGATCTTGACGGCGGTCACGGCGGCTCCCTCGATCGAGCTCAGCAGCACGCGGCGCAGAGCATTGCCGATGGTGGTGCCGAAGCCGCGCTCAAAGGGCTGCGCCCAGAACATTCCGTACTTGTCGGTAAGCGAAGCGGTATCGGTGGCGAGACGTTTTGGTTTCTGAAAACCCTTCCAAAGCATGTGTTTCTCCTTCGGCCATGTGGCTCAACGCCGGCTCCCTGAACCGGTCCGGGTTCAGGTCAAACGCCAGCAAAGGCGGATCTGGCTCGAAAATGGACCAGAGAACAGTTTCGAGTTTCTGGTTTCGAGTGGAACAGGAGCGATTGTGGCCGCCACGGACACCCGAGACTTGAAACTCGAAACCTTGAAACTACTTGCTATACAACTCCACAATCAGCTGCTCATTGACCGGCAGCTGAATCTCTTCGCGCTTGGGCAGAGACAGCACGCGACCCTTGTAATTGTCGCGATCGATCTCCAGCCAGGTGGGCGCGGGCTGATGACTGGCGAAATCCTTCGCCTGCTCCAGGATCGGTAGCTTGCGGCTGCCTTCGCGGATCCTGACTTCCTGTCCAGGCACCACTTCGAAGGAAGGAATGTTCACCTTGCGTCCGTTCACGGCAACGTGTCCGTGACGCACCAATTGGCGCGCCTGGCGACGAGACAACGCAAAACCAAGGCGATACACGACGTTGTCCAGCCGCCGCTCGAGTTGCTGCAGCAGGATTTCGCCGGTGACACCTTTAGTGCGAAACGCCTTTTCGAAGTAATTGCGGAACTGCCCTTCTTGCGTGAAATACATACGCTTGGCTTTTTGTTTTTCACGCAACTGGAGGCCGTAGCCAACGATTTTGGCCTTGCGGTCTTTCCCATGCTGTCCGGGAGCGAAGTTACGCTTCTCAATCGGGCACTTGTCACTGAAGCATTTGGTGCCCTTCAGAAATAGTTTTATGCCTTCACGACGACATAGACGGCAAACTGCATCGGTATAACGTGCCAAGTTTCTTCTCCTTTAGATGACCGGTTTACAGGTT
>Ga0207665_10000982_pt1 | contig 19285 bp, 14 predicted proteins | sample LARL112metaG_FD_184351 | JGI IMG/M metagenome (GOLD analysis project Ga0207665, IMG submission 184351) | Corn, switchgrass and miscanthus rhizosphere microbial communities from Kellogg Biological Station, Michigan, USA - LAR L11-2 metaG... | ecosystem: Host-associated > Plants > Roots >...
CTAGAGGCAACCAAGCGCGGGCGCCAGTGCACCTGGCCGCGTCTTGCGCGGTGTGCCTGGCTGTGGCTGCGGTGGTACCGGCCCGACGTGAGCCGACCCGGTGACTACTGATCTTGGCTGCTGGGCCCTCGACCCTGGCGTGCAGATCCGGCGCGGCGCCGTCGCCTAGCAGCGACAGCGCTCTTCGGCATGGTCCCTCAAGCCGGCGGTTGACGGCCGGATCACCGATCCCCTGGACGATGACGGCGGACCTGGCGACGATCTCTGGGCGCTCGGTTCGTTCGCCTTCGCCGCCCGCCAGCTCGCAGGCATCCAGGCTCTTACCGACGTGCCCGGCGAGGTATTCCGCCTGGGCGAGACTGAGCAGCAGTTCGGCACGGTCGGCATCGATCTCACCGATCTTCAGTGATGACGGGGTGAGGCTGCGGGTCTGTGCCGGTGCGCAGCGGCTGCAGGTAGCGGTAGACGGTGCGGATGCTGCCGCGGTAGCCGAGGGCGGTGATCTCGGCGTGCAGCATGGCGGCGTCGTGGCAGCCCTGGTTCCACCGGCGGTGCCGGTGCGGCTGGTAGCGGTCCAGGACCGTGGGCCGGGAGATGGCCCTGGCCACCGCCTGATCACCGGTGGCGGCGTGGGCGAAGCGGCGGGCTGGGCAGCGAGGACGGGCCGCGCGCCGTCGCCGCCACCATCCGATCCGGATTCCACCGCGCCGGGGCAACGTAAGAGTGCCCCTGACCACTCCGCTAGAGATCACTCGCCAGGCCCAGGAAGGGGCTCCCGCACAACCCACCGCTCAGATACTCAGCCACGGTTCCGCGGACGCGCCGAGAATATAGGCGAGCGGTTCAAGTCCCCCCTCGGACACATCACATCCTGCGCTGAGCTGCGGTTTGTTCCCGGTACTGCAACGAAGCCTGGTAAAGCCGCAGGTCACAGCCATGGGGGGTTCGACTCCCTCTCCGAGTCATCCGCAAACCCCAAACGCCGGCGGGCTCCCCTGACGAACGTGATCATGTCAGTGCCGCAGTAGTGACGGTTGCGGCGCGGCCGACGGCGAACCGGTTGGCTCACTCAGATCCGCTGCGGGGCGACCGCAGGGGGCGGCGTTACCGCTCTCGACTATAGGATTTGCTATAGTTCCAGTGTGGATGACTGGGACATCTACATGACCAGCGAAGTTGCCGCCTGGCTTGAGAACCTCCAGGCCAGCGATGCCAAGACCGCTGACCTGGTAGACGACGCCATCTATGCCCTGAGCCGCTCTGGGCCTGCGCTCGGACGACCGCTCGTCGACACCATCACCGGCTCAAAGATCAAGAATCTCAAGGAGTTACGCCTGGCTCCAGCGGCACCAGCAAGATCCGCATCCTGTTCGTCTTCGACCCGTGGCGTTCAGCGGTCCTGCTGGTCGCTGGCGATAAGTCCGGGAAATGGAACCGGTGGTATGCCGAGGCGATCCGGCACGCCGAGCAACTGTATGAGATCTACCTGAAGGAACGCGCGGACGAAGAGGAGGGCGATGAGCAGCTACGCCAAGTGGGACCGCGACGCCTATATCGAGCGCGTCGGCGGTGAGGAGGAGGCCGAACGCCGCCGCAAGGTGCTGATGGCCCGCCAGAGCGGTTACCGGCTGGCTGAAGAGCGCAAGCGCCGCGGCCTGACCCAGGCTCAGCTCGCTCAGGTAATGAGGGTCTCTGCTGGCCGGGTATCCCAGATCGAGCGCGGCGAGCTGGCCACGATCGGCGCGGTCGCCCGTTATGTCGAAGCACTCGGCGGACGTCTCGAACTCATCGCCAGCTTCGGCGACCACACCCTGACCGTCACCACCACCGAGGCGGCATGATCAGATCTGCTCCTAGTTCAGGCTTCCAACCCAGCCCAAGGACGATTACGACTCCATGGAGTGAGCCGCAGGCGGGGCTCAATACCCGTTCCGGCCGGTGCGGAAGCCACGAGATGGTGGTACCCGTGTCCCACTCTGCACCACCTCAGTAGGCTTCAGGCCGTGGCAGGGCTGAGCGACGCCGAGCTGGACGCTCTGGTCGAGCAGGCCACCGTGGACGCCTACGACGAGTACGAGCAGCTCGCCGGTTTCCATGTCGTGATGGGGGAGCATGTGGCCGTTCCATTCCGGACCACTGTCCTGGGTGTTGAGGTGACCGTCACGAAGATCGACCTGCTATCGGGCAGCGGGATTGTCGCGATCTGCTCGCGCGGGAAGCACCGGCAGGCCATTGGGATCCTGGACCTGCCGCTGCCCGCCCCGCCCCCTCACGGTGCTGAATGGATCGATGCTTACCGGCGCTGGGCCCCCTGACAGCAAGCGACGATGAGCGAATATCAGTACTACCAGTTCCTGGCCGTCGACCCCCTGAATGAACGGCAGCAGACCGACGTCCGCGCGCCGTCCACCCGGACCCGGAAGCCAAGCCGAATTTCATCCTGCTCCCGGGACGACGCTGCGCACATCATGAAGACGCTGGAGGGCAAGGTGGGGCGCGACGGCTTCCACTCCATCGCCGACGTCTGAACCGGCGATCACAACCCCGCTAGCATGCTCTGTCATGTCTGCCAAGCGGATGAACCGGGAGGAGTTCTTCACCAAGCTGGCGCCGCTGGATCAAGGTCAGCTCCGGAAGGCGCTGTGGACCCTGTACTGGCGGGGCTCAGCGGCGGTGCGGCAGCGAATCGAGAGTGAACTCGATCCCGCTGAGCAGGCCCGCCGCAAGCAGGCCGCGGCGGAGCCACCCGATCCCGGTTTGGTGCTGGATGAGGTCCGCGAGTTCGCCGAACTGGCCCGTGCGGGCGCCTATATCGCCGGGGATCGGCGGGTGCCTCCGAAGGAGCGGACCCGCTGGCGGGTCACTTTCCGGCGGCTGGCCGGTGACGCGCAGTTGGCATTGCGGACCGAAGACCCGGGCCCGGCTGAAGAATCGCTGGCACTGATCATCGACTTGGCCTGTGAGATGAAGGACAGTCAGTACTTTCGCTCCGAGGACCCAGTGGAGGCGGCGCGGTTTGCGGTATCCGACGCGGCCGCGCTGCTGTGGGAAAGCGTGCGGGACCGACACGGATTCGATGCCTTCGCTCGGCGAGCAGCGCCGCAATTGCCCCGCTGGGAGTCGCGGTACGGGTGGACCCGTGGCTGGGGCCAGGTCCACGAGAAGGAGACTTCTCTGGCTAGCGTGCTCGCCCGGATGCTGGCCGCGCCTGACGCGTGGATCACCTTTTCGGCCCACTACCTGGCCGCCCTCGACCAGGTAACACGCGCCGACGCGGCCATGGCGGCATCACCGCGGATCTACGGCTCCTGGGGATACGGCGACATGGGTTACCCGCGCCGCGAACGGACCAGCAACCTTGCAGAATGGCATGGCCTGCTGCTCGATCGGCTAGCCGGTTCCGAAGCTGAAGACCATCTCGACCGGCTCGTCAGCCACCCCTCACTGGGCGGCCCTGAACGCACGTACTTGCAAGCGCGCCTGGCCCGCCAGCGAGGTGACCGCGACGCCGCCCGCAAGCTCATCCAGGACTGCCTGCGGGAACTCCCCGGCCACGAGGATTTCGCCAGCTTCGCGACCGAGATTGGCGCAAACCCGCCCCACCCCAGCACCGGTAGTGGCCGCGCCTAAGCACCCGGGCGCCGTCCACTTGATCCGCAAGCCGCGATCATGCTCACGATCGGCACCCGAGCGCGAACTCACCGGTCAGCACGCATTGGCTTATGGATACGCTCGCCCCTCGGACACAGTATTTCCCCATGAGCGGGCGTTCAGGGCAAGCTCAGACCTCACCGAGGCGTGGCCCGGAGCTGCCGGTTCTAGTTAGTGTCTCTTTCGGCGGTGGATGGCCCGGCTTCGGTAGGGCGTGGTGGTCGGAGCTGGCCAGTGATCAGGAAAAGTGCACGCTTGCCGCCGGCTGGCCGGACGTGGCGGCAGGCACGGGGCAGTCGAGACTGCGAAGTTTGGCGCGGACCTGCTCGCTGCCGGGGTGGCCGATCTCATCGAACGTGCGCACCGCCTGAGTCCAGGCCCAGCGCGCGGCGTCCATGTCGCCGGCGCTGCGATGGACGTCGCCGAGGTGATCGAGGGTGCCCGCTTCGTTAAATCGGTCGGCAAGCTCCCGGCACAAGTTGAGGGAGCGTTCATAGCAGGTGATGGCGCACCGGTAGCTGCCGAGCTGGTGATGGATGTAGCCCAAGCTGTCCCAGGCGGCGGACTCCCAATTGCGTTCTCCGGCTTCCTGGCTGCCGGCCAGGGAACGTTCGCAGTAGTTGATGGCTTGCCTGTAGTTCCGGAGCAGGGCGTGGCTGTAACCGACATCATTCAGGCTCGTGACCTCCAGGGCCAGGTCGCCGGCCTCCCGGGACAGTTCCAGAGCCGCCGTGGCATGGCTAAGCATGTCGGCGTGACGCTCCTGCTGTTCCGCAATCCAGGACAGGGTCCTGTGGGCTCTCACCTGGCTTCGGTGACAGCCGCTGGCCGTCTCCAGCAGCCGCAAGGCCGTGTGCAGCAGAGAAGTCGCCTCGCCAAGGCGGCCGGACGCCCCGTAGCCAAGTCCCAGCAGAACCAGCGCGTTAGCTTCTCCGGCCGTGTCGCCGGCGCGGCGGGCGGCATCTAGTCCGATGTGGCAGGCCGTTGCCTGGTCGGTCCACAGCCCCTGCCGCAGCAAGTAGGTACTCAGGGCCCACGCGAGCTGCCAGGCATGCGTGACGGAGCCGGGTTCGCCGGCCAGCGGAACGGCGGACAGCAGCGTGGGACGTTCGGCCGTGAACCAGCTCAGCGCCTCCTCGGCGGTAGCAGGTCCGCTGATTACGACCCCCGGCTGGGGCGCAGCTGGGGCCGCGACCGGGGCGAAGTACGGATCGATCAACGTCGCGGCGGCATGGGCGGTGTGCAGGTAGTGGTCGAGTAGCCGACCCACAGCGGCGCTGCGGGCACCGTCGTGGTCGTGGATGTGCGCCTGTTCAGCGGCGTAGGCCCGGAGCAGGTCGTGGAAGGCGTACCGGCCGGGACGGTGTTCGGTGAGCAGGTGCCCAAGGGTCAGTTCGGCCAGCAGCGCGCGAACCCGGCCCGGCGCGATACCGGCCAGGCTGGCCGCGGTGCCGACGGTGATGTCTGGGCCGGGATGTAGCCCTAGCAGCCGGAACAGGCGGGCAGCGTCCGTGCTCAGCGCATGATAAGAGCAGGAGAACACCGCTCTGACATCGGTAGCCGCATCGTCACCCCCGAAAGGGTCGAGCACCTGGCCAGCATTACGCATCTCCGCGGCAAAATGGGCGAGCGGGAATTCCGTGCTGGCAGCGGCGCGTGCCGCGGCGATGGTCAGTGCCAGCGGAAGGCGCGCGCATCTGGTGATGATGTCCTCGACCGCGTTCGGCTCGCTGCCGACGCGCTCGGCTCCCAGACGACGGGTGAGCAACTCGCGGGCCCCGGCCGGGGTGAGCACGTCCAGGCCCAGCGGGTGTGCGCCGTCCCTGGCAATCAGGCCGGTAAGACGGTTGCGGCTGGTCACGATGGCCAGGCACCCGGGCGCGCCGGGTAGCAGCGCGCGTACCTGCTCGGCGTCCCGCGCGTTGTCCAGCATCACCAGCATTCGTTTGCCAGCTAGCAGGCTGCGGTAGAGCGCCACCTGGTCATCCGGGCTGGCAGGGATCCGTTCCGGGGGCACCGCTAAGGCGCCCAGGAACCCCCGCAGCGCCTGGCCAGGCTCCACCGCAGGCCCGGCCGAATCGAACCCGCGCAGGTTCGCATATAGCTGTCCATCGGGAAACTGCGCGGCCACCCGATGCGCCCAGTGCACAGCAAGGGCCGTCTTGCCCACTCCGGCGGTGCCCGCGATCGCCGTGATAACCACGGCGAGGCTCTTACTAGTGCCGTCCGTGGGCACCTGAGACAGGATGGTGTCGAGGCTGTCCAGCTCCGCGCCGCGGCCTGCGAATCCCGCCACCCCTGGCGGCAACTGCGCTGGAATCGGCGCAACCGGCGCTGATAGCCGCAGCGATCCCGCCTGGACGGGCAAATCCAGCGACGGATCCTGCCGCAGGATGGCCGTCTCCAGGTCGCGCAGGGGCTGGCTGGTATCTATCCCCAGCTCCTCCGCGAGGGTGGCCCGCAACCGCTGATAGGCAGATAGCGCATCCGCCTGCCGCCCGCAGCGGTACAGCGCGACCATGAGCTGCGCGTGAAGCTGCTCATCCAGCGGGTGATCGGCCACCATCTGTTCCAGCTCGGGCACCAGATGCAGATACTCCCCCGCCGCCAGCCCCGCCTCGGCCAGCGCGCGCCTGATCTGCTGGCAGAGCAGGTCCAGCCGTCCGGCCTGGCCCTCCACCCAGGCCAGCCCGGCCACGTCCACCAAGGGCCGTCCCCGCCACAGGGCAAGTGCCTGCCGCAACTCCTGAGCTCTCTGGCGGGGATCGGCGGACTGCGTGCCCTGCCGCAGCAGCCGCTCGGCCAGCTGCACGTCGGTGCCGTCCTCACCAAGGTCCAGCAGATAACCAGGCGGGCGGGCGAGGATTGCGGCCTTGCCGCCCAGCATGGCACGCAGGTGCGACACATGATGTTGCAGCGTGTTCAGCGCGGTCAGCGGCGCGGTCTCGCCCCAGACGGCATCCACCAGACGCTCGGTGCTGACAACTTTGCCCACATGCAGCGCCAAGGTGGCCAGAACGGCCTTCCGCCGAAGACCAGCGACCGGCCGCTCCTCGCCGTCCACCATGATATCGACCGGCCCCAGCAGCCGAACCTGCATGATCGTCCCCCGCCATTCGCAAACACCCTTAGTAGATACGTGCGGCAGCGGTCTTCGGTTCGACGTGCCAGCGCATCCGCGGCGCCAAGTTCTCCGGCGGGAGGTCGACTTCGGCGGCGCCGAGTTCTTCGGCGGCACGGTCGTCTTCCGTTATCCCCGCGACTAGTCAAGCCGCCAGCATTCGGCTGGGAGGGCACATCCAATGCCGGATGACGATGGTGAACGGCGAGGTATGACCTGGCAGCGCCGGCCCGGTCGGCTCGCGCGCCACTCTTGGAGGTCAGATAAGCGCAGGGCCGTCGCACCACAAGCGCGAGCCCGTGAATCGGCATGATCCAGGGCGAGCCGTCCGTTTCAGCGCCACGTCAGCGCCGTTTCAGCCAGGTTTTCTACGGTGGGGTGCTGGTCCAAGCCATTCATCAAACCACGAAGGAACCAGCATGCGACATCGACTCATCCCCGTGGCGCTGGCCGCCGGAGCCTCACTCGCCCTGTTCGCCGGTACCGCCATGGCGGCGACGCCGACCTGGACGGTGGTGCCCAGCGTCAACCCGTCCGCCACGACCCTTAACGCCGTCTCCGCGCGGACCGCCACCGACGCCTGGGCCGTCGGCCAGTTCCCGGGGGCCGGCGACGACGCGGGCGCGCAGATCTTCGCCGAGCGCTGGAACGGCACGCAATGGCAGCAGACCCCGACGACGAACATCGTCCGCCAGAACGAGCGCCTGCTCGGCGTCTCGGCGAGCGGCCCGAACGACGCCTGGGCCGTCGGCAACACGAACGCGCTCAACGCCGCGAGTCACGACACCCTCGCCGCGCACTGGGACGGGACGGCGTGGTCCATTGTGCCGACGCCGGTCGCGGCCAGCGGCGGCAGGCTGGCATCCCTGTATGACGTCGCCGACTTCGGCCCGGCCAACGCCTGGGCCGTCGGCCAGGGCAAGGACGCCCGGCCGCTGGCCGAGCACTGGGACGGCACGGCCTGGTCGGTCGTTCCGGTGCCGGTACCGACCGTGCCGTCCGGGACCGGCTTCGCGAACGCGGTGCTGTCCAAGATCTCGGCGGTCTCCCCGACCGACATCTGGGCCGTCGGCACCACGACCGCGATCCAGAACGTCAATAAGGCGGTCACGCGCTTCACCCTGGCCATGCACTACAACGGCACCGCCTGGTCGATCGTGAAGACGGCGAACACCGCCGAGCCGACCGGGCTCAACGGCGTGACGGCGATCTCGGCTAACAACGCCTGGGCGGTCGGCAACGGCTTCAACAACGTGCACGACGTCACCGCGAGCGTCGCCAACCAGGCCGTCATCGAGCACTGGAACGGCACGGCCTGGTCGATCGTTGCGAGCCCGGCGGGGCTGATCTCGGTAGACAGGATCAGCGCGGCCAGCGCCACCGACATCTGGGCCAGCGGACAGGCACCCCAGCAGACCATCGGAGGCGTCCCGGTGCCCGTGGCCCGGACCCTGCACTGGAACGGCACCGCCTGGTCCGTGATGCCGGGCCCCACCGGATCGGACCCAAATACGGCAGTGAGCGGACTATCGGCGCTGCCCTCGGGTGAGGCCTGGGCGGCCGGCGCCACCTTCTCCGCCACCGCCGCCGCCGCGTTCATCGCCCACCACACGCCCTGATTCCCCGCCGTGCACCGATGGCGTCGGCGAGCACCTCATAGCGCGCCCGCCGACGCCAACGGGCCGGGGACGATCGCGGGGAGCGAGCAACTGCTCCCCGAATTCACCCGGGCAGCCTGCCTCCGATGCAAGCCCGGCATGAGGTTACGTCGCTGTGCCGAGCGCTGGGGCGTTGCTATGCGGCTTGCTCGTCGGTGGCGAATGCACCCTCAAGTCCAGCCTGTTTGACGAGCCGGCCCCAACGCTCCTGCCGACCGTACTGACCGGCGATGGCCTTGCCGGAGGGAAGCGAGCCGTCACCTCCGTGCGCGCGATCACCGCCAGCAACGCCACACATCCGGTAGCGTCCACCCGATCCACCTATAGCGCCGCCCGCTCGTGACCGGCCCGCAACTGCGAACTCACCGGTCAGCACGCATTGGTTTTGGGTGCAATCCCCCTCGGACACCACATCCGCGCAGGTGAGAGCGGCACATGGCCGACCGGGAACGGCCCGTGATGCCGCTCTGATGTTCCAGCTTCATACTCGGGGGGCTTAGCGGGAGCACGGCCCCGGGCACCCGGTGGTGCACTGCTAGGCGCCGAGGTACCGACCGGCCTGGTACTCCCCGCAGCACGAGCGGGGTTGAGCGGGGCGGTCCGGAACGCCTCGGACTCCAGGCTGATCTGTGCGATCACTGAAGGCGCCCCGGCGAAGACGATGGGGCCGGTGGATGGCATGCGGCGGCTCCATTTCATGGGATGGCCTCGGCCCGGTGCGGGTTGCCTCGTCCGCCTCGGGCCGACTGTGGTTGGGACGCGTGAGCGGGCTGCCGGGTTCACTCCTGCGCGCCGTGGCAGCGCACGAACTCGGCGACGTCGGCAGCGTCGATGCCAAGACGGGAGCCGTGACGCTGGGCGCGGGGCGGGCCCTTGCAGCGCGGACAAGCCGGGCAGGGGCGGCCGCGCTTGATGTGCCGCTGGCCATGCACCTGGCGCAGGGCCGAATGGGCGCCGCGTAACGCTGGCGGGGAGGCCAACTTCTGGGCCAGGTTGATGATCTGTGTGGGCGCTACCATCCCCTTGATGTTGTCTTTCTCTGCGCAAACCCGGACGGCGAATCTGGCCCGGATGGCCGAGGACAGATTTGACGTGCTAGTGATCGGTGGCGGGATCACCGGTGTGGGTATCGCGCTGGACGCCGCCGTGCGGGGTTTCTCGGTGGCTTTGGTGGAGAAGGACGACTTCGCGTCGGGAACCTCCGGACGTTCCTCACGGTTGATTCACGGTGGCTTCCGGTACCTCGAGCATCGCGAATTCGGCCTGGTCCACGAGGCGCTGCGGGAGCGCAAGATCCTGCTCCGGCTGGCCCCCCACCTGATCCGCCCGATACCCATGTACATGCTTGCGGATTCCCTTCCCGACCGCGCTCTCTACCGGCTCGGGCTGGCCGGGTACGACCTGCTGGCGGCCGGCCGGAACGTCGGCCTCCACCGGTCTGCGCGTGCGGAGCAGGTCCGGGAAGCCGTCCCGGGATTTGGTGGGCGGTCCCGCGGCTTGCGGTACTTCGAATGCCAGACCGACGACGCCAGGCTGACGATTGAGGTGGCTCGTACCGCGCAGGCCTGCGGCGCGGTGCTGGCGAACCACGCCCGGGTCGAAGGGCTGCTCGGCGGCGCGCGGGTAGAGGGCGCGGCCGCGGTCGATGAGATGACGGGACGGCGATTCGAGATCAGGGCCAGGGCCACGGTCAACGCCGGCGGCGTGTGGGCCGACCGCGTGCGGGACCTGGCCGCCGCGGGCAGGGAGCGGCTTGTTCCGAGCAAGGGTGTCCATCTGGTGTTCGCGCCGGGGACGATCCGGACGAAGGTGGGCGTGGTTGTGCCCTCCGCCGCGCATGACGGGCGCTTTGTTTTCCTCATCCCGTGGGAGGACCGGGTTTATGCCGGGACTACCGATACCGCCTATTCGGGTGATCTGGAGGATCCGGCAGTAGATGATTCCGACCGTGAGTACATCCTGTCGGCGGTAGCCCAGTATTTCCCCGCCGTGACCGATCGCGATGTGGTCGCTTCCTGGGCCGGGCTGCGCCCGCTGCTGAGCCAGGACCACGCCCCCGCAGACGTGAGAACGCACGATCTGTCGCGACGGCACGCTGTCTTCGAGGACCCACCGGGCCTGTTCACCATCACCGGGGGGAAGTTGACCACCTACCGGGCCATGGCGGAGGACCTCGTGGACCGGATCGCCGACGTGTTGGGGATGGCCCGGCCGTGCCGGACGCGAAACATCGCGCTGGGACTGCATGGTTCGGCAGTAGAGGCGTTGCGCCTGGCCACAGCTGAGGTGGCCCGCCTGCGGCTTTCGCCGCGTGTGGGAGCCCGGCTCGTGCAGCGTTACGGGGATGACTGGCGAGAGGCCGTCCACATGATCAGTGAAGACCGGTCACTGTGTGAACGGGTTGTGGACAGCCTCCCCGTGCTGAACGTCGAACTGGACCTGGCCCGCAGCCGCGAGATGGCGATCACCGATGATGACGTATTCGTGCGCAGAACCCGGCTCACCGCCTTCGATACATCGGTCAAGCCGTCGGTCGGCTGACTCGCCAGGCTAGTGACCATCACACCTTGACCCGGATCGGGTTCCGAATGACCTCGAAAGTGGCCGGTGTGGTGCCCAATGTCTCCCCGTCCGCCTCGATCCGGAAGGGCAGGTCCGTTTCTATCCGCACGCGGCCGACCCGGAGTTCCGCGATGTTGCGGTGGGGCAGGTGAGTCCCGCGGTAGATCTTCGGCAGCATGGTGAAAGCGTCAGTTTTGGGCCCCACCATAACCAGCACGTCAAGCGCGCCGTCGTCCGGCTCGGACCTGGGCGAGATCTGCATGCCGCCGCCATAGAAGCGGCAGTTCGCCACCACCACGTTATGGGCCCGCCACTCGAACGCCTGGCCGTCGGCATCGAGCCGGACCGTGGCCGGGCGGAAGCCCGGCAGCGTCAGCCAGAACCCGCAGAAGTACTTCGCAGGCCCCAGGAACGCTGGGAGCCTGGATGCCCGGGCTGCCACGGCACCGCCCAGGCCTGCCTCGGCGATGTTGGGGAAGTACCTGGTTGCCTGGGCGGTGCCGACGGTAAAGGTGACCTTGCCCACGTCGATATGCCGGACGCCGTCGCCGGCCAAATGGTGGGCGGCCTGGACCGCGTCTCCTGGCAGCCCGAATGACTTCACGAAGTCGCACCCCGAGCCGATGGCCACGACCCCGAGCACGGCGTCCGCGGCGACCGGCCGGCCGTCCTGCAGCATCCCGTTGACCACCTCGTGGACCGTGCCGTCGCCGCCCGCCGCGACCAGGTAACGCTCACCGCCCTCAAGGGCGGCCCGGGCGGCCTCCGTGGCATGACCAGGGTGAGTGGTCCGTACGACGCGGTAGTCAAGCCCTTCGTCGCGCAGGATGCGCTCAACCTCGCCGAGTTCCATCCCGACCTTCCCTCGCCCGGACTGTGGGTTGGCGATGACGACGATCGGGCCGAACGGGCTGGTCACGGCAACAGGACCCCTGGGTTCATAATCCCCTCCGGGTCAAGCGCAGCCTTGATCCTCGCCAGAACGTCCACCCCCGTCCCGCCCAGCTCCGTGGCCAGGAATCGGGACTTCAGCCGCCCCACTCCGTGATGGTGCGTGAGTGTCCCGCCCATGGCAGAACAGCTTCCTGCTGCCTGATCCCACGCCGCAAGATAGCGCGCCTCCGCGTGATGGTCATCGGACCCTCTGACCAGGAACGTGAAGTACAGCGACGAGCCGGACCGGTACAGGTGCGACAGGTGGCAGCCCACGGCCTCCGCGTGGGCTGCCAGGGCGCCACGGATGCCCGCGTACAGCTGGGGCACGGCGGACCATAGGCCAGCGACCTCCATCGTGTCCACCACCACTCCAGCGCCGAACGCGCGGTCGGGTCCCATGATCCGCTGGTAGATGGCGACGGCATCGTTGCGGTGCTCCCACCAGTGATCCCCATACGAAGAGCTGAGCTCACCCGATCCGCCCGCCCTGCGCAGCACCTCAGCGGCCAGCCGTTGCCGGTCTTCCTGATCGGCAGGACCGGCCGGGAAGCCGAGCATCCCCACGCACCCCCCAGAATGACCAAGCCCTCCGAAGCTCAGCTGCGCATCGGTCTCGTCGTAGCCCCGGATGATGGCAGCGCCGGTCTCCGCGCGCACGGCCTCGCGAAGGCCGTCAGCGAGCGCACCGAACGACGGGAAGCCCGACACGAGCCACTGCCAGCCATCCGGCCGGGCCCGGCATGCCAGCGCCGCCTCGGTCACCACCGCGAGTGTCCCTTCGGACCCCACCAGCAGTCGCCGCAGGTCCGGTCCGGCAGCGGAGCGCGGTACCGGCCGACAGCGCAGGATCTCGCCGCCTGGGAGGACGGCGGTGAGCCCCAGCAGCACGTCCTCGATGACACCGAATCCCGTGGATGCCTGCCCGGCGGAAGCCGCCGCGATCCAGCCCCCCACCGTGGATGCAGCGATCGACTGTGGATAGTGGCCGACTGTCAGCCCATTCCCGGCGAGGGCGTCCTCCAGTTGGCCGCCGCGCACACCGGCCTGGACGTGCACCACCTGCGAGACCAGGTCCACGCCGCTGACCCTGTTCATCCGGGACAAGTCGAGAACGACCGACCCGTCATCGGCCTCGGCACCGCCGCACACACCAGAGCCACCGCCGCGCGGGATCACGGCCATCCGCGTTTCCGAGGCCCAGGTCATCACGGCGGCCACCTCTTCGGTGGATGCCGGGTAAACCACCGCGGCCGGCACGGCCAATGCATCGCCCCGGGCACGCCGAAGCAACCCCAGCGCCCAGCGGTCAGTTCCCCGCTCCCGCAGGATCTCCGCATCGGTAACCACCGCACCACGCGGAAGCCGCCGCACAAGAAGGTCCAGGATGCCCACGGCGCGGATAGTAGCCCAAGCCCCGGTACCCCGCCGGCACTGCGGGGCGGATGCGGTGAGGATCGTTGCCACTCGCACGTGGTTCTTCTGCGGGACGGCGGAGGCCCGTCTTTACGGGGCGCTACTGCCCAGACCGCGATGTGCTGGCGGCGGGTCGAACTCGACGAGGAGGTCGTAGTGGTCGCTGACGCTGGAGTCGGCGAAATCGCGCTGAAGGCACCGCGTCATCAAGACTGTGGTCGTCTCCGGGGTGAGCGGGAAGTACAAAGGACGACGTGACCTGGCCTATCGCGGGTATCAATGGGTATGATCACCCAGTTCCACTGCCGGACACGGCGGCGAGAAGGATTGGGACATGGGGGAGCCGCAAGGGGTGGGTGCGGCCGCTGCGCGGCGTGAGGAATCGCCGGCGGAGCGGGCGGACGTGATCTTGACGCCGGATCAGCGGGTGCGGGTTTTTGTTTCCTCAACCCTGGGTGAGCTGGCCGCTGAGCGGACGGCGGCGCGGCGGGCCATCACCCGGCTGCATCTGGTCCCGGTGTGGTATGAGTCCGGCGCCCGGCCGCACCCGCCGCGCAGTATGTATCAGGCGTATCTGGCGCAGAGCCAGGTGTTTGTGGGGATCTACTGGCAGCGGTATGGGTGGGTGGCGCCGGGGATGGAGATCTCCGGGCTGGAGGATGAATACCGGCTGGCGGCCGGGATGCCAATGCTGTTGTATCTCAAGCGCCCGGCGCCAGAGCTGGAGCCGCGGCTGGCGGCGATGATCGACGGGATCCGCGCGGCCGGGACGGTGTCGTACCGGACGTTCGCCACGCCCCGGGAGCTGGAGCGGCTGCTGGCCGATGACCTGGCGGTCTTGCTGAGCGAGAGCTTCGCGGGCACGGCGATCAGCGCTGCCGCGCCGCTTCCGTCGCCAGCCGGGGCGGGCGAGGCCGACGAGGCGGACCTGCCGGCCGGGACGGTCACCTTCTTGTTGACGGATATCGAGGGGTCGACGCGGTTGTGGGAGGCGGTGCCGGAGGCGATGGAGGTGGCGCTGGAGCGGCACAACCGCCTGGTCACTGGGGCGGTCGAAGACCATGGCGGGACGGTGGTCACCTCCCGCGGCGAGGGTGACAGCTTTTTCGCGGTCTTTCCCAGCGCAGCTGCCGCGGTGGAGGCGGCCGGCGTGTGCCAGCTCCGGCTCGGGACCGAAAAGTGGCCCACAGGCGCGGCGCTGCGGGTGCGGATGGGGCTGCACACCGGTGAGGCGCGGGTGCATGGGAGCGACCAGGTCGACCACGCGCCGATCAACCGGTGCGCCCGGGTGAAGGCGGCCGGGCACGGCGGGCAGGTCCTGGTCACCAAGACCACGCGCGACCTGGCCGGCGGGCGTTTGGGCGGCGGGTTCGGGCTGAAGCGGCTGGGGGAATTCCGGCTGCGCGACCTGGCCGAGCCGGAGCTGATCTATCAGCTGACCCACGCTGACTTGCCGGCTGATTTCCCGCCGCTGGTCACGATCGCGGAGCGCACAGGCAATTTGCCGCCGCAGGTGAGCTCGTTCATCGGCCGGGAGCGCGAGCTGGAGCAGACCGCTGGCGCGCTGGGCCGGGCGCGGGTGGTGACGCTGACCGGGCCGGGCGGGGTGGGCAAGACCCGGCTGGCGGTGCAGGCCGCCAGGCAGGTAATGCAGCGGTTCGGTGACGGCGCGTGGCTGTGTGAGCTGGCCCCCGTCCGCGACCCGGCCGGGGTGGACGATGCCGTCGCAGCGGTGTTCTCGGTGACCGCCACCGCCGGCCAGGGCAGCCGGGAGGCGCTGGTCGAGTTCTTGCGCGGCAAGGAGTTGCTGCTGGTGCTCGATAACTGCGAGCATCTGCTGGAAGGGGCGGCGGCGCTGGCTGGGGTCCTGCAGCGGTCGTGCGAGCGGCTGGTGATCCTGGCGACCAGCCGGGAGGGCCTGGGAATCGAGGGCGAGCAGCTGCTGCCGGTGCCCCCGCTGGAGGTACCGGAAGCGGACGCCAATCTGGAGGCGATCAACCAGGCGGAGGCCGTGCGGCTGTTCGCCGACCGGGCGGCCGCGGTCAAACCCGGTTTCCAGGTGACCGCCCAGAACGCCGCGGCGGTCGGCGCGGTGGTCCGGCGCCTGGATGGGATCGCGCTGGCGGTCGAGCTGGCCGCGGCGCGGGTGCCGGCGATGACCGTGGCTGAGCTGGCCCGTCGCCTGGAGCGCAGCTTTGCCGTCCTTGGGACCGGCCCGCGGGGGGCAGTTGAACGTCACCAGACGCTGCGGGCCGCCATCGACTGGTCCTATGGGCTGCTCGCCGGGCCCGAACAGCGGTTGCTGGCCCGGCTGGCGGTGTTCGCTGGCGGCGCCACCCTGCAGGCGGCCGAGGGGGTCTGCGGGGGAGACGGTATCGATCCGGACACGGTATTGGAGCTGCTGGCTGCCCTGGTGGCGCGGTCGCTGGTGGTGGCCGAGGAACACGGCCCACAAAGCCGCTACCGGCTGCTAGAGCCGATCCGCCAGTACGGCGAGGAACGCCTCGCGGCGGCCGGCGAGACCGAGCAGTGGCGGGCCCGCCACGCCGCTTACTACACCGGCCTCCTGACCCAGGTGCGAGACCACGCCGACGATCCGGGGGAGGAGGTGTTTTGGGCGGTGCGGCTCGGTGCCGAGCAGGACAACCTGCTCGCGGCGTGGTCATGGGCGATCGGCACCGGTAACGTCGGCTCCGCGTTCTCGATCCTGGCCGGGTTCGCGCGGGTCGAGGTGCGGAGCACTTACCCGCTGGTGCTGGCCGGGGAAGCGGCCCTGGAGCTGCCCGGTGCAAGTGAGGACCCGGGCTACCCGCTTGCCCTGGCGGTCAGCGCCGCGTTCGCCTCCAACCGCGTCGATGTGACAACAGCGGAGGAGTTGTGCCGCCGGGCGGCCGACGCCAATGCCGGCCAAGCCATCCCGGACTGGCGGGTCGAGGAGACCATCTGCGCCGCCCGCCACAACATCGCGCTTGCTGCTGGCGCGTTCGGCGACGCCGCCCGCCTCGCCGAACAAGCCGCCGATCTCGCCCGGGCCGGCGGCGACCTGGCCGATGCCTCCGTCGAGCTCACCTTCGCCGCGTCCGATCACGTACTCATCGATGACGCGCCCGCGGCCCTCCCGCTCGCCAGGGAAGCGCTCGCGCTGGCCCGCCAGACCGGCGCCCCGGCCCTCATCGCGACCAGCCTGCTCGCCCTAGGCGCGGCCGTGGTCGGCACCGACCCCGAACAGGCGCGCGCCTGCCTGCGCGAAAGCCGCGAACTGAGCACGGCGCTCGGCCACCACAGCGCCATCGACCTCCTCTGGGCCACCGGGATCGCGTTTCTCCTCGGCGACCAGGCCGCCACGCTCGAACGCGGCCGCCGCGCCATCCGCGGCCTCCAGTGGGCCGGTCGTATCCGGATGGCCTTGGTCCTCTACATGATCGCGGGCGCCCTTCTTGCCACCCGGCCTGATGCTGCCGCGATCATCCAGGGCGCCGCCCAAACCTACGTGGTCGAGTCGCCGAAGTTCGCCCTGCTAAGTTCGACCGTCACCGCATCCCTGGGCGAGGAGCGCGCGCGGGAACTGCGCGCCCGCGGCGCGGACATGGACTGGGACCAGGCCCTCGCCTACACCCTCACCCAGGCCACCCAGGCCCTCAACGATCTTGAATCCACGGCCCGGCCATGAGCGAACTGCCGCGCCAATGGAATCGCTGCCGGACCGCGGTGTGCTCTTGACGCCTGATCAGCGGGTGCGGGTGTTCATCTCCTCCACCCTGGGAGAGCGTCACTTGACGCAGGGGGCGGCCATGAATAGCGACGAAGCGGTGACATGCGCCCTTGAGCAGCTGGACACCGCAGAGACCACGAGCCTGGGACCAGTCCGCGGTACATGATCTTCGCTTAGCGGCGGCGGCGGGAAGCACAGGGTACGAGCCCCCTTCCTGATGTCCTGCTCCGCGCTCTGGCTGGTATCTCGTGCCGGAGGCTTCTGGTCGGCTGTCCGGTAGCCGGGGATGTCACAGTAGGGCCTTGACCAGCACAAGCAAGTCCAGGCGGCCGCATCCGCCCCTTCCGGCTCCATGTCGCAATCCTTCTCGCCGGGCATGGCCTGGGCTCGGCCATAGCGTCGAATATAATTTCGTATACTGGGCTTCATAGTGTGAGAACGAGTGCTGATATTGCGCCGCTGATGGAACTGCCAATCGGTGCCATTGGGGTCTTCTCGCGTGGGGACAACGAGGCACCTGGTAGGCCTGGGTGTCGTGGGGTGCAGAAAGCCGGTGGGCGACGCGTGCACAAGGTGGTCCAGGCCCGTGCCGCCAACCCGCTGGAGCGACCCGAGGCCTGCCAGCGGGTGGCCCCTCGGGTGCGCGGCTGCAATAGGAAGTTCCGCGGTGTGGACTGACCCGGCGGCTGGGTATGTGGTGCCAGCCGTGTTGCGCGGGGCGATGTTCGTGCCGTGGCAGGCACCGGGTCGCCGGGAGCCAGCCCGGGTCAGCGCGGGCGCGTTCCGGGCCGCGGGCCTGCCGGTGCCTGGACACCCCGCGCAGCGCAACGTCTACCAACTGACCGGCCGGCAGGGCCTGGCGTGGGCGCCTGGCCTGGATGCCCGGATCCGCCGGCGCGGCGGCGAACTGCTCGGCCACGGGCACCTGATCCTGGTCGATATCGACGTCCCAGCGGCGGTGGATGGCAGCCCGCTGGTGGATGCGGTGCGCTGGCTGGCCGACCGCGCGGTGGCGGCCGGGGAGCTGCTGGACCTGTCGGCCACCGTGTCGGTCCGCACTCCCGGCCACCCCGCGAGCGGACACCTGCCCGGGTGGCACCTGTGGTACCGAGCCGACCCCGCCCGCCCGGTGCACCTGGGCCCGCTGGCCCGCTGCCACGCCATCGAGCTGCGCAGCCGCGGTACCTGTCCCGGGTCACCGGGCTACCTGATCCACTCGCATCCGGATGAGCTGCTGGCCTTGCCCCCGTGGCTCGCCGGCCTGGCCGGCCCGCCCCCCGCGTCGGCCACCACCACCAACACCGGCCACGGCGGCGCGTACGCCCAGGCCAGGCTGGCCGGCATCCTCGGGCGCCTGCGCACCGCCCGCCGCGGCGAACGGAACCGGCTGCTGTTCTGGGCCAGCCTGCGCACCGGTGAACTGGTCACCGACGGCGACATCGACGCCCGCACCGCCATCCAGGCGCTCACCAGCGCAGCCGCCCACATCGGGCTGGCCAGTGAGGACGGGCCGCGCGCCGTCGCCGCCACCATCCGATCCGGGTTCCACCGCGCCGGGGCAGCGTAAGACCCCCCGGCCAACCCGCCACAGATCACCCGCCAGGCCCAGGAACAGGCGCCGCACAACCCCGCCGGTCAGATACTTAGCCACGACTCCACAGACGCAGCGAGAACATAGGCGAGCGGTTCAAAGTCCCCCCTCGGACACGACATCCGCGCAGGTGAGAGCGGCACACGGCCAGCCGGGAACGGCCCGTGATGCCGCTCTGCTGTTTCCGGGCGTGCTCAGAGCAGCATGCAGCCCCTGCCATCGGGCCAGGATCGCGCAGCAAGGCGGAGGGTTCAGGCGCGACCGCCGTCGTGAGGATCCCGAGCCGAACCCTGGCACTGCCTGGTGAACCGCAGATCACAGGCACCAGCTGGGGATCTACCCGCTGTCATCCTTGCCTTGCGCCTCGCCCTCGACCTCAACGTTGCCGCCCAGAGCCAGGTTCCGGAAGCTCTTCACCGCCGCGGCGATAGCCACGGCCGCGCCGGTGCTCTCAAGATCGACGACCACGTGATTGACCTGGGTGACGGCCGAGAGTGCCCCCGACTGCCCGGCGCGCTCCTGCTGCTGCCGCTCAACCAGCTCCCGCCGCTCCGTCTCCTGCTTCGCCTGCAGCTCTGCCAACTCCCGCTGCTGCCGCTTTACCAGCTCCCGCCGCTCCTGCTGCTGCCGCTCAACCAGCC
>Ga0207665_10000983_pt1 | contig 19278 bp, 20 predicted proteins | sample LARL112metaG_FD_184351 | JGI IMG/M metagenome (GOLD analysis project Ga0207665, IMG submission 184351) | Corn, switchgrass and miscanthus rhizosphere microbial communities from Kellogg Biological Station, Michigan, USA - LAR L11-2 metaG... | ecosystem: Host-associated > Plants > Roots >...
TGCCGGCGTCTCCAATGACTTTGCTGTTTCTCAACTCGGAAATGATGAAATCGCGCTCGGTGTTGGTATCGGAATCGGTGGCGTGAGTGATTTGAAACGTCAGCTGGGTCAGCGAGAACCCGGTATCCTTGGTGCCAGCTCCGATCCAGTAAACGCTGGCGTCGTGTGAAGGCCGATCGGTGTTCAGCCAGAATTTCGGCGTTCCCCACGTGGTCTCGGCAAGGACAGGATCCAGGGCCCAGAATCGAATGTGGTGCCGCTTGCGCGGACTCCCATCGATGGCCTTCTGAAAGCCAATGTCCTGTCCCCGCCCGAAGAGATAGAGGGTACTGAAGGGCGCGGTTGGATAAGACGAGTTGAATACGAAAGCCCGGACCATTCGCCACGAACTTGCCAGTCCCAAACGATCGGCGCCTGACCAGCCGGCGGTTGCGAACGCAGCCTGTAGCTGCGACAGCGTACCCAAAAGCACGAGATTGACGGGGTCGCCGGGCAGGCCGTCACCGGTAATCGTATAGCGAGGCACGCGTTTGCGCTGCAGGACCTTGAGGCCCATGCGAACAACGCGCGGAAGGAAAATGTACGCTGCAACTCCATAGGTGATGGCCAGAGCCAGAAACCAATTAAGCCTGCGATCGGCAAATTCGAAGACGACAAAAGCGATGAACCAGGCGCTGAAGATTCCGAGCCCGAAAATAACCAATCGCTGCAAAAAACGTTTCAGCAATCTCATTTGGAAAACATGTCGTCACTCGTTGCCGCGCATAACTCTCGCAGCAGGTATAGCATCCCTCGCCACATCCGCCGATTGGTGATCCAACCGCAGCGTCAGGCAGCAGGCTGAGCCGCCGCTGCGCTGGAAGACCGTGAGAGGCGCCTCCACTACTGTATACCCGCGCTTTTTGAGCTGCCCCCGCAGCGTTTCGCTGCAGCTCGACAGCAGAATGGTGCGTCCGAAGTTGACTGCGTTAGCCGCAAAGTGCGCCGCGTCTTCTGCTGCTATGGCAATGCGTTGCGTTGGCGCGACACGCGCATGAATCTGTGCCAGCCCCTCGGCCGTGAAGGCGGCTGGATAATACATCACCGCACCACACGGCAGCGGACTGAAACAGGTGTCGAGGTGGTAGAAGGCCGGGTCTGCCAGCGCGAGAGCGACGCACGGCACGCCGAATTGCTCGGCAACAACCTCGCGCGCCTCCACTCCTGAGCGAAAGCCGCAGCCCATCCAGAACAACTGGCGGTGCGCATCCCAGAGGCAGTCGCCGGCGCCTTCGAGCGTCACCCCCGGGGGTAACGTGACGACCTCATCGATCAAACCGCGCGAGCGCAGGGCATTGAACGCCGCGGCATAAACCGGTTCCTCGCCCTGCCGCTGCGGATGACGAAAGCGCGCGAGCAGCGCCTTGCCATCGAGCACCACGGCGGAATTGGCAGTGAAGACGAGATCGGGCAAGCCGTTCTCAGGCTCAACCAGCTCGACGGTGGCGCCGCTGCGGCGAACTGCGTGGAGCAAGCCCTCCCATTGCCGTAAGGCTTCGCCGTGCAGCGCGTCGCCACTTTGGCTCCAGGCAGCCGGATCCATCCAGGGATTGATGCTGTAGGTGACGGCAAAGTATTGCGGCCGGCACATCAGAAAACGCGGCCGCGGGTCAAATTGTTCTGGAGTAGTCATCCCCTGCTCACGACTCTTTTCAAAACGCGCAGTGCGCAAGATATGCAATCAGCGCGCGGACGCAACGGTGGCGGTGGGAAAGTCACGTCAATTCTCCTGCGGCGGAACAAGCGCAAGCGCCACGATATGCGACGACATGCACCACCGAAGTGTGAGGGTGCGTCCGGGACGCGTCGTCGCCTTGCCGGCGGCAAGATCGACTTCGATATCGCCGAATTCCAGAAACACCCGATCGAGCGGATAGACGGCCTTGTAGACGGCCTCCTTGAGGGCAAACAGCAGCTTCGCCTTGACGAGATCATCCTTAATCCGGGCTCGCTCGCTTTGCGTGGCGACCAGCGCGAGCATGTCAGCGGCCAATGCGCCGGCCCGCTCCACGTCGATGCCGACACTCGCGAAATCGCGCCGTAAGCCAACGGCCGCAACGGCGATCTCATCGTCGTGTGCCAGCGAGCCAACGACGCCCGCCGGCCAGACCGGCGCGCCGCCGGCGTCCTTCGGGACTTGCGCCTCCGGGTGTCCAAGCTGCGCAAGCAGGGTGCGCGCCACCGTGCGGGCCGCACCGCTCGCCCGCCGCACATTCGCGATGGAGGATGAGATCGAAGCTGCCTCCGCGGCGCGAAGCGCGTCCCCATCACCGGGTGAAATCACGCGATGTCCAATGAGCAGGCCGGGCACCGCGACCGCATCGAGCGCCTGTTGCAACGACGGCCCGTTCGCAGCCCTGCTCACAAGGTCACCCACGCAAACCGCGGGCCCCTACTCCGCGGCGATCTGGTATTCGCACGCGTCCGCGGTTTCGCCCGCTGAACGGCGCACCAGCTTCGCCGGATTGCCACGCCAGCCGGTATGCGAGTCGAGCACCTCGCCCTTCATCAGGAACGAGTCGGCATCGAGCACCACGTGATCGCCCATCGTGACGCCGTAGTGCACGAAGGCGCCAGGACCGATCGAGCAGCCGTTGCCGATGCGAATGTGGTCGGACTTGAACACGCCCTCTTCCAGCGAGTGGGCTTGCAGCACGGCGCCCTCGTTGATGTTGGCGTAGTCACCGACCTCGGTCAGCGTGCGCTCGGTGACCGAGCGGCCGCAGTCGAACACCTTGGCGCCGATCTTCATGCCCATCGCGCGGAACATCATGGTGCGGAACGGCGTGCCGTAGAACAGGCGCGTGAGCGAGGACTCCGACAGCTTCCAGTGCCGCTCGTGGAACCAGAAGTACGGGTCGTAGATCGACGCAATCTTCGGCTCGAGACGCTTGAAGGCAAGGCTGGCACGCTCGAGCAGCACGAACATCACGATCGAGGCGCCGGCGATCACCACGGTCGCGGCGAACAACGCGAGCACGCCGAAGCGGTCGTAGTAGGCGAGCGCGGCCATCCAGAGCGCCAGTGCCGCGAAGAACGACATCCAGCGGGCGGCAAGGAAGATCAGCGCGGTCACCAGATTGTAGCGATTCTTCTGGCGCAGCCGGGTGCGGCGCGTCTCCTCGTCGAAGGAGGCGTTCATGTCGCGGTCGCGGTCGACCATGCGCGGGATTTCGAATGCGGGCGAGCCGAGCAGGCCTGTGTTCTCGCGCACCTCACCGTCGATCGGGATCATGGTTTTGGTGCCGAGCAGCACGTTTACGCCGGTCTTGCCGTTCGGCGGATAGAAGATGTCGTTCCCAAGGTAATTGTGCTCGCCGATCTTTGCCTCGGCGAGCTGGAACGAGGTCGCCGACATGTGCGTGTTGATCATCGACAGCCCGTCCGAAACCATCGTGCCGGAGCCGATGTTGCACAGGAACGGATTGTCATGGCGCTGGTTGGTGCCCATGTTCGAGCCGGTCTGCTCGACCTTGTTCAGATTCCAGCCGACCTTGCTCATCCAGGTCGTGATGAACGTCGAGTCGCCGAACAGCACGCAGAAGAATTCCGAGTTGCTGGTGCGCTGGATGATGCTCTGCATCAGGTAGTGGAAGCCGAACGCCGTATATGTGACGCCGGGCTTGAGGAACAGCATGCAGAGACGCGGGATCACGTAGATCGACACAAGCCCCGCGACGATCGAGCCAAAGAAGAGCGCGGCGGAGACGCCGAGCAACGACAGCGCCGACACGCCGGCGCCGGCCGTGGTCGCGTACTGTTCCCAGAAGGAATAGGCGAGGATCGGGACTGGCACCGCGACGAGGACCAGGGCGGCAAGCTCGAGCGCGGTGAACACGGAGGTGCGCAGCGTGCTGACTTCGCGGCTCTCGATCGGGCAGTAGTTCGACGTGGTCTCGATTGCGGGCGAGCCGTGATAGTGCTTGCCATCCGGCACGTGCTGGCCGCCTTGCAGCGACGAAGCATGGCCGAGCTGCGTGTCGTCGCCCATCTTCGTGTTGATATCGAGGACGCTTGCTTCGCCAACGAAGGCGTTCGCGCCGATCTCGACCGGGCCGATATGAATGAAGTTCGATTGCGCACGGTAGCCGAGGACAATCGTGTCCTTGCGCAGGATGGTGTTGTCGCCGATCGACAAGAGGTCGGCGCAGACCGGCCCGTAGCGGCAGCTCAGCACCGCGCCTTTGCCGATGTTCGCGCCCATAAGGCGCAGATACGCGTTGTAGATGGGCGTGCCGGTGAAGGCCATCACCGGTGAGGTCCGCATCATGGACTTGACGACCCAGAAGCGGAAATAAGCGAAGCTCCAGATCGGGATCTTGCCTTCCTCGAACTGGCCGATCAGCAGCCACTTGGCGAGGATCGAGATGCCGGTGAGCGCGACGAACGAAAGCGCCGCGAAGGCTACCGCGCGCACGTAAAGCTCGACCGCGCCCGAAGCCGCGACGGTCCATTCGTAGCCGGTGTCGAGCACCCACAATCCGAACAGCGCATAGGCGGCGTAGAACACGGCCTGCATGGCGCCGCAGGTGTAATAGGCGAAATTGGACGGAACGTGGAACGGCTCTGGATTGGTGGCGACGACGCCGCCGATGACCGTGTCGAGGTGGTCGGCAAGCCGCGCGATGGTCGGATTGGTGTAGATGTCGCGCATCGACACGTTCGCCATGCGCGGATTCTTGCGGATGGTCGCGCAGACGCGCGCCATCAGCAGCGAATTGGCACCCAGATCGTCGAAGAAGTGGTGCTCGGTGGAGACGCGGTCAACGCGCAGCACCTCGCACAGCGCCGAATGCAGGATGCGCTCGTTCTCGGTCCTCGGCGCGACGTAACCACCGGTCGCCGAGGAGAAGCGCGCGAGCTGCGGCTTCGGCAGCCGCTTGTGATCGGCCTTGTTGGAGAGCGTCATCGGGATCGCCGGCAGCTCTTCGAGGAAGGCAGGAACCATGTAGGGCGGCAGTTTGGCGCGAAGCGCCTGCGAAATTTCATCGCGCGGCAGCTCTGCGCCCTGCTTGAACGCGTAATAGGCGACGAGTTCGACCACATCCGGCTCCGGCTCGAACGTGGTGACCGCCGCCTGGGCGATCTGCGGCACGTCGAGCAGCACCGCCTCGATCTCGTTGAGCTCGATGCGATAGCCGCGAATCTTCACCTGTGTGTCGATGCGTCCGCGGTATTCGATCTCGCCGTTCTCGTCGATGCGGCCGAGGTCGCCGGTGCGGTAGATGCGGCCGGACGGATTGTTTTCGATATTGAGGAAATCGCGGATGAACTTCTTCATCGTCAGTTCTTCGCGATTCATGTAGCCGAGCGCGAGGCCGACGCCAGCGATGCCGATCTCGCCGAGTTCGCCGGGGTCAACCGTCTTGTCCTCGTTCGGATCGAGGATGACGATCGTGTAAGTCGAGAGCGGCACGCCGATGGTGACCGGCTTGTCGGGACGCAGCTCGGTCAGTGTCGCGGTGACGGTCGCCTCGGTCGGACCATAAGAATTGAGGATGCGGCGGCCGGGCTTGTACCAGCGCGCCACGAGATTCTGCGGGCAGGCTTCGCCGCCGACCAGCAACAGCCGTAGCTTCGGCAGATCCTGCTCGACCGTCGCGAGCAGGGTTGGGCAGCACGCCATCACGGTGACGTCACGCTCGCGCAGAAAGTCCGCAAGCTCGTCGCCCATCAGGGGCAATCCCGGGCGCGCGGGAACCAGCGTCGCGCCCGCGACCAGCGGCACCCAGATCTCCTCGATCGAGAAATCGAAGGCGATGGTCATGCCCTGGTAGATGCGGTCACCCGGCTGATAGCCGTAAAGCTCGGCCGCAACGCGCACAAAATTGCAGATGCTGGGGTGTGCGATCGCAACGCCCTTTGGGTTTCCGGTCGTTCCCGAGGTGTAGATGATGTAGCAGATCGGATCGTGGCTGCGCGGCACGCCGGTCAGGCGGCTCGCGTCCTTCATGTCGACCGCTTGCCTGGCGCTGTCGAGAAAGACCGTCTTCGCCTCGAGCGGCGCAAGCCGCTCCGCGAAGGACGACATCGAGACGATCGTGGTGATCTCGGCATCGGCAAGGATGAAGCGCAGACGCTCGATCGGGAACGCGGCATCGAGCGGAACATAGGCGGCGTTCACCTTCATCACCGCGAGCATCGCGATGTAGGTCTCGGCGCACTTCTCGAACAGAAGCCCGACGCGGTCGCCTGGCTGCACGCCCTGCTCGATCAGATAGCGCGCGACCTGGTTGGCGCGGCAATCGAGCTCGCGATAGCTGAGTGTGCCTGCCTCGGTGACGACGGCGTCGCTCTCCGAGAAGCGGATGCAAGCCTCTTCGAGGACGTGATTGAGGCGTTCGCCGGTCTTCCAGCGCACTGCGTTGTTGGTGTGCTCGCGGATGACCTGTTGCGGACGGCCAAAGCGGCGGCGCGCGGGCTCGATGGCGTCGCGTAGTTCGGGCCGCAATTGCGCGGGCGATCGCAACTCAACGACGGGCGCGCTCACCGGACGGTGGGCACTCAGATTGCGGATATCGGAAGGCTGGTCCATTGGCGCGCTTGCTTTTCTCTGTTCGGCCAAAGGGAGCTTCACGCAGCGGAATTTCGGCTGCGCTCCGCTCCCCTTTCCGTCCTCCAGAAGTACGACTGGGGAGATGAACCTGCAATGAACCTATCCAAAATATAATAATAATATCCGTACCTTAACGGCCGTTCAGCTTTTCATGAATGAGCATTCAGACGAAGCAATCCAGGCTGGCTAATTTGCCGGGTGCCCGAGCCGAAATCCTGGTTAGCGCCTGCTCTTTGGGCATGCCTCACGCGTGACCTGCGCGAAAGCGCCGTCGCGATTTTGACGCAGTGCAAAACCGTCGGTTGCTGCGGTCGCGAAACTTAAAGCGGGGTTCTTGCAAAAGGTCGTGCCCGCTTTGCTTCTGAAAGCCGACATTGGCGGTGCACAAATCAATGTCCGCTAACAGCCAATAGCGGACATTCCGCCATTCATTCGATCATCTCGTCGGGGACCAAGAGGAAAGCCTCAACTATAACTTAGTCGCCGGAAGTTCGGCCGTCCTCCATGTCACTGTAAGCACAATCCGCCGGAGCAGCTTCATGTGCGCCCAAGCTCTGATCGAAACGGAATAGCGTCGAGCAATACGGGCAAACGATCTCGCTAGCCTCACCCATATTGAGATAGACGTGCGGATGATCTTGCGGCGGCTTATCCCCAATGCACTTGAACTCACGACAGCCAATCCGCACGATCGGCGCCCCGACTTCATTATGAAACTTCGCATAACTTTCCATTCGCACCGTGCGGATTGCCTCTCCCCCGCTACTTCACATTGGTGAGCATCTTGGCGCAGGCTTCCGCGACATTGCGATTAGGCGAATCCGTTCCCGGGAATGTCGCCCAACCACCCTTTTCGACGAACGTGTCTTGTTTCCACGAGTCGATCGCCTGGAGTTCGACCAAAGTGGCCTTGGCCTCGGCGGCATGCTGGAACTTATCGACGCAGATTGGCGCGAGCGCTGTCACGACCGCGCTGTTGGCGCTTTGATTTGCCATTTTCATGGCCGTGCTTCCTAGCGTCCATCCGCCCCATCCGAAGCCGATGACAACTGTTGCGAGAAAGCCCGCGATGGCTCCCTGTATCAGACGGGTTAGCGATTCTCCTTGCAAGATTTTAGGTAACTGCATGACGTCTCCTTTCGTCCGATATGCTTCGGAGCGAGGGTAACGGACACCCGGCTGGGTGCCGGTCAAAAAGTTGGATTGAATACCCGGCCGCTTTGAGCTGACGGTTCGGTCTGCGACAGCGTGCGCTTGTGCACGATAGAAATCTGTACAAAATTGACCACTCTAGAGTCCGCTTTGGGCCAAAAGCAGACATCGCGCCTGTTTATTCGATCACTTTGTCGGCGGTTGCGAGTAGCGACGATGGTACCGTGAGGCCGAGTGCCTTTGCGGCTTTAAGATTGATCACCAGTTCGAATTTTGACGGCGCCTGCACTGGAAGGTCAGCCGGCTTCTCGCCCTTGAATATGCGATCGACGTAGGATGCACTTCGCCGGTACAAATCTGCGGTGTCAAAGCCGTAAGACATCAGACCGCCACCGGCTGCATAATACGGAAATGGATACACAGCGGGCAGGCGCTGGCGGGCGGCCAAAGCAACAATTCGATCGCGCGCACTAGAGTTGGTGGGGGTGGGCAATACGATCAAACCGCCCCCCGACTCCCGCGCGAACATTGCTAGAGCAGATTCGATATCGTCGGTCGGATCATGAAAGGTGATGCTTGTCGCCTGCACTCCCAGTCTCGGGGCCACGCTCTCGATCACATTCCAGATCGTGGCAAATCCCTTGAAGGCGGGGTCCAAAATAGTGGCTGCACGCCGCAGGTCAGGATCAATCTCTTTGAGCAGTTCCAGCCATTTTCCGCCGATTTCGGGGTCGAATGTGCTGAAGCCGGTAATATTGCCCCCGGGACGTGCGACATCCTGGATGAACCCGCCACCGACCGGATCGGCTACCACGACGAATACGATTGGAATGCTGCGGGTCACTCGTTGTAATGCCGCTAGCACTTGTGTGCCATTCGCAAGAATTATGTCCGGAGCAAGCGCCGCCAATTCCGTCGCGTACACACTGGCACGGTCGGGCTGGCCTGCCGCCCAGCGATAGTCGATGCGAATGTTTTGGCCGTCGGTCCATCCCAATTTCTGGAGGCCCTGTCGAAAAGCAACAGTCGCTGCTTGGCCATTTGGATCGTTTTCGGTGCCACCCATCAGAACGAGGATGCGTCGCACCCGCTCGATCTGTTGTGCGCGCGCAGAGACTGTCCGCGCCAATGTTGCGCCACCGAGAAGCGTGATGAACTCGCGCCGTCTCATGCCGCAATCCCTCGGCTAAGTACAGGACATCCTAAACTTAGCACACGTAAGGGTCGGGCGAGATCCTTGAATGTCCGCTATTGGCACTTAGCCGACACGTTTCACACACTGCGAAATGTCTGCTTGTGACCCAAGTGGACATGAGCAACGCTTTAGTTGTTCTTACGCGGGTCGTCGGCTGGATTGATGTAATCGATGCCGCCCGGGCCAGTGAACTGAACTTGGAGGACCGACTCCTCGCCTCCAGTCCAAGCGTAGTGGGCGTGCTTTGCCGGGTATACCCACAACGAGCCTGGCTTCAGCAACTCGCCCTTCTTCTCAAACTTTTCACCATGGCTGCTCCCGATAGCGCCGCTTATAACCGTGACAACCTCTGAATAAGGGTGAGTATGGGGAGGCATTTGGAAATTGGGCGGAAACTTGATGCGTAAGACGACTACATCGCCCGCCTTTGTAGGATCGCCGACCACGGTAGCGATCTGGACACCTTTGGGAAACGCCGAATTATCTTTCCAGGTGAGGGCATCAGGCGTGACGCGTGTCGACGTATCTTGCCCCATTGCTGAGACTGACAACGCAATCAAACTGGCAGCCGTTAAAAGCAGTTTTTTCATGCGAGTCCTCCGGTGAGGGAACAAACTACCCTTCCCAAAGGGCTCTGACTGTCCCATACAGACCACTATTCCGTTTTGTGTACAGTAAGTGCATCGGTACGCGCTGGTGAATCATTTCGGCGAGTCGTTGCGCAATGCGCAGCAACACGAGGAACGTCTACTCGGTAGGCGCGTTGCTGTTTCGATCGCGTGGAGCCCCAACCCCGTCCCCGATTCCCCCGAGGGTTTTGCGCGGTCACCTTCATCAAATACGGATACCAGTCAAATGTTACGTACAGTTATTGTCGAGCAGAAAAGCAGCCAATCAGGTCGCAGAAAAACTATCACGCGCACCTTGGAACATGAACTCAACTCTAGTGATCAGGCGCGGCTGGACAAAAGCGACTTAAACAAGCACTCGAAACAAGCCTCGCTTATTTCAGAAACGTTCAAGCCCCGAGCTTAATTGGCCGCTACAAAAGCCGCATGGTGCTAGCGCCATCGAGCGGAATTTTTCCCACGAGGTCGAAACTGTCGTGCCTAAGGGCGTGGGAGACCAGCGCAGCAGATCAATTCGGAACCCGCAATTGCTGCCGACGCAAGGCTGTTTCTCGAAGCGGTCCTTCCTGACTTCGGGGGCCTCTATCTCTGTTTGATCCCCCAACCATCGAAGCGGATTCCGCAATGACTTGCTCAGCACGACAAGTTAGGAACGTTAGTGGACGTAGGTCCATGTGAAGACCAAAAGCACAATTGTCGCCGCGCCGAACAGGACTAGCTGGCGGGCTTCAAAGTTGGAGCGTCTTCGTATTGTCATGGGTAAATCCGCACGCTCAGCTTGAAGCGAAACACGTCGCCACGTGTACCAGGCGAGATAAGAAGGAAGCCCCACTCTGGTGAAGACGCCCGGCGTTTGATTACGCCCGGCGCGTGACCGCAGCGTAGGCAGGGACTGTGCCGCCCGCGCCGATAAGCGGCATCGACGTATCTTCGATGCCATAGTCGGCCAGTACTTGCTTATAGAGGCGACCGGCGTCGCGCTCGCCATTCTTGGCGGCCGTAATGATAAAATTCGCGACAATCTCAGGCACCGCCGACCCAAAATCTTGAAGCGTTTTGCAGGCACGCTCGAAGGCCTCGCCCATCGCCGAGGTTGCGGCGGCGTCGAACCAAATGCTTTTAATCGACCTGATAGTCATAATGACCTCCCGAAAGGTAAGAGCGGGAGCGCGGAAGCGTCTCTCAGTCACCGAGGCTCGAAGCCCGTTTCGGTGATGAAACAGGCTAGTCCCGCGATAGGACGAAGACTGATCCAAACAGATCACTTTCCACTTTTGACACAGCTATTTTGGGTCTTGGACTTTTGTGCCGGGAACCATACATAGTAGTATCACCAGCAGCGGCATCCCAGGCGCGGTGACTGAGAGACAATTGAGCTCCCGCCTGAGCGGAGGAAGCCGTGATGTCTCGCAGACCTAAACCAAGGCCCGTCAAGCCCAGCGCAAATCAAAAAGGCGCTCCCGCGTTTGATCCTGCGGTGTTTTTGGCCACGGCAGCCGTCGGGCGTGACATTTCCAAATTTTCAAAGAAAAAGGTCATTTTCGCACAGGGCGACGATGCGAATGCGGTTTTCTACATCAAGAAGGGCAAGGTCAAAGTCGCCGTCATATCCGATGAAGGAAAGGAAGCCATTGTTGCATTGCTGGGGGCGGACGAGTTTGTCGGCGAAGGATGCTTGATCGGGCAACCGAAACGTTTGGCGACCGCGTCAGCAATGGTGGAATGCGAGATCATGCGAGTGGAAAAGACGGAAATACAGCGGGTCATTAGTGATGAGCCGGCATTTTCGCGAATGTTTGTCTCGCATATTCTAGAGAGGAATGCCCGGGTCGAAGAAGACCTTGTCGATCAGCTCTTCAATTCAACTGAAAAACGGCTGGCGCGGCTTCTGCTCCTGTTGGCTAATTTTGGAAAGGAGGGCCGACCCGAGCCAATTCTCGCAAAGATCAGTCAGGAAACACTCGCCGAGATGATCGGCACGACTCGGTCACGCGTGAGCCACTTCATGAACAAGTTTCGTGAATTGGGGTTCATTGACTACAATGGGCATCTAGAAGTCCATAATTCGTTGTTGAGTGTGCTTCTGGCGGAACAGCCACGCACAGTGAACGCGCCGAAACGATTATCCCCGTAATAGATTGATTGGTACGTTGTTTGTCCGCTAAGTGCCGACATCGAGAAGTAATGCGACAAAAGGACTGAATAGAGAATATTGCGGTCGCAAGGTGCTGGCCTGACGCGGGCTTGTCTATATTGCAGACATGAACGCCTTGCCACTGTGATTGGCGAAATTCATCCCCACGTAAAGAGTGTTGTTTGAGTGATGCACATTCAAATGATGTTTCATCGATATTTTGGAGATAACGCTCGTGAACCCAGTAACCCCGAATACCGTCAATCCTGCCGAGGCTAAGCAAATTCTTCTTAAGGATATCAGCTCCAGGTGGGGCAAGTTTTCCGAGCAGGAGCTCGACGCACTCAAGAGCAAGGACGATCTCGTTACACAGATTGTCGCCAAGTACAGCATCGACAAGGCGCAGGCGCAGAGCGATGTCGACGCCGTCATGAAGGGCCGCCAAATTTAGGCTGCAACGGGCTCGAGGCCGCCTTTGGTGGCCTCGACTTGTTGTCTACTCATTTTGAGGGACAGCCTGCTATGGATATCAATCAAGCGAACATCGATGGGCATAAATTTCTGCTGACGACCGAAACCTGCAACGGCAAGACGGGGGTCGTCATGTCACCATTTCACGGCTCCGCTACAGACGAAACCTTAGATCCGGCGTGTACTAAATGCCACGCACCAATGGTTCTCATAAGTATTGAGGAAAAGTATCCTGGTTACCACCGACGAACGTTTGAGTGCTCAGCATGCGGCGCCAGTATGACGGAATGGGCTGGCTGATCGAGGAGTCTTCCCGGCACGTGACCGCCTGCAGGGTGCCGCACAAGCTCAATTCGACTGCCTTGTTCTTATTACTTCTTCCAGGCCGTCGCCGTCATCGGGTACGAAACCACGGCCACCGCACGTTAGGCATTGCTGTTCCTCGTCCGTGCCTTTTTCGGCGACACCATCACCGTTGCAGTCTGGACAGGTTTTCATGTGTGCGCCTCATGGGAAGCGGACGAAAGGCCCCGCCATGTGGGCGGGGCTCAGTACGCATACGCATACATCACACTAGGCAGGCCCAGTGTTGAAATACTCAGCATAAATGGCATCCGAGTCTGTTCAAAATTGACCATTTTTCAAAATAGCTGGATGCAAGGTCGCGGCACGACTCATGCCAAAGCGGGCATTGTCCGCTGAGTCACCAACGGACATTGCCGGAACGATTGTCCTCGGCACGGATTGTCCTCGGCAACCGAATTTTGGAGGCGGAAATGAAGGCATTTGTCGCGTGGGCAGCCGTTCTAATCGTGCTGGGCGCTGCTACTGGTGCGGACGCAAAGGGATGTCTTAAGGGCGCTGCGGTCGGAGGCGTCGCAGGGCACTATGCGGGACACCATGGGTTATTGGGAGCGGCGGCTGGCTGCGCTATCGGACGTCACGAAGCCAATAAGCGCGACCGCATGCAAAGAAACCAGATTGATCAACCTGATCGCGACCTGCGAAATGGCGAGGAACGTCTCTAGCGCTATTGCCGGATGGCAAAACCTGTCGGGGCTGCAGTTAGGGCCCGCGCGTCGTAATGCATTGGATAATCCAGTCAGGGAATACAGTGTGGGTTCTATGAAGCGAACAATTCTCAAAGCCTTTTTAGAACCGTTCGTTATCGTGGTGGCGGCCGTCTACTTTGTCATCGATGCATTGGCTCTATCGATCCTAAAGCCGCTCTTAAGGAAAATTGCCAACCTAAAAGTGCTTAAATTTATTGCGCGGTGGATCGCTTCGCTTGGCCCCTATTCCACGCTGGCGTTGTTTGTGGTCCCTCTCGTTTTGCTAGAACCTATCAAGCCATTGAGCGCTTATTTCCTAGCATCGGGACACATCACATTCGGCGTGCTGGTCCTTATCGTTGGCGAAATTCTGAAAATTACGATTGTAGAACGGATATTTCATATTGGACGAGACAAGCTAATGACGATTAAGGCATTCGCGTGGATTTACAATTTAACCTGGGAGTGGCTGACCTGGCTCCAGGCGTTGCCGCCATGGCAGTCCGTCAAACATAACTTTGACGATTTTGTTCACTGGGCGCACAAGCTAACTCACAGGCGCAACCCGCCAGCCGCAGTCCGCTCTGGGTCATAAGCGTACATTTTGCGCTCCGCCAATGACGGACACTGACCGGCGTTAAGGGATCCGACATCGGCGTCGGTCAACTCCGGGATGGCACCTTATCTGCCGCTTACGGCTTTCTGGGGTTTCGCGCGACTTTAGCCAAAGGTGAGGCGCAGTCATGACGACCACAAGACAAAGACCGATGCCGCCGGGCGATCCTCCACAGCCAGCACCCCCGCCGGGTGACCCGCCGCAGCCGCCAATGCCGACCCCGGGGCAGCCTTCAATCGATCGCCAGATCAGACCCCATGTCCGCTTTGGGTCAAAAATGGACTGTGCAACGCGAAAGACGATGTCCGCTAAGGGCCGAAAGTGGACATGTTCGACGCAACGAGACCGCCAAGCGTGGTTGCAAACGGCCCCAAAAGGCACATTTAGTTTGTATGACAGATATTCTCGATACTCCGCATATGAGCCAAGAAGAACCAAAACTGATTGTCCGGAAGGCATCTCATGCCCCGGTTTGGTCGGTATGGGCTGTGCTCGATGACACCCCATCTGAGGAAATCTTTGAGGGGGCTTCTGAGGAAGAGGCGTCAAGCTGGATCAGTACCGGCGGTCAAGCGTGGCTTGGAGAACGCAGACGAAAACGCAGTTCCTAGCGGCAGCGTGTCCGAGGCGAGCTTTGCGCAGCATAGTTGCCGATGTCTGCCTTGGCCAATTCGCGAATTGATCTACGCCAACAGAAAAACCCTTTTCGCAGCGGTCTCTGCGAAATCCGATCAGGTGCAATTCAGACCCCGCTATTACAGGTCTGCCTTTGCGCCACCTTTGTCGACGCCAGTCTCGACGCGGTCCTTCCTGGCTTCGGCGGCCTCTATCTCTGTTTGATCCGCCAACCATCGAAGCAAAATCTCGCGTTTAATCTGTACGGTCGGCGGAAGCTTGATCTTTTTTCCAAACCTTCTAGCCAGGATTTCCATCTGAGCATCTCCCTTAATTTTTTCTGCGCGACACTAGAGGACGAGGGTCCAAACGAAGACCAAAAGTACAATTGCCGCCGCGCTGAACAGGACTAGCTGGCGGGTTTCAAAGTTAGTGTGCCCTCGTATTGTCACGGGTCGTTCCGCATGCTCGTCCCGGATTTTGAAACAACGCGCGCTTCACGCGCTAAGCGCTCAGCGCGTAGCTTGGCCGTGAGTACGCGAGTCGCCTGTTCCTTACTGCCGTGTTCGGAGAGGGCTTTCACGCCGTCCTGTTTCCATCGAAACAGGCGTTCAAGGCGTTCCTTTTGCTTTATTGAGGCCATATTCCAGAGCTCCTTAGTTTTTTCTTGGATCGTGAAAAAATCTCATGACAAGGCGATCACCTTCCCAAAGCTCCACGTCATGACCATCCACCAAGAGCCTTGCTCTATCGATGGCATCGTAGTCGCCAGCGCATACGACAAATGTCGCTGGGCCGAAGATACGGTTGTTTTTGTCGATCAAACTGGCGCGATATGCCGGCACGATATCTGCTCCCCTGTAGTACAGGCGGGAGCTTTCCAGTGCTCTCAGCCACCGACGCCTGGCTCAGCGCTGCCGGTGATACTTGTTATGTGGGGTTTCTAACGCAGCTAATCCAGTGGTCAAAAGGACCAACGGGCCAGTGTCCGCTTTGGGTCAAAAATGTCTGCTTTACCGCTGAAAGCGGACATTAAGAGAGCGCCGTCGGAATTTCTGCCAAGTGCCGGAAGCGGACGATCGTGCGCCAAATTTGCACGAGCATGCGATTTAAAAAACTCATTCGCGACCCTGCGCGGCAAGGTCAAATGTATAGACACCTTCGTGATTTCTCGGACGTTCAAGCACCTCGCGATGACGCAGCGTGCGACGGACGTCGTGGTAACCAGCGCGCCAATGCTCCTGCATGCTCAGTCGCGAAAACTCGTAGTCCTTCGAATGGCCTTCATAATTTTTGGCCCGATAGATCAGATGGATGATGTTGTAAACCTTGCGTTCCGCGACACTATTGAGAAGCCGAGCCTCCGGGCCTGTCTTCAAATTCTCAGGCAATTTTTCGAGGAGACCCGCAAGAGCATGTCGCAGCTTTTGTTCATACTTGAATTGATCCGTCTTTGCGCGCGTGCGGCTGGAATAGCGGATTTCCTTTTCCCGCGTTGTAACTTCAAAAATGTCGCGAGGGAATTCGCCACGCGCGCTCCACAAGTCAACCTGGAACGCGAGGGTGTCGCGACGCGGTTCCGCATCGACTACCCATTGTAGCGGCGTATTCGAGACCAGTGCGCCATCCCAATATTGCTCACCATCTATTTCGATGGCGGGAAAGCCCGGTGGCAGGGCGCCGCTGGCCATGATGTGATCAGGCCGGATGGTGTGCGTGGTCGTGTCGAAATAGACGAAATTGCCTGTCGTGACATTGACGGCGCCGACGCTGAAGCGGATTTCGCCGGAATTGATGCGATCAAAATCGACCAGCCGTTCAAGCGTGCTCTTTAGATCTTTCGTGTCGTAAAAGCTTGTTGCCTCGATCGTGCCCTGTGGCTGAAACCAAGGAGGTATCGGCCGTGGGCCAAAGAACCCTCTTGCGCCGCCCACCGTCGCAAAATTTGCGCTCATTTGGTTGATCAGCTGGCGCATGGCGTCACCCTTCGCGAGGCCAAAACATGCATCGCCCGCGCCCGGCCATGGTCCATCCGCGGTGACCTGCGTCCAGAATTCGCGCAGGCGATCGATCCGCGTCTCTGGCGGGTTACCTGCAAGGATGGCGGCGTTGATGGCACCGATCGACACGCCGGAAATCCAGTTGGGGTGAATGCCTGCCTCGCTAAGGGCCTCGTAAACACCAGCCTGGTAGGCGCCCAGGGCGCCACCACCTTGCAGCACGAGCGCCACGACTTCGAACGGAAGGCGTTTTGCAGCTAGATTTTTCGGCTGTGGCTGAACATTCATGTCCGATCTCCAACTGGTGCGCGCCAGCCGACCCGCGTCCGGTGATCATTGCAATCATACCGTCTGTCAGCACGAGCGGTGTGTTGGTCGATACGAAACAAGTGATACAGTTTCCAAGGGCGACGCCGTCACATTGCAAACAACGGAACAGACGCGGACGCATATAGTGAGCAATCGTGCTGGCGCAATAACGCCAAATTGACCGCTGAGTTGCGGCAATGGCGCCGCCCGATGCTTTACACCGCCAATACCGTCGATGACTTACATGGTCTAAGGGTCCACGTACGATCAAATTCTGGAGTTACGATATGCGCCTTCCTCTCATAAAGCCGGCCGATCTGACCGAACAGCAAAAGCCTCTGTTCGAGGATATGAAGCAGGGTATCGCTGCAAATTTTCAGGGCTTTGCAAATATTGGCAGCGATGGCGCCCTATTGGGTCCCTGGAATCCGTGGCTGCATGAACCCAAGTTCGGCAAGCCCGTGTGGGAACTTGTGAAAGCGATGGTATCCAGGCCTTCGCTGCCTGCCAGTGTCCGTGAAGTCGCTATCCTCGTAACCGGCGCCCATTTTCGGTCAGCATATGAATTATATGCGCACGTCATTGTAGCCGAGAAACGCGGACTGCCGGACGACAAGCTTGCAACAATCGTGGCAGGACAACGGCCCGCAAATTTGAGTACGCAGGAAGGTGTGGCCTATGACTTTGCATCCGCACTCGTGAACGGCGGCGTGCTACCGGAACTGACCTATCGTGCCGCTGTAGAGCAATTTGGCCCGCACGGTGCCGCGGAGCTGTCTTATCTCGTCGGCGTATACTGCCTTGTGTCGGTCACACTGAACACTTTTGATGTTCCGGTCCCAGAATGACGCGGACCGAAACTTTTATTCGCTCCATTTGCCAACCCAGGCCAGCCGCAACGGCCGCAGGTATAGTCCACGGAATGTTCGCTCGCGACGAGTACGGGCGGAGCCTCCAAAATGACGCCGACTGCCGGCGTGTCGACGACTCTCAGGGGATCTTACGAGGGTTCATGGTCCGCTCCCTTTTTACAGGCGGGAGCACTACCGAACTCTTAGTCACCGACGCCTGAGCCTTTGGCCGTGCCGGTGATGATCTTGGTGTGAGCCTTCCAACAGTATTAGTCCCGTGTCGAATGACGCTCTCACGCGATCGGAACCGAGATGGAACTCCCATATGGAATTGACGATGTCCGCTTTGGGTCACTAGCGGACATGTGCTGCGCACGAGCTCAATCCGATGATGCGCCGACTAGCGCGAAGAGGCAGGCGCTGTCTTCTTCAACGGCAGTTTATAGTGATAGAGCTCCATAACAGCCTTAGCGTATTCAAGTGCAGGATTTTGACTACAATAATTCAGGATAAACTTTTTTTGCGCATCAATGGGCACTGCCGCCATATCTCGATAGGTTCCCGTTGTCTCTGTGATATTAAAGCCGCTCATAAACCCCTGAGCCCATGTGAAGAATAAATTATCGACTTGATCGGGGTTCTGCCGATAGTCTGCTGCAAACTTACCGCAAGTTACGGACCCCGGTCCCATAATTGCTGGGTCAGCTATTGAGTTTGTCGTTTGGCTCAGAAGCCCTAGTACAAACGTAAGCCCGCATATCGATTTCATGAATCGCTCCCAACACTTCTGACATCTGACCCAGCTTCGATGGGCTTTTAAGTTGGACCTTGGGCCAACGCCCGGCAGTTACTCGCGCCATTGATGGGACATGCTCAACCGTAGGGGCTAAACTGACGAGCACTTGATGTGGAGTGTTGCGTCATGCACCTGAAGGCGATTGCTACCATTTTGACGCTCGGCGCCATGTCGGTATGTGCGCAAGCTCAACAATTGACCCCTGCGAAGCCGACCAGGGAGGACGCGCAAAAGATCTTTAAAGCAATCAGCGGCGACAAGGCCAAGCTTCAGACCTTTTGCGATATCGCCAAGCTCGGTGACGAAATGGAAAAGGCCAACGAGAAGCGAGACTCCAAGAAATTCGAGGAACTGTCATTGAAAGAGGACGAATTGGTGAAAAAATTGGGCACCGAATATGCCACCTTGATAGACGGAATTCAGAATGTGGACCCACAGTCCGAGGATGGTCAGGAGATCAGTTCGATGATACAGGCGCTCGACAAGTTGTGCCCGCAGTAAGGGCCTCGGCTCGCTGCTTATGAGGACTTTCGGTCAAAAGCTGACATTGCACCAATAGCGGACATCCTCGCCAAGCGTCGTTATCTCACCGGGAACAGAAGCGCGACATCAAATCGCAATTGTCAGTCTTATGCGCCGGTCGGACGCTCTACGTTGTAAAAGGCCTGGACCTGCGCGTTAATTGGTTGATCACCCAACAACCGCCCCCAAATAAAAATCGAGCCGCCTCCAAAATTGAAAGTCTGTCTTGCCAGGCAACGATAACAATTGCCGCAACGGCGATCCGGCCCCGCTCATCCAATTTTGCGGGCTGTGCTAAATTTACCACGTGCTATAGCGGCGGTAATTAAATCGGCTTGGGG
>Ga0207665_10000984_pt1 | contig 19266 bp, 17 predicted proteins | sample LARL112metaG_FD_184351 | JGI IMG/M metagenome (GOLD analysis project Ga0207665, IMG submission 184351) | Corn, switchgrass and miscanthus rhizosphere microbial communities from Kellogg Biological Station, Michigan, USA - LAR L11-2 metaG... | ecosystem: Host-associated > Plants > Roots >...
CTTCAGCGAATAGGCAATGCCCACCCAGGAAAGAAACCCGATCGCCGTCAGGGAGGTGTGTTCATCGCGCAGCCAGTAGCCGAACGTATTGCCGACCAGGAGAAAGGGAAGGCCTGAAGAAAACCCGAGCAACAACATCGTCAGCGTTTTGGGCCGCAGGTAGTCGGCGATCTGGTGCTTGTGCGGACTCACGCGTTCATTGTCTACAGGAGCCTCACGAAACTCAACCTTTGCTGCTTCCGGCCACGAACCCTCGTCTAGATCAATCCGCCCACACTTGGCACACTGAGGGTGACTGAAATCCCCAGCGAAACGACGTTAGCCGGTCAACCGACAGTCAGCCAACCCTGTTGCCGGTTTCTTGCCGAGGAAAGGGTGCGTGTCCGCCCCTTTTTCTCGGTTGCTTTAGGACTTGTTCACGCCATGCCATAGCGGCAAAATGATCTTGGAAGATGTCGAAACGAATCGATTTCGCCAAACAGCGTAGGGATCAGAGGCGTTCCCTAACCAGCGCCGTCCGCGACCGGTGCAACCGTTTGGTGCCGTGATCCTTGTACCTCCTTGATTTTTCGACCTTTTCTTCGGGGCTTGGGCGAATGATCATATCCCTTACTGTTCGCTGCGACTCGCCGATCCGAACACATACCTCGATGGGCTCACCTGCAGCTGCCCCAAGGTCTTAACCGAAAAATCCCTTGTAACTTCCGCTTGATCGTTCGCATCTTTAAATATCACCAAAGCTCGACATCGGAAAAGAGGAGAAAGGAAATGGCCTCCCCCGCGCCCGCCAAATTCCGAATCGACGTTGACATTCACAACCTCCTGATGAATTCCGCATCGTCCGGCCCAAGACCAGCCGAGGTTAAAGGCGCGACACTGCCAGAACCGGTTTTTCCCCAATACCCGGAATTGCTCAGCGACCCGGGCCCCGAAGCACCCCTTGAGAAACGTGACTGGACTTATGAGCAGGTCTGGCGCAAGGTTCGGGGTTGGCTCCTTCCCTACATGCGTTCGCGGGTCATGCCTGGTGAGTTCCATCCGATTACTGCGTATCTTTTCCTCGATTACAAATGCAATCTCGACTGCTGGTACTGCTGGGCCTACAACAACAAAACGAAAGGTATGACCGAGGATGTCGCACGGCGCTCGATCGACTGGCTGCACGATCATGGCTGTCGGGTGCTGGCGCTGATGGGCGGCGAGCCGCTGCTGCGTCCCGATATTGCGCACAAGGTCGTCTACTACGCGGCCAAGAAAGGGTTCTGGATCTACATCGGTACAAATGGACGCCTACTGCGGCCCGAAGTTGCGGATCGGCTGGGCGACGCGGGGGTAGCGGTTTTCAACTTCGCCTTGGATGCTTGGGATGAAAAACCGAGCCTGCCGAAAGCGTTTGCACCCGGGCGAAGGAACCTAGAATACCTGATTCGCAAACAGTACGTTTATGGCTACATGGTGTTCTTCAACATCAACATCTGCCGCAACAATCATGAGGACGTCCGCCAGTTGACCGAATACGCGCACGCCCACCGGCTTGCGACCGACTACCACATTAACGAGACACCCATGCTTGAGCAGGACGAACACTTCAAGCATCTCAGCGAAAATCCTACCTACATCCGCCCGGAGGACTGGAGATCGGTGGATTCCCTGGTCGACTGGATCATTGAGAAGAACAAGACTGGGTATCAGATGGTCAACTCGGTCCAGCGTCTCCAGGAGATGAAGGCGTTTGTCCGCATGTCATCCGGCCTCGATCTCAAGAAGTACGGCTGGTACGGTGACGGTACAGGCACAAACGGCAATATCGCCGCCATGCTTGCACACACACCCGGCATCGCCCAGGACCCGAACGGCGAGTTGCATTTCACCGACTGGAACTGCCGTGCTGGCCAAAACAACGTGATCATCCGAACCGACGGTACCGTGGCTCCGTGTTTCCCGATGTATCCCTCGACTTTCGATTGGGGAAACATCGACAAGCCGAAGTTCGATCAGCAACAGCTGAAAGAGATGAAACAGACCTGTGAACGGCACTGCTTCTCCACTCTCAATCACAATCTCGGGTACTGCTATAACGATGCCCGGGTTATCAAATGGATATGGAAGCAAGCGGTAAGCAACCGTATGAAGGGAGGAGCGAGAAGTTTCGAGGACTAGTCGCGCATAATTTGCCGGCCGCATTGCGCAATTGCAAAGACTCAGCAGTGGCCGCTGCCTGCGCGCCCGGTTTGCTTCTTGTTTCGATTGCGTAGGACACTCCCGCGCGAATTGGAACAATGCACATCGAGGCTGTTCGAAGAGATGCGTCGCCTAGGCGAAGCGGGCTGGTGCGGGACTAGCTGAAGATCGAGTGTCCGCAGTGTTGGGTGGCTTATCACCTCTACCACGACGGGTTGGAGTTGAAAACTGCCGAGTGGGTATTTTCTGCGAGCCAGTTGGGAGATCAGCGGTGAGCATCCTAAACACAATCCGGTCATTGTTTTCGAAACCTCTTCAGCCGTAGAGCAACAAAAGGCGTCCTAGACAACGGCACACTAAGGTACTGGATGCAACGGTGTCCATCGGCCCGGCATCAAAAACTGTCACATGGAGCGAAGACTCAAAATTGTAGTTGCACTCATGGCCGCTCTGGCCCTGGCTTGCGTTTTGATTTCTCCCATGCCGGATGAACTTCCCGGGACCGCCGTCAAGCTCGGCACCCTCCCATTCGTGGCGCCTCGAAGCCGAGAATTTGACTCGTGGGGTGCTCAGCAGAAGGTGATGGCAACGCTCCCCGAGGCGAAATTGCACTTCACCCTGGATGTACTCGCGGCAACTTGCATCTGTCTTTGCTAGATTTCAATTTCTTCCTTTCTCGCATTGGATTCGTCCCCCCGTAGCAACCAAAACCTAAAAACCTTTCCTGGTAAGGGGTACTTTATGGCTAAGGATGCGGGAAATTCCATATTGCACGTAAGCAGTCTTTTCTGGGATGGCTTTGAGGCGGCCCAAGCGATCGCCGATCTAGCCCAGTCCGGATTTTCTAGCGAGGACGTTTCTGCATTCGGCACTCTTACCGGCAGAATTCCCCAGCTCGACCGTTGCCTGCTGGCCATGGGTCTGACGCCGTCCGAATCAGCCTACTTCGCCGAGTGTTTCGACGACGGTGGGGTTCTTCTGGTAGTTCACGCGCATGAGCTTGAACAAAGAAACATTGCTGCCCGCTTGCTCAGACGCCGTGGTGGACTCATGGCGGCCGGCGGTTCCTCGTTGCCGATGGAGAATCGAGGTGCGTTGTGAAAAAGGTTCGCCCGAAACCAGGGCTGAAAATACTGCAACTGTTAGCTGCCTGGAAAGCCATTCTGGGCGGGAGCAGTCCCATGCTATCCATCGAGATCACACGCGAATGTCCGCTCCACTGTCCGGGATGTTATGCCTACGGCGATACGCATTTGGGAGGTTCCGTCACCCTGCGCGAACTCAGCGATTACCGTGGAGACGATTTAGTGGATGGAGTGGTTTCGCTTGTGCGACGGCATCGGCCACTGCACGTTTCGTTGGTCGGTGGGGAGCCACTGGTTCGTCATCGTGAACTCAGTCGCATCCTGCCGATTTTGAGCGGCATGGGGGTTCACACCATGGTCGTAACGAGCGCCGTGATCCCGATCCCACCACACTGGATGGCGATTCCTCGCGTAAGAGTCGCCGTCTCCATCGACGGATTGCCTGAGCACCACGACGTCCGCCGTAAACCGGCCACCTACGAGCACATCTTGCGCAACATCGCCGGCGCTCGCGTGAACGTTCATTGGACGATCACCCGTGCCATGGCTGCCCGAGCCGGCTATGTGGAGGAGTACCTCGCCTTTTGGAGCGCGCAGGTGGAGGTGGTTCGCATCTGGGCCAGCCTCTACACTCCGCAAAAAGGTGAAGTCAGCGATGAAATCCTTAACGTCGGCCAACGCGACGCTGTTGCTCGGGAACTTGCGAGCTTCAGAGATCGCTATCCGAAATTGTTGATCAACAAGGGAATCGCTCAGGCGATGCGTGTACCACCAACAGCTCCGTCGGAATGTATGTTTTCGAGAATGTCGACGAATTACTCGGCCGACCTGAAAACTCGAGTGGAACCTTGCATTTTCGGAGGCACTCCGGATTGCTCGCAATGCGGATGTGCTATCAGCAGCGGCTTACATTGGTTGAAAGATCTCCATTTTGGACCGCTAAAGATCGCGCACCTGGCGTACGGGTCAGCAGCGATTGGATCCCGCGTTGGCCGGCTCCGAAAAGGGTACCAGGGTGAACCTAGGTGGCGCGACACGCCGGCCTCAAGACTGGTCAACATCGAGCCGAGTTCTTTGAAATAAGCGGGAAGATCCATTCATTGAATGGTGATTCAGGCAGGGGCCTAAGAGTAGTCTGCCAATATCGCCAGCCGAGGGGATTCAATGGCAAAACCTAACTGGAGTTGTGAGGAAGTTGCGACCCTCGGTTGTCGCGAAGTGCCGTTTGAAGCGCCGGATACAGAAAAAACAGACGGCACACGAAATGCACACGGCAGTTGGGGATGCAAACAGTTAGACTTACGTTTGCCTCACCGACAGTCGACCTGAGCTGAGTGCCCCTTGACGGTTCACGCTGTCGGTTGAAAAAACAGCCGAGAGCCAGCCGATGACAACTTCTGCCGCCGAGAGCAACGACACGAAAATAATTGAGGAGGAAAAGGGAAAGGCTGTGACATTGGTTATGCTCTAGCCGCCAACTCCTGCGAGGGAGCCCACAGCGTGGATGCATGTACCGTCACAGCCCTTGATGCGATCACTGCTTTCGCAGGTCCAGACCCCAACTGCTCCTCGCAGAATCAGTCGGTTTTTTCGGGTCTGGTCGCTCATCCGGTTACCCTTCTGAGCGGAATCACCCAGCCTACTTCGGATCGGCAACGTTTTATTTTCGCCAACCCTTTCAGCCGTCGACGGGTGCCACCCTAAACAGTTGCTTCATCGCTGTCAATGCCGCATTTCAGTGCAAAGCCTGAAACCCAAGAGCACTACAGCCACAGAGTCAACCCCTTCGATTGTTAACACTTAGTGAATGGACAGCTCCATTGGTTCCGATTTTCCACAGGATCATTCACAGTGTTCCGAAATCGCAAAGACCGTGCGGGTGCACCTGAGCTCATTAAGGGCTTCTCGAGGCGGTTGGTGAAGGCAAGGTGGTCTCTCCACTGCTCGGAACACCGACCGCAATCAGGAAAGTTTACCGCTGACCCGAGTGAGTGAGGCAGGATCGTGGGCACGCCCGGATCGCATGAGCTCCACAGAACCGGCCAGTCATCACCAGTGACATTGGTTCTTTGAGACAAGGTTTTTTGGGACTGCCCCGGTTCGAGGATGTCTTCAATCCTCAATCGGGGTCGTATGATCCGGCGGCACAGTAGAGGGTTCCCATGTTCCGACCTGAGTCGGTCTGCCACCTGCAAATGGATGGCATGACAATCGATCGCCGAGCGCAGACCACGGCTCTCGTGGGGGTACGCGAGATTGAGCTCAACCACGTGGTCATGCAACTGACCAGTCCGGCCACTCTCGAAATTGGCAGCGCGAGCGGCAAGCAGCTTCGCAGATTCGTGCCCGGCGATATCCATGTGATTCCCCAGGAATCAAAGGTCAGTCTCTACGCCACTGGTGCGAGCCACGCTATCGTAGTCAGCTTTGACAACCGAGTGCTCAAACGGAGCCTGGAGGAGGAAGATCGAGTTGGGAATGGATCTTCGCTCATGCTGCATCTCGGGATACGCGATCTGCAATTGCAGTGCCTGTTGTCGGCAGTTGAGGAGGAATTGAGATCCGGCTGCAAAACCGGATCTGGATATCTTCGCCAGCTAAGTGGAGCACTCACGAGCTATCTCATACGTCGTTACTCCACAGCAGCCGAGGCAGGCCCTCCACTGAGCGAAGGCCTCCCTGCCATTCGACTCCGAACGGTTCTTGATCACATTCACACCCATCTGGAGGACAGCTTGACGGTAGTTGAGCTGGCGGGAATGGTGAGCATGAGCCCACAGCATTTTGCGAACCTGTTTCGACGAAGCACCGGCCTTGCTCCGCATCGGTATGTGCTGGGTCGCCGCATCGAGCTTGCCCAGCATTTGCTCAGCACGACCAATCTGGGTCTAGCGGAAATCACCCTGGAGTCAGGCTTTGCCAGCCAGAGTCACTTTACCGACGTCTTTCGCAAAATGCTGGGAACTACACCCAGGCGCTACCGCAGTCGATTTGCGGGTGCGACGTCTCTTGCCCGTGACGGGCAGGCGGGGATGGAGGGTCGCGGTGCGATCGGAATTTTCTCGTCGGAAACGACCCTCAAGAAGCCCTCCGGATCGCTGAGCAACTCCCTGGCTGGTCCGGAGCAGCTCTCCATCTACTTTGACGGTGGTGGTTTGAAATGTGGATAACCTCGAACATGTGATCAGCGTTGTTTCTCCTCCTCCTCCTGCGGTCCTCCCTGCTCGCGGCCGGCCTGCTCGAACTGGCGGACTGCCTTACGGACGGTACGCTGGGCGTAGTCGTGCGGATTGTGCTTTTGACCAACTCGATAGCGCGCAATCTCTTCCGTGACGCGGCTCTCGGGTTCGCCGCGTCCCAGAGCGCGTTTCGCGTATGCCCAATCGCGCTCGGACTGAGAGGGCAGGTTGAGCCCGGTGCCCTGTCGGTGGGATGGACTGGTTCGAAGGGGCAGCTCGTCGACCGGTTCGTCGACGGGCAACTTCGGAAAGTGGTCCGGGCCTCGAATTGAGTCGCTGCGTCCTTGGGCGGTGACCAAGCAAGCAGGACGGTACTTGTGGTTGTAGAAACCTGGCAAACGGAGCACTCGGGCGACGTCGACCACGCAAGGATCGGCCCCAGTGCTGCGCGCCAATCCTTTCTCAAGCTCCTCCGCTGCTGCCTTTTCGAAGCCTTCGACCTTCCAAATCACCTGCCATTTGTCCGGCGATGTGCTTACGAGATAATTGGGTACAGGCAGATCGTTTCGCGCCAACAGCTTCTCGACTGCTCGGTCGCCATTTTGATCGAAATCGAGGAAAATGTGACGGATACAATCCACGTCCTCTTTGGTTCTTCCCCGGCTTCCCCGTTTAAGCGTATTCATAGACAAATACAGGTCGTGCTTCTGGCTGTTGAGATAGCTCAACCACGCTTGAAAATCAGGGGATGAAAGGGTCTCGGCGGTGGTTATCCGCTGGAGGACTTCGTTGGTGGCGCGATGCAATGCGAGCAACGCGATTCGGTCCTGGGCTGCGAAATTTTCAAGCACATAGCGCTGCGTCGTCAGATTTTGGCTCGTCATCGGAGGACACCTTCAGCTGCGTAAACCACTTCGTACTCGTACCGATCCTGGTTGGGGTCATAGCGTGCCAACCGCAGAAGCTCGGCCACGTAGCGTCGCCGGTTTCGTCGCTCGAGGTGCAGGACCAGATCGAGGGCGTCAGCGATATTGCTTTGTATCGCACGATAGGGGAGATCCACGCCTGACTGCAGAATACAAGTAATGAAGCGTGAGATTGCCAACTTCGCGGAATTGGCGTGGATGGTCGAGAGCGTGCCAGAGTGTCCTGTGTTGAGCGCCTGAAGGAGGTCAAAGGCCTCTCCACCCCTCACCTCTCCGACCAGAATGCGATCCGGGCGATGGCGCAGGGTGGCGCGTAACAGGTCCCGTATGGTCACGGCCGGCCGCCCCGGCTGCTCGCGTCGTGCCTCAAATTCAACCAGATTCTCGCGTACAACCCGCACTTCAGAGGTTTCCTCGATCAGCACCACTCTCTCCGCGGGATCAATAAAAGTAGCCAGCGCGTTCAGCATCGTCGTTTTCCCAGTTGCCGTCCCTCCAGACACCAAAATGTTCCGGCGCGAGCGCACTGACTCTGCCAAGTAGTCGAGTATCACTCCGGGCAGTGTTCCCGCCCGAACCAGGTCTTCTGGTGTGAAGAGCCGGGTCGGGAACTTCCGTATGGTCAAGGTGGTGCCGCGTCTCGAGCAGGGGGGAATGGCAGCGGCTACGCGCGACCCATCAGGCAGGCGGGAATCCAGTAAAGGCATCTCGTCATTGATCTCATCGCCGAGCACTCGTGCAATGTTGCGAACGGCCACCTGCAGCAACTTTTCTGTCAGCACGACATCGGGAACGGTGAGGAGTTCGCCGTGTTTCTCGATAAAGATGCGACCAGAGCCGTTCACCATGATTTCCGAGATGGCATCGTTGCGGATCAGGTGTTCAATCGGGCGCAGGAATGGGAGAATCAATTCAAAGCTCACAAGTGTCCTTCGGCCAGTTGTTCGAAATAAGTGCTGTCAGGGTCGAGGTAGTAGGGCTTGAGATAGCAATATGCTGGGGGGAGAGGGTTGAGGCCGTCGTAGGCGATTACAATGCTCTGGGCATTTTTCAGTTCCGCGAATACTTTCGGCTCAAACAGCCAGTCCCGCTGTACGTTGTAGCTCTTGGAGGTGCTAAGGGAGGCGCGATGCGCGCGCGCGCGCCCGGTCAGCATACTTACCCTTGCGTCCTGACCGCTCTCGCTAATCGAGTAGTTCATTTTCAATTGCTCTTCCTTTCCGCACAACTCACTGGCGATCCGGGCGCTGAAATCGTCACTCAAGGTGAGGAATATCTTGGTGCGAAAGGTTTGCAGCAGCGTGCGCCAAGATTCCCCATGCAGGGTGGAACGGAGTGAACTGATACTTTGAGTGGCGACGATGGGGATGCACCGGGCCTGGCGAGACAACGCGAAAAACTTCTCGTCCCCGGTAGGATCCGCTTCGCCGGTGGTGGCAAATGAATGGTATTCATCGCAGAGAAACAAAGCCTCCCGCCAATGTTTTTCCGGATGGCGCTCGATTGTGGGAATGCGCGCGACCATGGCGCGCTGGAAGTCTTGCTTCAGCATGGTGCCAATCGTTTTTGCCAGTCCAGGATTGGCGCTCACCGGAAAGTTCAAAGCAACGACCTTGCCCTGCTCGATGAGCTCGCGAAACGGCGGAAGGGGTATGCCATAACGACCATCCTGATTTGCGATGGAGTCGTAGCACGCTTGGGGCGGGCAAAAGGTGCGCTTCACCGCCGGGTTGTCATCAAAGAGCGAAAGGAACACCGAGATGCCTTCAACGATGCTGGTGCGCAGTTTCGGCTCGATTCGCTTCCAGTCATCGTTGAACCAACGCTTGACAGCTTCAAACCTCTGTCGCCGATCATCGAAGTTTGGGTCTTCGAAAGCCTCCCAGGAGAGAGCCTCCGTCTGCGTGTCGTAGACGATTTGTTTCAACTCCAACAGCCGCTGCAGTTCCTCGGTGGCAGACGCTCTCATCCAATTCGTGTTCTCGATCCGCTCCCAGCAGAATGAGTTGAGGTCACGATGTGCGACGTAATCAACATCCTCGATCAGCAGGTAGTCTCGCGTGGCAAAAAGGCGCTCCGCTTCGGCGATCTTGGCTTCGATTTTGTGGGAGTTTATGGCCGACTCGTAAACGTCGAACAGGGTTACGTAGCCATAGAGCACCTGGTGCAACAGGATGATGAACTTCACCAGATTGGTGTAGGCCTGCTGCCAGAAGGGTTCTTTGCCACGCCCAAACAGATTGTTGAGGAGCGAAGCGATCCCATAAGCCAGCGCATACGCCTCCAGTTCGTTGTGCAAGGGGTTGTATCGGTAGGGCGAGTCGAGTGAGAGTTCGATATAGTCCTCTGCCCGGCCATGTTTCGCGAGCAAGTCACGAACCTTGTGGCAGAAGTCTCCTTTTACTTCTAGCACCAGGCCGGCGACGCGCTGGTTGGCATCCTGGGCCCGATATCCCAACACCTGATCCGCGAATGGGTACATGCAGCCAGTCGTCTTGCCACTACCAATGGCGCCGAAGATGGCAATGCCGGTGAACAGGCCGCGATCCGGGATGATGAGCCAGCGCGGGCGTTCGGCAGGTTCTGGACGCTTGGGATGATGGAGTTCTCCCACTACGAGATACAGTTCGTCTCGCGAGCGAGGGTCTGGATACTTGGGCAGCGCTTGCGTTCCGATTTCCCTTTCGCGACTCACTCCAAAAATGTAGGCGAGCGAAAAGATGACGGAGATGATGATGAATGGTGTAGTAAAGAGCATGAGGGTGAAGGAGGATTTAATCGCATAAAACAGATATGGCTTTTGCAGCAGAATCATGCGCAGCAGGCTGTTATTGTCCGGGAACGCATAATGGCGAAAAGCATAGAAGCCTAACGTCAAGCTCATTACAAGACCTGCGAAAGTCCGACAATGTGAAATCCGTTTCATAGCCCTCCTTTCAGCAGTCTTCCCGGAACCCTTTGCAAGCCCCATTCAGGGAAGCAATTTCTCCGGTGTCTGATCTTGTCCCTTTGTCCCCGGGACCGAGGTGAAACTGCTCCCCTCCTTTTCGGGCGTTGGCGGCCTGACTATCTCCCGGATCCATGGGGGATTGGTGTTCGAGCCACTGCAGGAAATCTTTGTCCTTCTTGAAAACCAGATCCAACGCCTGGTCGATGATGTAGTCGCGACTGTCCTCGATGAACCGGCCGTACTGATCGAGCATGGCCAGGCGATCCTGGTAGAGCTTCACTGTAATTTGCTGTTTGGCTCGCTTGATGCGTTGCGGAATATATGGAGACATGTGAATTCACCCCATCTTGGTGGAAACGAAAATGGTGCCTCTGAGGCCGCCCAGGCCCGAGGTCGCTCCCTTGTCAAAGCCGTTGTTTTCGCACAACCGTTTTCGTGCTTAGCGTCCAAGCAACTCCTGCCCGGCCAGGCGCCTATCGCGACCGTCTGTGGATTTTCCGGCGGACCCGGCACCGGACTCAGGGTTGCAGCCCGACGGTCCGCCGTTTGTCGCGCTTCAGACGGTAGTCGCACGCGTGAGGTCCCCAAAGAGCTGGTATTCATCGGCCACTCGCCAGGTGCGAAACACTCGGCCGACTTGGTCCGTGGCGGGGTTGGCGCGTATTCCAAGGCTCCCATCGTTCTTCCACTGCTGGTAAAGAGCTTCGAATTTCGAGCCGCGATACTCCTCGAGTTCATCCCGAAAGCAATCGAGACGCTGCTGGTCAAGACAGCGACTTCCCTGCCGCTCGAACAGTTCGCGGATACGAAAATGTTCTCGCAAACGGGCGAGTAGAGGATCCTCGGGGTGGTACAGCGAGGCTCGGACGCATTGAGCAAAAACGCGTTCGGCCTTGGGAAATATTTGCGGATCGATGGCGACGTAAACCACCTCGAACGACGGCAGGCTCGAAAAAACAGCGCGATAGTGCTCGAGGTAGGTTTCAAAACCGGAGGGTTTGGCTCGCGCCCCGTCAACGTAGCAGAACGAGACCAATGGTCCGAGATTGGTGGCTGCATTCGTGACGAAAATGGGAAATCTGTCCACGAAATACCGGGTGCGTTTCGGGCCCGAGGGATGCCGCGAACGGTAGTCGCGGGCGAACAAGCAATCTCGCTCGAGACCCAGAGTGGAACAGAAGAAGTCGAGCTTTTCGTGTTCCGTTGCCAGATATTGGTATTGCGGATGGGCGAGCACGAAATCCAGGCCCATAAGTTTTGTTTTGACGGAAGAGGGTTGACGCCAGCGCTGATTCGGGTTGTCTTCGTCGGCCAGCACCTCATATACGGAGCGCGCACCGAGGTGATAGATCAGCGTTCGATTTGCAGAGCCGTGGATCCGGATGTGACCTTTCGCGAGGCCTCGTTGAATCAGACGCTCGGCGCTGGCCCCGGGTTTTTGGCCGAGAAATTTGTGGTATTGGCGGCGCAAGAAATAGCCGCTATGAAGGGCGACTGTGCAGAGAAACATCGCTTGGCGATGGGTATAACCGCAGTTCCGCAAGGCGAAGATCCGCTCTTCATTGGTCATAGGGAGAGGATGGCGTCGGTCAGTCCGGGTCCATCCGGCACCGGCCCGCGCCCCTGTGTCAGGCGTGCGTTAAGGCGCACTGCCGAAGGGCCATCGGCGTATAGTTTGAAGCCGAGGTTGGCTTTTTCGAGCGCGTAAGCGCCATGGTAGTGGTGGGTAGCCAGCTCGAGATCCACCTTCGTTAGATCGCCCTCCGCCGTCTGGTATTCCAGTCGCAGATCGGGCAGGGGGATTCGTCCTCCTGCTACCTGGAGACCGTTGGCTTGGGCAACTTCCTTCTGGCGCTTGGCATAGGCGAGGCGAGGCAAGGAACGGACTTTCGCGAGGGTCGCGTAGATGCTCGCCTTCAGTTCGTAGTCGAGGACCACGCGGCGCACGACTCCCCCGCGAGCCCTGATCTGCGCAGCTTCCGCTTCGTACATACGGTAAATGGCGGCATCATGCGCAACCTCCCGCGGCTTCACGAGCCCCACGTAGCAGACCTGCCGGCCGTTCGCCCTCCCGACAGATGCGAGCAGCATCCTGGCTTCACGAGTGAGAACCAGGACCTCCAACACGTCGTCCGCTCCGCCGACCATCAACCGATGCATGCTGATGAGTCCTTGGCGTTTGAGGCAGCGGAGGTCCTGGTCAAATAGCCGGTCATTCTGGCCGTATTGGTACGCCCGCAGATCTTTGACGGCGACCGCGCGAAACGTGCCGAGGGTGGTCAAGAGCACTTCTTCCGCCTTGCTAATTCGATATTTTCGATCGCGCAGAAAGATGGTTTTGCGCACCCGACCCAGTCCCGACGCCAGTCGAGGGTCGGTTTCCAGTCGGACACCCGGTCGACGGTCCGCGGGTTTGGCGGAGCTACTGCGCGCGAGGTGGTTCACACCGGGTGACCGTGGGGCCAATTGCTGCGTCAGATCCGTTTCTCCCCGGTCCCCTCTGCTGCTGCCGCCGCGGCTCATCGCCCCTCCTTCTGATCTCTAAGGCGTTGGGTCAGCTCTTCGGAAATGCTGGCGCCGGTGCGGATTTGTTTCTCGACATGCGCCAGTTTCCGGCCGGTGTCCTTCAGGAATAGTTTCCGGGCTCCCAGGTACACAGCCGCAAACACATTCAAGAAAAGGGCTCCCAGGAACGTGACGATGGTTGTGCCGTACTTGTCGATGAGGAGGACACGATACGGGATCAGGAAAGTGCACTCCCCAAGCAGAAACAAGAGGAGTGCCAAGAAGAAGATGCTGGTAGCAAACAGACTATTGGCGAGCATGTCGCGGCCTCCCCAATCGAGACCAGGGGTGCCCTTTACGGGCACCCTTTCTATCCCGATAGATCCTCTTCGCTCGGAGACGCATCGAGATTCTCTCCGTCGTCGCCCGCTGCACGCTCGAGGTGAGTGACCGCATGGGCACGCACTTCCCACACACGGCGCTGCACGCCGGCATTGTCCTCGTACCGGTAGCTCTGCAGTCGGCCCTGGACTTCGACGTGAGTGCCCTTGAGGAGCGACTTGGCAGACTCCGCAAGCCGGCCATTGGCGATGACGCGGTGCCATTCCGTGTGCGACACAAACTCACCCGACTGCTTGTTCCGGTGCGTGCTTTTTGTGGCCAGCGAGAGGACGGCGAAGGGCGTTTGATTGGTGTTGACGTGTAGCTCGGCGTCTCGTCCGAGGTAGCCTTTGAGGGTGACGGTGTTTCTGTAGGTTGACATGATGCTCTCCGTTTCTGCCCTGATCTGCTCAGGGCACGCTGGGCGCAGCCATGCGAGTGGGCCCGGCTCCCAAGGCCAAGGTCAGCTTTCTCGGAGGGACCCAAAAGAAATCTCCCGACGAGCGGGAGCGCGTTCTGGGCGCTCGATTTGTTTTGGGAGACCGAGACCCGAAGGGCCCGTGGAAGCAGATGACCGCGGAGCCGCAGGGCGACGGAGAAGCCCCGAAGCAGTGCCTGAGGAGAGCTGGGAGGAACGGAGCGTATGGAGCCTAGCAACCCCACCGGCCACACAACAGACGCGGGGAACGAAACGCTGCTCGACGCCATGACGCAGCATCGCCCTTGATCGTTCCTCAAACCACCGGTCCACGTTCTGAGGAAGCCATCGCGGTTGCATCCTACGGTTCGTAGACCATGCCGAACAATCGCCCGGGCGCTACGTGACCATCGCGGGGAAGCGGTGACGGGATTGCCCGACTGAACCGTAGGCACAGGGATAATCAGATACCAGCCTGAGCTTGGCCATGAGGAAAACATTGCCGTGAAGAATAGCCACGCCAGCGGTAGGAATTCCTCCGTGGACGGAAAACACATATCGGATTTCATGGGAAAAACAGCGGGCGACTTCATCTTGGGGCTGAGCTGCTGTTCAGCAGACATGTCGCATGGCGCAGGAGCTTTGCAACCTCGGGCCAGACACGATGCCAAGCCCGCCAGTTTCAAGAGGAAAATGCGTCACAGGTTTTGCCTGACTTGGTTCCAATCGATTTGCGGGTGACAGACAATGTTCGCGGCACAATCACTTAGTGACTGCACATCTCGAAAATCTACTGTTCGGCCGCCCGGGCGACTGATTTTGCTACGCGGAGTATCTGTTCCCGGATAGAGGTTCGCATCTTTTCTGCTAGAAGATCTTTTTCCGGAAGCTTTTCCCATGCGGCTACGGTGCGTTCCGCAGTCTCCGTCACGATCGGCCATAACGGACTGGCCGGGAGTCGCGCACTGTCCGCAAAACGACGCACCTGATCCTGCGTGATTTCAGTAAGACTGCGGCTCTTCCCAAAGCTGAGGGCAAGTTCGTCCCCAGGAATATAAGGAAGCGTTGCGACCAGATCATAGGCCGGAGATAAGACAGGTGTGCGCCGGTCGGGATATAACAGCGACCAGTTCTTTAAGTGCATATCGGCGTTGCCGATGAGCACGGAAAATACTATCCGCTGAAGAAATTCGTATGTGCCTGCTTCGCCTGTTTCAGGCCACAGCACTGCCGCAATATTCGCATAACTACGATGACCATACTTGTCATCGGGAAAGAGCCCGAAGACCTGCGCGAAATCTTCCATGTGAATGTGTTCGCCGGACGGTGCCCGGTCGAACCGCTTCACACTGAGCGCCTTTCCTTCCATGGACGCTGCATCTTTAGGCAAGCCCTGAATGTTGCGAATGTCGACCAACTCCGTGCGGGGAACGTTGATGCCGATGGCGCGTGCAAGAGCCATCATTGTGAATTCATTTTCCGGCACCGAGGGGAATCTTGCGGATGGCAGTTTTACGATCCATGAGCCGCCCATGCCGCCGGCGGGGATGGTAAGCCCGCCCGAGGCTTCCATAACAGCCGAAAATTTGAGCTGTACGCCAGCAAGTGAAAACCTGAGTGCCGCTTCCGGAATACGCTGTTCCTCATCATGGTCGCCCGCCTCATGTTGCGGCTGGTTCATCGGGGCGATCATCAGAGCACCGGGAAGATCGGCGCCTAAGGCAGCGAGAAGAAAGAATTCGCGCTCCGGCTTCACGTTTGCGCGCCTGGCCAGGTACTCGCGAAGATGACCTTCGGGAAGCAGATTGGAGAAAAATACCGGCAGACGCGCGGTTACGGGGCGCGTCGGAATGACCAGCCCGCCGGCCTGTCCCTTGAATGAAAGACTGAGAGTAGGACGGTTCGCGTCGTCAATGTAATCCTGCTCAAACGAAAACAGGTGGCGATCGCCGCCAATACGGTTGATCACGCCGATGCGGCGGCCGTGGAGATTGACCGCGAGGGCGTTCAGAGTTTTGGGATCAAAAGTCATCGTGATCCTTCTTCCCTTGCGTGGGCTCTTCATTTTCTGTGGCGTACAAGGGTTTCTCGATCGACTCCGGATCTTTCTGAGCGCGGATCAACGACTGGATGGTGGGTACCAGGGAACGTGGTACGAGAAGAATGTCCTGATCAAGCACGCGGACGAGGTCAATCAGCGTGTCGAAACGGGGTACGATCTCGCCCGATTCGATGGCTGAAATATGAGGCTGAGGCAGCGCGATGCGTGAGGCCAATTCGCGTTGACTCCAGCCGCGTTGATGTCGCGCCCCCTTTATTTGTTCACGGAGGTCTGCCGGAAGGCCTTTCAACCGGAGGGGCTTGATACGTCTCTTTATATCACTCGTCATGTTAGATATACTAAAATATATCTTAATAGCCGTCAATTGATTCGTTTAAATATATCTAAACGTATAATTGATATAGTTAGACATATCAAACCCAGATGCACGACCGAAACGGTGACTGGCTTCGCCGTCCATTTGAGAGGCCTATCGCGGCCGTCATGCCTGCGTCGGCGAGGAGCCTTGTCCTTCCAAGCTTTTAATTATCCTGTCACCAATCCTGTTAGCTGACTGTTGAATTTGGGCAGCGAACTCTGACGACGAACGAAGATATTCCTAGATCCAACTGACGATTCCCTGATAGCTGCGCTTGATCGCATCTGCGTTCCGGATCGTTCCGGCCTGAGCACAGAGAAATGGAGTAGCTCGCGCACGATGACGTCATCGGCTAGAACCGCTGCAGACAAGAGAGGAGTTCGCGATTGAAATTTAACCGGCCCGCCGTTGAGCACGATGCCCATTTATTGCGCATCGGACGGACGGCGAGTGAACGAACGCGCACGTTGAGCTTATCGGCCCAGGTAACGATGAGGCTTTCACTGAAATGCCTGATCCTCTCGAAAATAGGTAATGATCAAGCCGAGCGGATTTACTGGAATCAAGTTGTTGGGAACCCTGTCCATCACAAAAAATACAAAATGTCCGACATAGCGTTCCCGCCGTGTCATTACGTGGTCCGTCGCGGTGTAGCATATCTTCTCAAAGTCCACGCTGGCTTTATAGGGTTGGTTTCTAAGGTCTTCGATGGCAACATTACTAACGCTCACCTCAATCTCATCACTCTGGCCACTGAGGAAGGCTTCAATGGTCTTGTCTTTCTTGTTTTCGGAGATGATGCGCTCCGCCAGTCTCCCATCTAGATAATAAAGAGACCTCGCATAGTTTTCCCGCACGGTAGCGCGCTGCCGACTGTAATGGCGTTGCACAAAATCCATTAGAAAATACCGAATCTCGGCTTCATGGGGGTGGTAAGCAAAGCTGTCATAAGTAACCGCCTCAGCCCGACCGATTTCATTGATGCGGATGACCAGGGGCTTGAAATGGTGGAATGTCTGGTACATGCCGACATTCACAAGAACCAAAACGATCGCAACCATCGCCAGGCAAACTACGCTGACTTTCAGGTAAGAATTGGCGACCATTGCAGCGCCGATTTGCTCAACATATTGGCGTCCGGAAGGCGTGAGCTCATTCTGGGCCCGGGCAAGTTGTATCTCGCGCATTGGCGTTTCTTCCCTACTCGTTCTGCCGCCAAGGTACAGCCGATTCACCCGAGCGGCCGGCAAACAGCGAGTTCACAAGCGACGGAATCAAGAGCAATCCCCAGGTGAACGCAATCAACAAGAAGAGTAAGGGCAGGAAAAGGACGGCGAGAGTTGCCCCGTCGTACGGCGGTGGATGTGAGTCCACGAAGTGAATCAACAGCTGACCAAAGACGAAGATGTAGGCGTTTGCCACCACGGGATAGAAGGCATATTGCAAGAGCGATTTCAGCCAGCCCCAAAACAACCATTCCAGTTGGGGCACAATGAAGAATGGGATAAAGATGGGACCGAGCATCACTGAAACAGCGGCAGCAACATATCCGAAGGCGATCACCATGAACGAAGCAGCTTGGGCTAACACAATTGCTGAAAAGGTGATCGCGTACCGAAGAACCTCAAGAATGTTTATTGCAATCGACAAACCCGGCTGCTCAGTTTCGTAATAAAGCGAATTGAGGCGTGAAGTTAATTCGCTGTATACGCCGTGATTCAGCTCGTTCGCAAGGTTCGTGCCTTGATCAGTGATCAGGTGATAGAAACTCAACCCCAGCCCCGGAAGGGGATGGCTGTAATAGGTGATCATCGCGTCCCCAAATGCTATGGTCATCAACAAGCTGGCAAAGCGTTCGAAATGAAAACCCGAGTGCCCGCTCGAGGCCGAGGCTAACGCACTTTTGACTCCAAACCAGGAGATCAGAATGACGGCAAATCCGCGAAACAGGTGTGTTCCGAGCGTCTCGAACATCGACGCATGGCTCGTCATCAACGTCGTCAAGAATGAAAAGAAGTTGGCCCATGTCTCTGGAACCATGCCCCGCCTCCTCGAACATTCATCAGGGCATACGATAGGCCAACATGCGGGCGCTAGGATCCCCGGTCTGGGCACGCAGAATTTCCTGCTCTTCCCCAACAAAACGAATGTGCTCATTAATAGCATTCGCTTCCGCATCACGCTTTCGTTTGGCGTCAACAAGTTGCCCCTCGGCAAGCGCAACTAGTAACTGGTTGGTGTCCTGGCCGTTGCGCAGAGCGACCAAATTCGCTGCGTTGATTTTGTTCAACACCGCAATCTCACTATTCAGATTCGGATCCGACGACAGGGTGTCCGTTTCAAGATTCTTTATCGCAACGGCGACTTGCGGCGCGTTCGCACGCAAACGACCGAGCAGGTCGATCGTGTTCTGGTTCGCACCATCTGTAAGCTCAACGGTTGCGTAGTTGGCTTTCACTCGATCAAGCTGTTCTGTCGGTATCTTCGAAAAAGCAGCTCCATAGGCATTGAGTTGCTGAGTCGCTAGCTGATATCCGTCCTGGACGCCAATACCACTGTTGACGGCAGCGGTCCAAGAGGCAATTGATCCGTACGTATCGGTCGCGGCCGAATTGCGCCATGGAGTAGCCAATGTACGGTAACGCCCGCGCAATTCGGTTGGGACCATCTTCGCCATGAAGATCATCTGGTTGTATTGGCCGCGGACTGTCTCATAGGTCGCAACCAGTTGCACGTATTCCTGTTCCATCTGATGAAACTGCCTGACGAGATTCGCGACTGCGACGGGATCGTAGACTATATCTCCTATTCCGAGGACAGCCCAGGCAGCTGAGGTGGCAGCAACGAGCGTAAGCAAACAGGAGATGATTCTTTGCTTGTTCATTTTTTTCTCCATAGGTTGTGTTAGCAATTCATCGCACGACGAATACCCTCTGCCCTCACACGCACGTAACATCAGCGAGATAGATGACCAGAGCACAGCCGCCAAGAAGACTGAACCCGGCCGAGGAAAGATGTAGCGGTGAAGCCGGGGAATGAGGGTGGTGTTTCTTCCTTGTTCATAGGTCCTCCCGCATTAAGTGATTTTCAAAAGCAGGCACGAGCAGATCTCCCGCCAGGTAGATCTTGATCCGGTGCCCTTCCCGGATGGTTACGGTCGGCAAGATATTCAGATAGCGATCGAGAATATGGAGAGACGACTGCGAGAGATTGCTGGCCAC
>Ga0207665_10000985_pt1 | contig 19256 bp, 17 predicted proteins | sample LARL112metaG_FD_184351 | JGI IMG/M metagenome (GOLD analysis project Ga0207665, IMG submission 184351) | Corn, switchgrass and miscanthus rhizosphere microbial communities from Kellogg Biological Station, Michigan, USA - LAR L11-2 metaG... | ecosystem: Host-associated > Plants > Roots >...
CAGCATCCTGGCCGGGTTCTCCCAGTCCTTCGTCGAGCTCATGGTGCTGCGCGGCAGCGGCGGGGTGGGTTCGGCGATGTTCAGCATCAGCGCCCAGGCGCTGCTCCTGGGCACCGTGCCCGGCAGCCAGCGCGGCCGGGCCAGCGGCCTGTTCAGCGGCGGCTTCCTGCTCGGCGGGATCAGCGGTCCGGCAGTCGGAGGGCTGGTGGCGGCGTGGTCGCTGCGGGCGCCGTTCTTCCTCTACGGCTGCCTGCTCGTGGTGCCCGCGATCCTGGCGGCGGTCGTGCTGCGCCGGGTGCCGGATCGCCGTCTGGCGCCCACGCGGCCGCGGGCCGGATCGCTGGCCACGCTGGGCCGCGCGGTCCGCAACCGCACCTGGCGGGCCGCCGCGTCGGCCAACCTGGCCGACGGCTTCGCCGCGCTCGGCGTGCGCGGCGCCCTGGTGCCGCTGTTCGTCCGGGAAGTCCTGCACCGGTCGGCGGTCTGGACGGGGATCGGGTTCCTTTTGTTCGCCGCGTTGAACGGCGCCGCGTTGCTGCCCGGCGGGCGGGTGGCCGACACCCTCGGCCGACGCCCCGTCATCATCGCCGGCTGCACCGTCTCGGCCGTCGGCATGGTGATGCTGGCGGTACTGGCCGGCCCGTGGGCCTACCTAGCCGCGCTGGCCGTGGCCGGCTTCGGCTCCGGCCTGCTGGACGTGGCCCCGGCCGCGATGATCGGGGACATCATCGACCGCGACGGCGGGACCGTGGTCGCCTCCTACCAGATGGCGGGCGACGTCGGCTCGGTGGTCGGCCCGGTGGCGGGCGGCTTCCTCGTCGACTCGGCCTCCTACGGCGCGGCCTTCGGGCTGGCCGCCGCCGTGCTGGGCTGCGCCGCCATCCTCGGCTCCGCCGCCCCGGAGACCAGGCCGGGGGAGCCGGCCATGCCCCACGCCGTTACCGGGCCTGATTCCCGGGTCTGCTGACCCGGGGCCGCGATCACCTGACCTGCTGGCGGCCGGTCACGCTGGCCGGGCGCAGGACGATGACCACGCGCGAGCCGTCCGCGTTGATCCTCTCCCACCGCGCGGCGGCTTCCGCCGGGTGCAGGTAGGCGAGCAGCAACGGCCAGGTCAGCTCGGCGACCCGTTCGCCCGTCACGATGGCCGCCTCGCCGTACAACGTCAGGTACTCGCCGGCGACCTGGTCGTCCACGCAGAACGCCACCCGCGGATCACGTTCGATGTCCCTGACCTTCTGGGTGGTGCCCGGCGTGCTGATCCGGATCTCGTCGCCATTCCACAGGTACCAGACCGGCGCCGCGTGCGGCGCGCCGGCGGGCCCGGTCGTGGCGAGCACCCCGTTCCTGCTCCTGGCGAGGAGTGCGTGCTGCTGAACGGATAGTTCGATGTCCACGTCCTGGCCTTTCATGACGAGTCGAGGCCGGGCAGCAGGCCCAGGCCGGCCTCGAACCGGCGGTATGCGTCTTCCGTCGCTCCCTGGTAAGGCGGCAGCAGCCGGAGGGCGAGCCGGGCCCCGTGCGCACGGGCCAGCACCTTCTCGTACGCGCCGTCCATGTGCGCCGACGGGCATGCGGCGCGGAAGCTGTCCTCGAGCAGCTCGTCCACGGCCTCGGCGAGCCGCCCGAGTTCGCGCAGTCCGGCCCCCCGGGCCGCCTGGAACCGGCCCGGCAGGCCGAGCCGCGCGCCGGACAGCGAGACCAGCAGCCCGCAGTTCCCGCCCGCGAGCACGTAGGCGGGCTCGGTGAGGAAGCACTGCACCGGGGCCGCGTTCCGGACGAGTTCGGCGACCACCGCCGCGTCGGAGCTGGTGAACTTCACCGCCGCCAGGCTGGCGTGCTCGCCGGCGAGCCGCCCGTATTCGGCGCCGGTAAGCACCCGGCCGCCGCGCGGGGTGTTGTAGTGCAGGAACTGCGCCTCGCCGAACCGCCCGCAGGTCTCGCGGAAGAACACATCGCGTTCGGCGTCGCCGACGCGCCCCCAGGCCGGGAAGGAGATCTGGAACTGCCGGTAGCCCAGGCCGAGGCCGAACTCGACCCGTTCGATGACGGTCCCCAGCGAGTTGCTGATGACGCCGAGCATCGGGGTCGCCGCGCACCGCCGGGCCTCGTCCCAGAAGACGCGGGCGATGTCCCGGAACTGCGTCTCGGTCACCGCGTATCCCTCGCCCGCCGTGCCGAAGACGTACAGGTGCCGCGTCATGTGCGCGGCGACCAGGCGCACGTGCTCGCGGAAGGCGGCCTCGTCGAAGCGCAGCCGGTCATCCCACGGCAGCACGCAGGTGGCCAGGGCCGTGGGCGGCATCCGGCGGGCCGGTTCCGGGCTAGTCATGGCTGCCTTCCGGTCTGAGGTAACGGCCAAGCCACCGGTCCACGGCCCGCGCCCGCGTCAGCCGGCGCGACGGCCGCCCGGTGAGGTTCATCAGGTGCCCCTCGCCCCGGATCACGACCAACTCGACGTCGCGGCCCAGCGACCGCAGCGCGGCGAGCATCTGCTCGCTCTGCCCGATCGGGCAGTTGCGATCCAGCTCCGCGTGGACGAGCAGCAGCGGCGTGCGGATCCGGTCCGCCGCGGTGATGGGGGAGGACGCGACGTAGACCTCCGGGCGCTCCCACGGCGGCCCGCCGAGTTCCGCGTCCAGCCAGGCGCCGTCGTCGTCCTCGGCCCCCCATTCGGCGAGCAGGTTGCTGATCCCGTTCTCGCTGATGGCGGCGCAGAACCGGGCCGACCGGGTCACCGCCCACATGGACAGGTAGCCGCCGTAGCTGACACCTGTGATGGCCATCCGGCCGGCGTCGATGCCCGGTGTCGCGGCGACGGCATCGATCAGCCGTTCCAGGCTGGCCCAGTCGGCCGCGCCCCACCCGCCGCGGATCGCGGTGGCGAAACGCCGGCCGTAACCGCCGCTCCCGGCCGGATTCGCGGTCAGCACGGCGTACCCGTCTGCCGCCAGCCGCTGCGCCTCGAAGGAGAAGCGCCAGCCCGCCGGGTAGTGCGGGCCCCCGTGCACGCTGACGACGAGCGGCCGCCCGTTCGGCCCGTCAAAGGACGTGACCCAGCCCTCGACCGGCACCCCGTCGTGGTCGCCCGCCGTCACTGGCCGGGTGCTGGCCAGCGCCAGCCCGCGGAGCCACGGGTTGGCGTCGGTCACGCGGCGCTCCCCGTTTCCGTCGGTCCCGTCCCGGGTGAGGCCGACCAGGTAGACGTCGCCGGGATCGGCGGGGGTGGTGCTCACGAACGCGATGACGTTCCCGCCGTGGTCCAGGCCCGGGTCCAGGCAGGTCCGGTCGCCGCCGGACAGGTACCCGCAGCCGCCGCCCGCGGGGTCCGCCCAGCCCAGCCGGCCCCGGCCGCCGTCGGCGACGGTGAAGTAGATCCGCCCGGTGGCGGCCGACCACGCCAGCGCGGGCGGGAACCCTGATCCCGCGCCCCGCCCGTCATCCGATCGCACCGTGCTGCCCAGGCTGCGGTCCCAGCCGCCGGCCAGCTCGACCGGATCGGGGCGGCCGGGCGTCCAGCGGAACAGCCGGACGTCGATGTCGGCCTCGTCCGGAACACGCGGGGCCAGGTACGCGATGTCCTCCCGGGACGGCCCCCAGGCCAGGGCAAGCACCGGTCCTTCGGCGGGGCAGCGCCATGCCCCGGCGCCCTGGGTGCCGACCACGTGGAGCTGTGAGCCGGCGATGAACGCCAGCCGTTCGGCATCCGGCGCCCAGCGGGGATGCCAGGTGTCACCGCGGCCTGACCAGGGCACCTCCTCCGGCCCGGCCCTCCCGTCGGCCGGCAGAACCTGCACCCGGTGCCCGCCGGCCGCCACCCCGCGGGTGACCGCGAGCTTGCGCCCGTCCGGCGACCAGTCCAGGTCGGTGACCGGGTCGGTACCCCAGGTGAGCTGGCGCGCGACCCGGTCACCGGGCGCCCAGACCCAGAGCTGGCTGGTCCCGCTGGCGTCGCTGAGGAACCCGAGCCGGCCGTCGGGGGCCCAGCGGGGGCGCGCGGTGCGCAGACCGCCCGGGCCCGGCCGCCATTCCGCGCCCGTCCCGAGGTCGATGACCATGGTCTCCTCGACCACGGCGTCCGCCTCGCGGTCCAGGCATCCGCGCACGTAGGCGACGTAACGGCCGTCGGCGGACGGCCGGGGTTCTGCCACCAGGCCGAGCTGGAACATGTCGCTGGCGCGCAGCCCGCGGGCCATCACCCGGCACCATTCCGGGGCCTACCATGATCATTGACAGCATGCAGCACATTGCATACGATACAGCGCATTCAATTCTACGGGGCCTCCAGCGATCAGAAGGGCTCGTGCCATGAACGATCAGCCCAGCCGCAGACAGTTCCTCGGTCGCGTCGGCACCGGTCTGGCCGCCGCCGCGGTGGCATCGCCGATTCTGGCGGCGTGTAGCAGCAGCAGTACCAAGAGCACGGCGGCCGCCGGCAGCAGCGGGACGGCTAAGCGCGGCGGGACCCTGCGGTTCGCGGTCGCGGGCGGCGCCTCGGCCGACACGCCCGACCCGGCCCTGGCCGGCACCTCGTTCACCCTGTACATGGCCGCGAACCTCTACGACACGCTGGTGCGCGCCGACCAGAACTTCGCCCTGGCGCCGGCCCTGGCCACCAGCTGGAGTTCCACGCCGGACGCGAAGACCTGGTCGTTCCGGCTGCGCGACGGGGTTACCTTCCATGGCGGCGGCAAGCTCACCGCCAAGGACGTGGCCTACTCGATCACGCGAATCCTGAGCCCCAAGCTCGCCTCCCCGGCGCTGGCGAACATCTCGCCCTTCCTCAAGGCGTCTGGTATCTCGGCTCCCGACCCGACCACGGTCAAGTTCCAGCTGTCCGCGCCGAACGCCTTCTTCCCGCAGATCCTCGCCGGACTGAACTTCGGCATCATCCCGGACGGGACGACCAGCTTCGCCAAGCCGGCCGGCAGCGGCCCGTTCTTCCTGCAGGAATTCCAGCCGCTGGCGAACGCGAAGTTCGCCAGGAACACCGATTACTGGCGCAGCGGGCGGCCCTACCTCGAGGCGGTCAACCTGGTCAGCATCGCCGAGGACTCGACCCGCGTGCAGTCCCTGATCGGCGGCAGCGAGGACCTAGTCGACAACATCACCGGGGCCGACGTGAAGCTGCTCGCCGCGCAGCCGGGTGTCCAGACGCTGCAGATCAAGGCGGGCGGCTGGGTGGACCTGGCCGCCTGGGGCGACACCAAGCCGTTCAACGACCCGAACGTCGTCACGGCCCTGAAGTACGCGGCCAACCGCGAGCAGATCATGAGCCTGGTGGCACCGAACGCGTACCTGACCGGCCCCGACATCCCGGTCCCGCCCAGCGACCCGTTCTTCCCGCACGGCCTGAAGGCCTACGCGTACGACCCGGACCACGCCAAGCACCTGGTGCAGCAGGCGGGTTACCAGGACGGGCTCGACCTCACGCTGTACGCCTACGAGGGCGACAAGCTGGACGCCGCCCTGGCCTTCAAGCAGTCGGCCCAGCCGGCCGGGATCAACATCAAGGTCGTCACCTGGCCGCACGCCACCTACTGGACGCAGGTCTGGCTGAAGAAGCCGTTCGTCGGCGACAGCTGGGCCCGGTTGCACACCTCGGTGATCCTCCAGTCGGCCTTCGCCGCGCAGCCCAACGAGTTCCATTGGAAGGACGATTCGTTCAACGGCCTGCTGACCTCGGCCGTGGCCACCACCGACGCCACCCGGCAGAAGACCCTTTACGGCGATGCGCTATCAATGATCAACGACAAGACGGCCGGGATCATCCCGGGATGGGAGCCACAGCTGTACGGCGCATCGACCAAGCTGCACGGCGTCGAGCTGGCCAACGGCGGGCAGGTTTTCCTCGACGGTGCTTACTTCGCCTAGGTGGCGGGGGCTGGCCCCGTATCTCCGGCTGCCGGTACGCCTGGTCCTGAGCCTGCTTGCCGTCAGCGTGCTGGTCTTCCTGCTCACCATCGCCGTGCCCGGGGACCCGGCGCGAGCCGCGCTCGGCAAGGCGGCCACGCCGGCCCAGCTGAAGGCGTTCGACGCGGCGCACGGTCTCGACGCCCCGCTGTACGAGCAGTTCGGGCGGTTCCTGCAGCACCTGGTGCTGGGGCAGCTCGGCACCTCGTACGCCTCCGGGCAGTCGGTGGCGACGGCCATCGGCGCCCGGTTCGAGCGGACGTTCTTCCTCGTCCTCATCGCCTGGCTGATCGCCGCCCTGATCTCCATCCCGGTCGGCATGTGGAGCGGGCGCCGGGCGGGCAGCGTCGCCGATTCCGCCGTGTCCGGCATCACCCTCGGGCTGGCCGCCCTGCCCGAGTTCGTGATCGGGCTGCTGCTGGTGTTCATCGTCGGGGTCAAGCTCGGCTGGCTCCCGGTGAACTCGACCCAGGCCGGCTACGCCACCACGCCGTGGGGCGACTTCTCCTCCTACCTGCTGCCCGCGATCACGATCGCGCTCACCATCATCCCCTACATAACGCGGCTGGCCCGGGCCAACGCCCGGGAGGTCGACTCCGAGCCGTACATCAGGGCCGCCATCCTGCGCGGCGTGCACGGGCCCAGGCTCACCTTCATGCACGTGCTGCCCAACGCCGCGCCGCCGGTCCTGAACGCGCTCGCCCTGCAGTTCGCCGGGTCGATCGGCGGCGTGGTCGTCACCGAGACCGTCTTTGGCTTTCCCGGCATCGGCCAGCTGCTCGTGCAGGCGGTGGGCTCACGTGACCTGCCCGTCGTGCAGGCCATCACGATCATCATCGGCGCGGTCTACGTCCTCGTGAACACCCTGGCCGACGCCGGCGTGCGCGCGCTGACCCCCCGGCTGCGCCCCACCCAGCAAGTGGCCTCGACGTGAAGGCCATCCGCCGGTTCCTCGCCATCCCGCCCGGGCTGGCGGGCACCATCGGCCTGCTGGTGATCCTGGCCATCTCGCTGATCGGGCCGGCCGTCGCGCCGTACAACCCGGACGCGAGCGTGGCCGCGCCCGCGCTCGGCCCGTCCGCCGCGCACCTGCTCGGCACCGACCTGCTCGGCCGCGACGTGTGGAGCCGCTTTCTCTGCGGCGGGCTGAGCGTCATCGTGCTGCCGCTGATCGCCGTGTCCGGCGCCCTGGTGATCGGCTGCGCGGCCGGCCTGCTGTCCGGCTACCTCGGCGGCTGGGTCGACACTATCGTCACCAGGACCGTGGACATCGTGCTGGCGCTGCCGCCGTTCCTGCTGGTGCTGGTCATCATCGCCGGGTTCGGCACCGGGGGGTCGGTGATCGTCATCGCGGTGGCGGCGGTGTACGCGCCGAGCATCACCCGGGTCATCAGGTCCGCCACCCAGGCGATCAGGCCGCGCGAGTTCGTCCTGGTCGCGCGGGCCCGGGGCGACTCGGTCCGATGGATCACGCTGCGCGAGATCGCGCCGAACATCGTGCCCACCCTGCTTGTCGAGGTTGCCATCCGGCTCACCTTCGCGGTGATGTTCATCGCCTCGCTGAGCTTCCTCGGCCTGGGCGTGCAGCCGCCTAGCCCGAACTGGGGCGTCATGGTCGCGGAGAACCGGGACCTGCTGTTCAGCTACCCGCTGCCGGTACTCGTGCCCGCGATCGCCATCGCCGTCCTCGCGATCTCGGTCAACCTGATCGCCGACGCGCTCACGATCTTCTTCGGCGGCGGGCGTCAGGGGCAGATGCGATGAGCCCCCCGGTGCTGCTCTCAGCCCGCGCGCTGTCCGCGGGGTACCGCGACGGCGCGGGCACCCGGCAGATCCTGGCCGACGTCGACCTCGACCTGCCGGAGAACCGCATCGTCGGCCTGGCCGGCGAGTCCGGCTGCGGCAAGAGCACGCTGGCGCTGGCCATGGCCGGCTACCGGCCGCCGGGCCTGCGCCTGCTCGGCGGCAGCGTGACGTTCCGCGGCCAGACCATCACCGGGCGCAGCGCCCGCCAGCTGCGCCGCTACTGGGGCCGCCACATCGCCTACCTGCCGCAGGACACCGCGACGGCGCTCAACCCGGCGCTGCGGGTCGGCCGCCAGATCGCCGAGGTGTTCCAGCTGCATAAGGGCCTCGGCCGCCGCGACGCGCTGGCGGCGGGCGCGGACATGCTCGGCCGGGTGGGAATCGGTGACCCCGAGCGGGCCATGCACCGCTACCCGCACGAGTTCAGCGGCGGCCAGCAGCAGCGCATCGCGATCGCGATCGCGCTCGGTCCCGGGCCGGAGGTGGTCATCCTCGACGAGCCCACTACCGGCCTGGACGTCACCGTGCAGGCCCTGGTCAACACCCTGATCGTGGACCTGATCCGGGCCGAGCGGATGACGGCGCTCTACGTCAGCCACAACCTGGCCCTGCTCGCGGTGCTGTGCGACGAGCTCCGCATCCTCTACGCCGGCCAGGTCGTCGAGGCCGGGTCGGCCGAGCAGGTCTACTTCACCCCCGAGCACCCCTACACCCGGGACCTGGTCGCCGCGGTACCGCATCACCTAGACGACAAGCCAGTCCGCGGCATCGGCGGTACGCCGCCCCAGTCGGTCGTCCTGGACAGCTGCGCGTTCGGGCCGAGGTGCGGGTTCCGGACACAGGCCTGCGCCGTGCCGGTCCCGCTGGCAATCAGGCCGAACGGGCGGGAGGTCCGCTGCGTCCGCGCTGGCGAGCCGGCGCTGGCGAAGGGCCGCACCACCGATCTCGCGACCGCCAACGGGGCCTCGGCTGGGCTACCGTCCGCGGCAGGCCCGCCGCCCGTGCTCGCCGCCACCGGAGTCAGCGTGAGCTACACCCATGCCGGCCGCTCCATGACGGCGCTGGACGACCTGACCCTCACCATCGGTCCCGGCGAGGTGGTCGGGGTCGTGGGGGAGAGCGGCAGCGGCAAATCGACGTTGCTGCGCGCCCTGGCCGGACTGCTCGTGCCGCGGGCCGGCACGCTGGAGGTGAACGGCGCGGTGGTGCCGTGGCCCAGCGGGCGCCGCAGCCAGGACATCCGGCGCGAGATCCAGATCGTCTTCCAGAACCCCGACGCGTCGCTCAACCCGCGCCAGTCCGTCGGCGCGATCCTCGACCACCCGCTGCGGAAGTTCCGGCCCGGCTTGGACCGCGATCAGCGGGCCCACCGGATCCGCGAGGTGTTCGGCCAGCTGCGGCTGTCGCCTGACCTGCTGGAGCGGTACCCGGCCGCGCTCAGCGGCGGCCAGCGCCAGCGGGTGGCGCTGGCCCGCGCCCTGGTCGCCGACCCGGCCGTGGTGCTATGCGACGAGATCACCTCGGCGCTCGACGTGTCGGTCCAGGCATCCATCCTCGAGCTGCTCGGCGAGCTGCGCCGGGCCAGCGGGCTGGCCATGATCTTCGTGACGCACGACCTCGGCGTGCTCCGTGCCGTCGCCGACCGGGCGCTGGTGCTCGAAGCGGGGCACGTGCGCGAGACCGGCGTCGTGTCCCAGCTGCTCGAGACGCCGCGGCACGCGTACACCGCGACCCTGGTCCGGTCGATCCCCGACCCCGCCGCGCACCACGCGGAACAGCATCCAGGAGGCAGCGATGAGACGCGTGTTCCACGCCGATTACGTGGGGGACCTCGGCCCGATGGACTACGAGCGGGCGACGCTGGCCGCGGCCGGTGCCGAGCTGGCCGTCGCCCGCTGCGCCACCGCCGAGGAGCTGATCGCCAAGGCCGCCGGGGCGCAGGTGGTGTGGCTGGAGTGGACGCCGCACATCGACCGCGCGGTGCTGGCCGCGCTGACCGAGTGTGAGCTGGTCATGCGCTGGGGAGCCGGCTATGACCAGATCGACGTGGCCGCCGCCACCGAACTGGGCGTGGCCGTGGCCAACGCGCCCGCCTACAGCACCGAGAACGTGGCCGAGCACACCATGGCCCTGCTGCTGGCCCTGGCCCGGGGCGTCGTGGCGGACGACCGGGCGATGCGCGCCGGGCTGTGGCGCGAGCCGCCAATAGCCCATCAACGCCCCGTCTCCCATCAACGACTGAGCGGCCACACCCTGGGCATCATCGGGCTCGGCCGGATCGGCCGCCGGGTCGCCGAGCTCGGCCTGGCATTCGGCTGCCGGGTCATCGGCCACGACGTGCGCGAGGACCTGGACCTCCCGGACCAGGTGGAGCGGGCCGACGCGGCGGAGGTGGTCGCGGCGGCCGACTACCTGACCGTGCACACCCCACTGGGCGAGCAGACCAGGCACCTGGTCAACGGCGATCTGCTGGCCGGGGCCAAGCCGGGCCTTCTGCTGGTCAACACCAGCCGCGGCCCCATCGTGGACACGGCGGCGCTGCTGGCGGCGATCGACTCCGGGATCGTGGCCGCGGCGGCGCTCGACGTCTTCGAGGCCGAGCCGCTGCCCGCCGACAGCCCGCTGCGCTCCCGGCCCGAGATCGTGCTGACGCCGCACGAGGCGGCCAGCTCGGCCGAGGCCGAGGACGACCTGCGGGCGGAGATGTGCCAGGCGACCATCCAGTGGTTCACCGAGGGCTGGGCTGACTCGGTGGTCAACCCGCAGGTGCGAACCCGGCTGAGGCGGAATCGGTGAGCGCCGTCACCAGGATCGTCGCGCGCGGCGGCGACGTGGTGCTCGTCACCGAGCCGCCGCCCGGGCTGCGCCGCGGCGAGGTGCTGGTGGCCACCCAGTACTCGGTGATCAGCCCGGGGACCGAACGGACCATCCTGGACGCCACCCGCGCCGAGGGATGGGCCAGCCACGAGTACCCCGAGCCCGGCCAGGCCTGGCCACACGTCCGTTCCGGCGGCGTCCGCCACGACCTGCTGCTGCCCCGGCCGTCCGGCCAGGACTACGCCTCGCTCGGCTACAGCCTGGCCGGGCGCGTCGTGGCCGTGGCCGAGGACGTCACCGACCTGGTGCCGGGGGACCTGGTCGCCTGCGGCGGCAGCCAGTGCGCCTTCCACAGCGAACAGGTGGCCGTGCCCAGGAACCTGACCGTCCGCGTGCCGGACGGGCTCGGCCCGGACCTGGCCGCCTTCGTGACCCTGGGCTCCATCGCGCTGGAGGCGTTGCGGCGCAGCGGCCGCACCCTCGGCGAGACGATCGTGGTGTTCGGCTGCGGCGTTCTCGGCGTCCTGATCACCATGCTGGCCCGCGCGGCCGGGATCTACGTCGTCGCGGTCGACCCGGACCCCCGCCGCCTGGAGGTGGCCGCGGGTGCCGGGGCGATCCCGGCGGCCGGCGGTGACGACCTGGCCGGCCAGGTGCGGGCGCGCACCGACGGGTTCGGCGCCGACGCCGCCGTGATCACCGTGACCACCGAGGCCTCCGACGTGGTGAACGCCGCCGTGGGCGTGCTGCGCCCGGGCGGGGTGGTGGTGGGCGTCGGCCAGTTCGGCATGGGCCTGAGCCGGGACCGCTGGTTCGGCGCGCAGGCGACGATCCTCCCCTCGATCGCCTACGGGCCGGGTCGCTACGACCCGGTCTACGAGGAGAACAACTGGGACTACCCGATAGGCGTGGTGCGCTGGACGGAGAACCGCAACATGGCGGCGTTCCTCCGGCTGGCCGCGGACGGCCGCCTGGACCTCGATCAGATCCCCGTGATCCGCGTGCCCGCCGCCGACGCGGCGCGGGCCTACGCGGCGCTGGCCACCGGGGGCCTGCCGCTCACCGGGCTGATCTGTTACCCCGGGAGGGACGCATGACTACCGCTACGCCAGATCTGGACCCGCAGACCCCACCCACCCCGGAGGACCTGCTCGCCGCCCGCCAGTTCATCGCCTCCTGTTACCCCAGGACCCCGCTGCGGCCGCTGCACGAGGCCGCCCTGGCCCATGGGCGCGAGCTGTATCTCAAGTGCGAGGACGAGGCGGAGATCAAGTCGTTCAAGGGCCGGGGCGCCCTATGGCGGCTGGCCTGCCTGGGGGAGCGCAACGCGCGCAACGGGGTCATCACCGCCTCCACCGGCAACCACGGCCAGGGGGTCGCCTACGCCGCCTCCCGGATCGGGGTGCGCAGCGTGGTCGTCGTGCCGACCGGATCCTCGCCCCTGAAGATGGACCGGATCAGGGGATTCGGCGCAGAACTCCGGGTCAGCGGCGCGGACATCGGCGAGGCGTCGCAGGCGGCCAGGGAGGCGGCGCTGGCCGAAGACCTGGTCTACGTCGAGGACGGCGAGGACCCCGAGCTGATGGCGGGCGCGGCCACCGTCGGCTGGGAGATCCTCGAGGACCTGCCGACGGCGCAGGCCATCGTGGTTCCGGTCGGCGGCGGCAACCTGATCGCCGGGGTGGCGCTCGCGGCCAAGCGGCTGAAGCCCTCGATCACGATCATCGGGGTGCAGTCCGAGGCCGCGCCCGCCGTGGTGCGGTCGTGGGAACTGAAACGGCTGGTGGAGATGCCCTGCGCCACCTTCGCCGGCGGCCTGGCGACCCCGTTCCCCGGCAAGCTCGCCTTCCAGGTCATCCAGGAGCTGGTCGACGAGATGTACCTGGTCAGCGAGGCCGAACTGCGAGCCGAGATCCGGCACGCGCTGGACACCCGGGCCACCTTGATCGAGGGCGCCGCGGCGGCGCCGTTCGCCGCGCTACGCCGCTACGGCGCGGCCTGGCCGACCCGCACGGTGCTGATCCAGAGCGGGGGCAACCTCGCGCTGGCCGAGCTGGAGTGGGTCCTGTCCGGCGAGGAGGAGGGCTGATCGCGATGGCGAAGATCGACCGGTGCGACGTCTACCTGTGCGTGGCCGACCTGAGCGAGCCCAGGGGGCCGTCCAGCGGCTGGTACGACACCCGCGAGTCCGTCCTGGTCCGGCTGGGCGACACCGACGGCCGGTCCGGGTGGGGCGAGGCCGGGCTGCGGCCCGGCGTGGTCGAGGCGGCGCGCGAGCTCGGCGCGACCCTGCCGGGCGCCGACCCCCGGCGGGCCGGATCGCTGCTTGACCAGCTCACCCGCACCACCGCCGACCAGTGGGCGGTCAGCGCGCTGTCCGTCGCGCTCGACGACCTGCGCGCGCGCCAGCTCGGAATCAGCGTCGCGGACCTGTACGGCGGCCGGCGCCGGGACGCGGTCCGCGCCTACGCCTCCACCGCCGGGTATCACGCCTCCCGCGAGCCCGAGGAGCTGTGGCCGGCCGAGGTGGCCGAGGCACTGGCGGCCGGGTTCGGCGCGATCAAGTTCCGGATCGGGCGCTACCCGGCCCAACGCGAACTGGCCATCCTGGCCGGGATCAGGTCGGCGCACGGCGCGGACATCGAGATGATGGCGGACGGCAACGGGGCCTACTCGGTGCCGCAGTCGTTCCGCGTCGCCCGCGAGCTGGGCGAGCTCGGGTTCACCTGGCTCGAGGAACCCGTCAACCGGTTCCGCGGCAGCCAGCGCTACCCGGGGTACCGGGGCCTTGACGCATCCCTGGGCGTGGCCATCGCGGGCGGCGAGGGTCTCGAGCGTCGTTCGGATTTCCTCCGCCTGCTCGACGACGGGATCGACATCGTCCAGCCGGACGTCGGCATCTGCGGCGGGATCGGCGAGGCCTGCTTCGTGGCCGACCTGGCCGCGCTGTACGGCCGGGCCTGCGTGCCGCACGCCTGGGGCGGCGCGGTCCTGATCGCCTCCACCGTGCAGCTGCTCGCGGTCACGCCGGAACCGACCGAGGTGGACGGGACCTACGGCGGCCTGCTGGAGTGGGACGTCTTCGAGAACCCGATGCGCACGGACCTGCTCGCCGAGCCGCTCGAGGTCCGCGACGGCCTGGTCGCGATCCCGGCCGGGCCGGGCCTGGGCGTGGAGGTCGACGAGTCCGCCGTGCGCTCCCTCGACCGGCTAGCCGTCCTGTGACGGGCTGCTCGCCTGCACCACGTCGATGGTGCGCAGGATGTTGTCCCGGGCGAGCTGCCGGGCCCTGGCTTCGTCCTTGTCGCGCAGCGCGGCGATTATCTCCAGATGGTCCTGGTAGGAGTTCGTCGTGGGCCTGTCCTGGGTGAAGTACAGGGTGTTCAGCCGCCGGGAATGGACCGAGAGCCAGTCGATCACCTGCACCAGGAACGGGTTGCCGGTCCGGTCGAGCAGCACCGCGTGGAACTCCTCGTCGGCCTGCCTGGTCGCGACGGCGTCCCCGCGCTCGGCGGCCTCGCGCAGCCGCTCGTTCGCCGACGTCATCGTGTCGAAATCCTCGGGGCGCAGGTTGCCGATGGCGAGCTGCACCGCGAGCTCGTGCAGCACGCTCAGCGGCACGTACAGCAGCTCGGCGTCCTGCGGACGGGCCGGAGCGACCTCGGTCCGGGTGTTCCTGGTGCTCACCACCAGCCCCAGCAGCTCCAGGCGCTGGAACGCCTCGCGGATCGGTGTCCGGCTGACCCCCAGCTTCGTGGCGATCTCGGTGTCCTTCAGCACCTCGCCCGGCTGCAGGGTGCCATCCTCGATCCACTGCTGAAGCTGCTGCATGGCAAGCGCGCTGGCGGCGGGACGGTGCACCGCCGGTGCATCCTCGGGCAAAGGCATGCAATATACAATAGCCGTTGTTCAGCATCCGATAAACACCTGTACGTCAGAAGGAGCCGGCGTCTCCCATGAGCGCAGACCTGCTGGATCCGATAGACCCGTTCGACCTGCTCGGCGCGCTGGTGGCGGCGAGGTCGCCGAACCCGCCGGGCGACGAGCGCGCGGCGGCGGGCGTGGTCCGCGAGGCGGCCCGCGCGCTCGGGCTGCCGGAGCCCGAGGAGTACCGCAGGTCGGCGGAGCGTCCCAACCTCCTGATCCGCATCGGTGATCCCGGCTTGGGGTCACCTCGGCTCATGCTGGTCGGCCACCTGGACACCATGCCGCCGGGAAACCTCAGCTCATGGCAGACCGATCCCTACCAACTCACCCGCGCCGACGGCCGCCTGGCTGGGCTCGGCGTCGCGGACATGAAGTCCGGGGTGGCGGCCGCCCTGCTGGCCGCCGGCCGCCTGGTGGCGGATCCCGGCTGGTCCGGCGGGCTGGACCTGCTGTTCGTGGCGGACGAGGAGAATTGCTCCGACTACGGGATGAAATGGCTGGTCGGGCAGCAGACCCTGACGGCGGACGCGGCCGTGATCCTCGAGCCGGCCGGCGGGAGCGCCGCGGAATCCTGGGCCCGCCTGTTCGTGGCCCAGCGGGGCTCGTGCGTGGTGCGGCTGACCGCACGCGGAACGCCAGGGCACTCGGCGGAGCAGATTCCGGCGGGGGAGCGGGCGGGGGTGGCGCTGGCCCGGGCGATGGTGACGCTGGCCGATGCCGAGCTGTTCGCGCGGGACGCGCACCCCATCGACGGCACCCGGCCGACGGTCAACATCGGCACGATGGTCAGCGGCGGCATCACCCCGTTCATGCATCCCGAGTCGATGACCGCGATCGTCGAGGTCCGGGTGATCGAGGGCATGACCATGGCGGGCGTGCACGGCGAACTCCGCTCGGTCCTGGCCCGGGCCGGGCTGGCGGACCGCGTCGAGATCGCCGCCGCCGATCCCCCGCACGACTGGGTGCCGCCCAGTTCCGCGGCCGGTGCCGACCGTCTGACCAGTGCCGCGGCGGCCGCCATGCGGGCCATCCTGGGGGCCGAGCCCCGCCCCGGCGTGCTGCTCGGGGTCACCGATTCCTGCTGGCTGACCGAGGCCGGGATACCCACCCTGCCCGCCTTCGGCTGCGGGTCGCTCGCCGTGGCGCACCGGCCCAACGAGTGGATCGCGCCCGGCGACCTCGGCACCGCCATCGACCTGACCGAGGCGCTTGTCCGCGGCTACGCGACGGCGTGAGGCTATGGTGGTCCGGTGGTGTCATGGGCCGAACGCGCTATCTGGTGGCACGTGTACCCGCTCGGCTTCACCGGTGCGGAGAAGACGGAGCTGCCCGAACAGGAGCCTGTCCGGCACCGGTTGCGGCAGCTGGAGGGCTGGCTGGACTATGCGGTCGACCTCGGCTGTTCGGGCCTGCTGCTCGGCCCCGTCTTCGCCGCCGAGACCCATGGCTACGACACCATCGACCACTTCCGGATCGATCCCCGGCTGGGCGACCAGGAGGACTTCGACCGGCTGATAGCCGAGGCCGCCCGGCGCGGCCTGCGCATCGTGCTCGACGGGGTGTTCAACCACGTCGGCCGCTCGTTCCCGGCGTTCCAGGCCGCGCTGGCCGGCGGCCCCGGGTCGCCCGCCGCCCGGTGGTTCCGGTACGACCCCGCGACCGGCGAGTACGCCACGTTCGAGGGCCACCACGACCTGGTCGCGCTGGATCATGAGGAGTCCGAGGTCGTCGATTACGTCGCCCAGGTCATGACCTACTGGCTGGACCGGGGCGCGGCGGGATGGCGGCTCGACGCCGCGTACGCGGTGTCGGCCAGCTTCTGGGCCAAGGTGCTGCCGGGCGTCAGGGAGGCGCACCCGGACGCGTGGTTCCTCGGCGAGATGATCCACGGTGACTACGTGGCCTACGCGGCCGAGAGCGGGCTGGACTCGATCACCCAGTACGAGCTGTGGAAGGCGATCTGGAGCTCGCTCGACGACCCGAACTTCTTCGAGCTGGCCTGGACGCTGGACCGGCACAACCAGGTGCTCGACGGGGTGATGCCGCAGACGTTCGTGGGGAATCACGACGTGACCCGGCTGGCCAGCCGGCTCAACGACGAGCGGCACTTCGGCCACGCGCTGGCCGTGCTGCTCACCGTCGGCGGGATACCGAGCATCTACTACGGGGACGAGCAAGCATTCCGCGGCGTCAAAGAGGAGCGGGCCGGCGGCGACGACGAGATCCGCCCGGCCTTCCCGGCCAGCCCGGCCGAACTCCCGCCGGACGGCTGGCCTGCTTACCGGCTGCACCAGCGGCTCATCGGATTCCGCCGCCGCCATCCCTGGCTGGCCCGCGCGCGGGCCACTGTGGAGCACCTGGCCAACGAGACGATCGCCATCCGGGCCGCCGCGGACGGCGCCGGGATCCTCCTGCTGCTGAACGCGGGCGACACCCCGTTCCGGTTCCCGGTCAAGGTGACCGGGCTGAGCGTGGCGGAGACCCCCGATCCGGATGCCCGGCCCGGCGACCCCGCCCTGGTGCCCGCGCACAGCTGGATCATCCTGGGCTCATGAGCGTCCCCGCGTCGGCCTGGGTGGTGGCCGGGCCGCCCGGAGCGGGCAAGAGCACGGTCGCAGACCTGCTCCTGGCCGCGCTTGAGCCGACCCCGGCGCTGCTGGACAAGGACACGATGTACGCCTCGTTCGTGGCGGCCGTGCTCGCCACGGCCGGGCGGCCACCGGGGGAGCGTGAGGGACCGTGGTACGACGAGCACGTCAAGGTGCATGAGTACGCCGGGATGGCGGCCACCGCCCGCGAGATCCGGGCGTACGGCTGCCCGGTCCTGCTGTCCGGACCGTTCACCGGGCAGATCCACGACGAGCAGCGGTGGCGCTCCTGGGTGGCCGAACTCGGCGGCGGAACCGTCCGCCTGGTCTGGGTCAGGTCGGACGAGGCCACCCTGCTCCGCCGGCTCACCGCCCGCGGGCTGGGCCGCGACGCGGCCAAGCTGGCGGAGTTCGAGCTGTTCTGCGCCAGCATGCGGCTCGGCACCGAGCCAGCCGCCCCGCACGTCACCGTGGACAACCGCCTGACCGCCACGGTGCCCCTCGCCGACCAGGTCGCCGCCCTGGTGCAGGCGGTCTAGCCCATCGGGTAGCGGTGGAAGCCGACCGCGTACTCGCATCCGGCGCCCAGCCCGACGTAACCCGCCATGTTCTTCAGGAACTCGTCGGGGTCGAACTCGCGGCCCAGGCCCTCGATGTAGGCCCGGTGCTCGCGCAGCGACGCGACGCCCGCCTCGATCGTGTCGGTGACGTCGACAAAGTGGGTCGGCGCGCCCGTGCCGGCCACGTAGGCGTCCCTGATGTCCGTGGCCCGCGGTCCCGCCTCGGGGAAGACCCAGTCGTTGGCGGCGTCCCGGCAGGCGTCCAGCGTGGCCAGCCCGACGGCGCGGTGGTCGGCGTGATTGACCGGGCCTTCCTCGCCCCAGGTGAGGTCGAAGCTCATCCCGATGACGACCTGCGGCTGCAGCCTGCGGAACGCGGCCGCCAGGTCGCGCCGCAGCGCGATCCCGTACTCCACCAGCCCGTCCTGGTAGTCGAGGAACTCCACCTCGGTCACGCCCACGACTGCGGCGCTGCGCCGTTCTTCCTCCATCCGCAGCGGGGCGACCTGGTCCGGGGGCATTCCGGCGATACCGGCCTCGCCCCGGGTGGCGAGCAGGTACGCCACCTTCTTCCCCTGCCGCGTCCACCGGGCTACGGCGGAGGCGACGCCGTACTCCAGGTCGTCCGGGTGAGCCACTACGGCCACGGCCCGGTCCCAGTCCTCCGGCATCGGCTTCATCCCCGGCCACCCTCTTCCCCTCGGCACTGCCCCAACACTCTCACACCACGCCCGGCATTACAGTCGTATCCGTCTTAGGAGAGCCAGTTTGTCCTATGGTCAAGCACTTCAATACAACTAGAATCCGTATTTCTCATGATCATGAAGGATTGTTAGTCTCTACGGACTAAAAAGCCTTCACGATCATGGGATTTGACCGCTTGGATGTCGGCGTCAGGCCGGACAGGTCCATTCTTCCGGGCTGCGGATCGGGCCGGAGCCGGTCACGTCGGGCGGCGGGAAGTGCTCCTTGAGCGTGAACGCGTACGGCGTCGGGCCGAACTCCCGCAGGTGGATCACGCGCTGCTCCGCCTCGTCGGTCGTCGGGGTGTGACCGCGCGGTATCCACCACAGCGCAGTCTTGGCCTCCGCCATCAACTCGAACCACTGGCGGCGGCGCCGGAGCACCTCCCGGTGCGCGTCCGAGTACACGTAGGCGGCGAGCGCCTCTACCGACTCCCAGACGGACATGTTGACCAGGACGCCAGCGCTGCCCGCCCGGTCCCATTCGAATGCGTGCACCGCGGTCGCGTTACCGTCCTCGGTCTGCAGCCGCCAGACGAATCCGGGGGCGGTATCCGCCGCCGCGTTGACCGGGTCGAGGGCCGCCACGAAATCTGCGAGCAGCGGGCTGTCCAGCGGCTCGCGCATCCGTCCGATGTTCACTTGCGCCAGGAGGTAGTCCACGCCGTCATGGTGCCAGCCGCCGCGCCCGCGCGGCAATCCCGACCTGGGGCCGACCCGGCCGGTGATCAAGAAAATCGGCATACGACCAGCTAGGAGCGGCAACACCCGTGCTGGATTGAACTAGTGGGCGGCCCATTACGTAATAATGAGTACCAGAGCGCAGTTGTACCCCGGACTGCCCAGAGGCCACCCATCGACCCACGGGAGGGAATCCTTGGCTCGCGCGCCTCTTCGGGCTG
>Ga0207665_10000986_pt1 | contig 19251 bp, 16 predicted proteins | sample LARL112metaG_FD_184351 | JGI IMG/M metagenome (GOLD analysis project Ga0207665, IMG submission 184351) | Corn, switchgrass and miscanthus rhizosphere microbial communities from Kellogg Biological Station, Michigan, USA - LAR L11-2 metaG... | ecosystem: Host-associated > Plants > Roots >...
CCAATTGGCCAGTTTCGAGCGAACGTTGCGGTTGTCGATCGCAGGCCCATCCTCGAGCATCAGGTTGCTGCAGAATTCGAACAATTCCGGAAAGCCGGTCGCAACGCCCGCGCCGATCGACATACGTTCGTTCATCAGCGTGGTCAGCGACACGTTCCAGCCGTCATTGACGGCACCCAGCCGCTGCGAGTCGGGAATTTTCACGTCGGTAAAATAAACTTCGTTGAAATCGGACGCGCCGTTGGCCTGCTTGATCGGCTTGATCTCGATGCCTGTGCTCTTCATGTCGAGGAAGAACATGGTAAGCCCCTTGTGCTTGGGCACGGTGGGATCGGTGCGCGTCAGGAGGATGCCGTAGTCGGAATAATGCGCGCCCGAGGTCCAGATCTTCTGGCCGTTGACGATCCAGTCGCCGCCGCGCTTCTCCGCACGGGTGCGCAGACCCGCGACATCCGACCCGCCGGCCGGTTCGGAAAACAGCTGGCACCAGATGTTTTCGCCGGAAGCGAGCTTTGGCAGATAGCGACGCTTCTGCTCTTCGCTGGCAAACGCCATCATCGTCGGCCCGCACATGCCGTGCCCGATGATGAACATGTAACTGAGCTTGCCGAACGCCCCCTCCTCCTGCTGCCAGATCACGCGCTCGATCGGCGAGGCGCCGCGCCCGCCATATTCCTTCGGCCAGTGCAGGCAGGCCCAGCCGGCTTCCGCCTTCTTCTTCTGCCAGGCCTTGGCGACCTCGAGGATATTGGCGCCCTTGAGCTGGGTGCGGCCGAGCGAGGATTTTTTCAGTTCGTCCTCATATTGCTTCGGCGCATTGGCGGCGATCCAGGCCCTGGCCTCGGCGCGGAACGCGGCTTCTTGGGGGGTATCGTCAAAATTCATGGTCGTATCCCTGCTGTCGTTCCGGGAACTTTCCCGGATGCTGCGCGGCACGAAGTGACGCGCTGCTGATCCGAGGTCCATCAACCGGTTGCTGTGGGTCCCGGATCTGCGGAGCAGCGTTACCGCTGCACCGCGTCCGGGACACGATAATTAGGCAACGTTCCTTTTCCGCATCCGATCGATCAGCGCGTCTTCCCAATAGGACATCGAGCCGAGCGACAGCGCGGTGGCGTTGGCGCGTCGGTAATAGAGGTGACAGTCGAATTCCCAGGTGAATCCCATGCCGCCATGGACCTGGATGTTGTTCTTGGCGCAATGCTGAAACGCCTGCGTCGCGCTGATCCGCGCAGCCGCGGCCGCTTCGGGCAATTCCGAGGCATTGGTCGAAAGCGCCCAGGCGCCGTAATAGCAATTCGATCGTGCCAGCGTCGCCGACACATACATGTCGGCGAGCATGTGCTTGATCGCCTGGAATGATCCGATCGGCCGGCCGAACGCGATGCGATCGAGCGCATAGTCGCGGCCCATTTCCAGCGCGCGATCGGCGCCGCCGACCTGCTCGAAAGAAAGCAGCACCGCGGCGCGATCAAGCACCTGCGAGACCACGCTAAAACCTTCGCCCGCTGCACCCAGTGGCTCCGCCTTGCAATTCTTGAACGTGATCTCCGCCTGGCCGCGCGTCGGATCGACGTTGCTCAGCGCCTTCACGTCGACGCCTTGGGCCTTCATGTCCACCAGAAACAACGAGATATCGGTGTCGCGGCCGCTTGCAGCCGTGCGCGCGGCGACGATGGCGAAATCGGCGATCGCACCATCCGGTACCGGCTTCTTGATGCCGTTGAGACTGCCGCCGGAAGCAGAGAGCTTGATCGCTTGCGGTGATGGACTGCCCTTGCCTTCGAACAGCGCCAGCGTGCCGATCGCCTCACCGGAGGCAATCTTTGGCAGCCATTTTTGTTTCTGCGCCTCGCTGCCGGCGAGAAGAGTGGCTTCGGCTGCAAGATAGACGGTGGAGGAAAAAGGCACTGGCGCTAGCGCGCGACCCATCTCTTCCGCGATAACGCAAAGTTCGAGATGGCCGGCACCGGCGCCGCCATAGGCTTCGGGAATCGCAACCCCGAGAAAGCCCATCTCGGCGAGCCCCTTCCATAAGTCGCGATCATAGGTCGCCTTGCCGTCGAGGACGGCGCGCACTGCCTTAGGCGGACATTTCTCGGCGAGGAATTTCCGCGCCTCGTCGCGCAACTGCTTTTGCTCGTCGGAGAAATCGAAATTCATGGTGGATTACTACCTTTGCTAACTCTCTCAGCGACTCAGCGCATAACGGATTGGCTGCTGATTGTCGTGCCCTCTCCCCCTGTGGGAGAGGGCGGCGCCGGTGTTGGCTTTGCATTCGATCGGGTGAGGGGTTGCCAACCGGATAGACCCCTCACCCGTCAGCCTTCGGCTGCCACCCTCTCCCGCAAGGGGAGAGGGTCAGGAGACTACTACCTCGGCGCCATGCGGATCGCGCCATCGAGCCGGATGGTTTCGCCGTTGAGCATGGCATTCTCGACGATGTGGACGGCGAGGTTGCCGTATTCGGATGCCTCGCCCAGACGAGCCGGATGTGGCACCTGGGCACCCAGGCTCGCGCGTGCCTCCTCGCTCAATCCCATCAACAGCGGCGTGAAGAACAGCCCCGGCGCGATGGTGTTGACGCGAATCTTGTGCTGGGCGAGATCGCGCGCCGCAGGCAGGGTCAGGCCAACCACACCACCCTTGGACGCCGAATAGGCGATCTGGCCGATCTGGCCCTCATAGGCCGCGACACTTGCGGTGTTGATGATGACGCCGCGCTCTTCACCGATCGGCTGTTCGGTGAGCAGGCGCTCGGCGAACAGCCGCAGCACGTTGAACGTGCCGATCAGGTTGACGTTGATGATGCGCGCGAATTTGGCGAGCGGATAGACGCCGTCCTTGCCGACGATGCGCTGTGATCCGCCGATGCCGGCGCAGTTCACCAGAACGCGCGCGATGCCGTGGGCGGCTTCCGCTTTCGCAATCGCGGCCTTGACCTGCTCCTCGTCGGTGACGTCCGCGACAGTCGCGATGCCCTTCACCTCGGCCGCGACCTTCTCGGCATTTTCCTTGCTCTGATCGAGCACGGCGACGTGGGCGCCCTTCGCCGCCATGGCGCGCGCGGTCGCGGCGCCAAGGCCGGATCCGCCGCCCGTGATCAGAACGGCAACATTCTTCAATTGCATGATGATTTTTCCCTGGTCGTCTCTTTGTTCTTGAAGTTGCGGATGGGATCAACGCCATCTTCGCTCGCCATACCCTTGAGCATGCCTCGCTCGGAACAGCGCTTCCCGATGCTGACCCAAAAGCGTCCTACAGCTAAGCCGATGGCAGGGGCGCACTCAAGAGTTAATCGATTGATTGACTAAATCCGGCAGCAACCCTTTAATTCGGCAAATCAGACCGTTGAAAATCGATCAGGGAGAACGCCCATGGCCGAGGCTTATATCGTTGCCGCCGCGCGCACCGCCGGTGGCCGCAAGGGAGGTCGCCTCGCCGGCTGGCATCCGGCCGATCTCGCCGCTTCTGTGCTTGATGCGCTGGTCGAGCGTTCCGGTGCCGCGCCCGACCAGATCGAGGACGTGATCATGGGCTGCGTCATGCAGGTGGGCGAGCAGTCCAACAACATCGCGCGCAACGCCATCATGGCTTCGAAACTGCCAGAGAGCGTGCCGGGCACGTCGATCGACCGGCAATGCGGCTCTTCGCAGCAGGCGCTGCATTTCGCAGCGCAGGCGGTGATGTCCGGAACGATGGACGTCGTGATCGCCGCCGGCGTCGAGGCGATGACGCGGGTACCGATGGGACTTGCCTCCTCGCTTCCGGCAAAGAACGGATTTGGCCACTACAAGAGCCCGAACATCGAGCAGCGCTATCCAAACATCGTGTTCAGCCAGTTCACCGGCGCCGAGATGATGGCGGAGAAATACGGTCTGTCCAGGGATGAACTCGATGAATACGCCTATGGCAGCCACCAGCGCGCGATCGCGGCGACGCAAGGCGGCCGCTTCAAGGACGAGATCATTCCGGTAGCCGTCGCGCGCGCGGACGGCACGCCTGACGTTCATTCCGTCGACGAAGGCATCCGCTTTGATGTCAGCCTCGAGGGCATCAGGGGCGTCAAGCTGATTGCGGAGAACGGCAAGCTCACCGCCGCAAGTGCGAGCCAGATCTGCGACGGCGCGTCCGGCGTGATGGTCGTCAACGAAAAAGGCTTGAAGTCGCTCGGCGCAGCACCCATGGCGCGAATCCATCACATGACCATGATGGGCGGCGATCCCGTGATCATGCTGGACGCGCCATTGCCGGCTACCGAGCGCGCGCTCAGGAAGGCCGGCATGGGAATCGACGACATCGACCTGTTCGAGGTCAATGAAGCCTTTGCCTCCGTGCCCACGGCATGGCTGAAGACCACCGGCGCCGACCCTGCAAAGCTCAATGTCAATGGCGGTGCGATTGCGCTCGGGCACCCGCTCGGATCTTCCGGCACCAAGCTGATGACCACGCTCGTTCACGCGCTCAGGCAGCGCAACAAACGTTATGGGCTGCAAACCATGTGCGAGGGCGGCGGCATGGCCAATGTGACCATCGTGGAGCGGCTGTAGATTGCCGTGACATTCCTTCGGCGTTTTTTTGCAGCGACAGAGTTGGTCATGACGAGATTAGGCCTGTACGGCCACATCGACCCCTGATCCCTCCCCCCGCGAAGCGGTGGGGAGGGATAAGGAAGCGCGCGTTCAAATGCCTGTGCCCAGCATCACGAGGGGAGCGCATGAATACTACAAGCAGCCTTCCTCCGATCCCGCTTCCTTCCTCCATCCGCTCGCGCTTCGTCGACGACATCAATGGCCTCTCCATGCATGTGCTCGAGGCGGGTTTCGAGAGCAAAGGCCGAAGTTGCGTGCTTTTGCTGCACGGCTTTCCCGAACTTGCCTTCAGCTGGCGCAAGGTGATGCCAGCGCTGGCGGAAGCCGGCTATCACGTGATCGCGCCGGACCAGCGCGGCTATGGCCGGACCACCGGGTGGGATCCCGCTTACGACGGCGACCTTCATTCCTTCCGGCTCACCAACCTGGTGCGCGACGCGCTTGGCCTGGTCTCGGCATTCGGCCATCGCTCGGTCGCCGCCGTGGTCGGGCATGATTTCGGCAGCCCGGTCGCGGCGTGGTGCGCGTTGATTCGTCCCGATGTATTCCGCTCCGTTGTGCTGATGAGCGCGCCATTTGCGGGTCCGCCGAGGCTTGCCTTCGCGACCGCCGATGCGCCCAAGCCGAAACGCGATGATCCCGTGCATCGCGAGCTGGCTGCACTGCCGCGTCCGCGCAAGCACTACCACTGGTACTATTCGACGCGCGAGGCCAATGCGGACATGCTGCAGGCGCCGCAGGGCGTTCATGATTTCCTGCGCGCCTACTTTCATCACAAAAGCGCGGACTGGAAGGACAACAGACCCTATCGCCTGCAATCATGGTCGGCGGGCGAACTCGCCAAACTGCCGACGTACTACGTGATGGATCTTTCGAAAAACATGCCGCAGACGGTTGAGGAAGAAATGCCCTCCGCCGCACAGATCGCAGCCAACCGATGGCTGAGCGACGACGAACTCGTCTTCTACAGCGCAGAATATAAGCGCACCGGTTTCCAGGGCGGCTTGCAGTGGTATCGCTGCGGCACCTCGGACCGCTTCACCGCGGAACTCGAAACCTGGTCGGGCCGCAGCATCGACGTGCCCTCCTGTTTTCTTTCCGGCAAGCAGGACTGGGGTACATATCAGCGCCCCGGTGCATTCGAAGCGATGCAGACCAGCGCCTGCAGCCGCATGCTCGGTTGTCATCTGGTCGAGGGCGCGGGCCACTGGGTGCAGCAGGAACAGCCGGATCAGGTCAACCGCTTGCTGCTGCAATTCCTGCGATCGACTGCAGAGCACATATCGTAGACCACGTTCTGACTTCGGTCTGGCACGCTTGCCGAACTTGATGCAGACCTCGCACGAATTGACCTAAAAGCAGCCGGCAGCTATAGGTGCTTTAGAATCGTTCTAAATCAAGCATAGGCCGTGTTGTGAAGAATTTCTCCGATTTGACCGAGCGGGAAGTGCTGGCGGTTGCCATCTCCGCGGAAGAGGAAGACAGCCGGATCTACATGACCTTCGCCGAGGATCTGGCGGAACGCTATCCGGAATCGGCGAAGTTGTTCGAGCAAATGGCCGAGGAGGAAAGAACCCATCGCCACATGCTGCTGGAGATGTACGAAAAACGCTTCGGCCCGCATCTGCCGCCGATCCGCAGGGACAACGTCAAGGGATTTTTGCGCAGGCGGCCACTCTGGCTGACCAAAAACCTGTCGCTCGACGCCATTCGCAAGGAGGTCGGGACGATGGAGTTCGAGGCCGAGCGGTTCTACGTCAAGGCCGCCGAACAGGCGCAGGATGTGGGTGTGCGGCGCTTGCTTGGCGATCTTGCCGAGGCCGAAAAAGGCCACGAGAAAACCGCGGCCAAACTGACAGACGAGATTCTCAAGCCCGACGTGCGCGCGGAGGAAGACGAGACCCGCCGGCGCGTGTTCGTTTTGCAATATGTGCAGCCGGGCCTTGCCGGATTGATGGATGGATCGGTTTCGACGCTCGCGCCCCTGTTTGCCGCCGCCTTCGCCACGCATCAGAATTTTCAGACGTTTCTGGTCGGCCTCGCCGCCTCGATCGGCGCCGGCATCAGCATGGGCTTTGCGGAAGCCTTGTCGGATGACGGCTCGCTCACAGGGCGCGGTTCGCCGTGGCTGCGCGGCCTGACCTGCGGGCTCATGACCGCAGTCGGCGGGCTCGGCCACACCATGCCGTATCTGGTGCCGGACTCCTGGAACAACGCGTTCTGGATTGCGACCGCGATCGCCGGCGTCGTGGTGTTCTTTGAATTGTGGGCGATCGCCTTTATCCGGGCACGTTATATGGATACGCCGTTCCTGCAGGCGGTGTTCCAGATCGTGCTTGGCGGCGTCATTGTGCTCGGGGTCGGCATCCTCATCGGCGGTGCCTGAAGAGATTGCCGCGATCATCGCGCCAGTGGATAAATTTTCACTGAAGCAGCAATGCCAGTCTAGCGGGCACGCCTCGCACTGAGCCAATATCCTCTCGACGCGAAAACCGGGAGGAAGATGTGGCAAAATCGCAGTGGAGTTTCAGCACGGCGACCGAACTTGGCGCTGCCTTGAGGAAACGGGAAGTTTCCGCCGTCGAACTGGCGCAGGACGCGATCGGACGCATCGAGCGTCATGATTCAAAAATCAACGCCGTCTGCGTTCGTGATTTCGAACGAGCACTGAATGCGGCGCGCGCTGCCGACACGGCGCGCGCAAGCGGCGATGAACGCCCGCTGCTCGGCATTCCGCTCACGGTCAAGGAATCCTACAACGTCGCGGGCCTGCCCACGACATGGGGCATGCCGGAGCATAGCAATTTTCGCCCCGCCGAAGATGCACTCGCGATCTCTCGCGTCAAGGATGCAGGCCTTGTCATCCTCGGCAAGACCAACGTGCCGCTGGGCTTAGGCGACTGGCAGAGCTATAACGAAATCTACGGCACGACGAATAATCCTTACGATCTCACCCGTACACCGGGCGGCTCCTCCGGCGGATCGGCGGCCGCGCTCGCCGCGGGTTACGGACCTCTTTCGCTCGGTTCGGACCTTGCCGGCTCATTGCGCGTACCGGCGTTTCATTGCGGCGTGTTTGCACATAAGCCGACCTTCGCGCTGGTGCCGTCGCGCGGGCACCTGCCGCCGCCATTTCAACCCCTGCCGCTCGATCGCGATATGGCCGTGATTGGCCCGCTGGCACGCTGCGCGGCCGACCTTTCGCTTCTGCTTGACGTCGTCGCGGGGCCCGACCCGATCGAAGCCGGCAAGGCCTACAGGCTTGCATTGCCGCCGCCGCGCCACAACGAACTGAAAAACTTCCGTATCCTCGTGATCGATAGCGACCCGGTGATGCCGGCCAATGCGGTGGTGCGTGCGGCGATCGACAAGCTAGCCGGCGACCTCGCCAGGGCCGGCGTCAGAATCGAACGCCAAAGCCCGCTGTGGCCGGACTTCGCCGCTTCCTCCCGCCTCTTCATGCGGATGCTGATGTCGTTTCTGGCGATTGCATTCCAGCCCGAAATCTACGCCGGCGCGGTGGCCGCGGCGCCCAATTTGCCCAAGGACGATCTGAGCCTGCAGGCCGAGCGGCTGCGCGGGATCGCGCTCAGCCACCGCGACTGGGTGATGGCCGAGAGCGCACGCGGACAATTGCGGGCGCAGTGGCGCGCATTGTTCAACAGCTTCGATGCCGTGATCTGCCCGGTAATGCCGACGCCGGCCTTTCCGCACGATCACTCGCCGGAGCAGGAAAAGCGCCGCATCAACGTCGACGGCAAGGAGTTTGCGTATCCCGACCAGATGGCGTGGCCGGGTATTGCCAATCTTCCGGGCCTGCCGGCAACTGCGATCCCGACCGGACTTTCTCAGCACAGCCTGCCGGTGGGCGTCCAGATCGTCGGCCCGTGGCTGGAGGATCGCACGCCTTTGAGACTGGCCGAACTGATCGAGCGCGAATTCGGCGGCTTCGTGCCGCCGCCGGCGTTCGACGATTAAACGCGATGATTCTTGATTGAATCGGGGTCGCTTCACCTCTCCCGTATGGGAGAGTTCGGATCGCATTGACGATGCGATCCGGGTGAGGGTCTTACTTATACCAGGGACCGCCCCCCTCACCCCGACCCTCTCCCCATCGAAGTCGGATTCATCCGACTTGACAGATCTGGATAGCCAACTCGGGTAAACCCGAGCTGGGTGGGAGAGGGAGCAAACCTTTGTCGCGGTTAAAGTAACCTTTAGCCAACGAATTCGCTGACCTCGGCCATGCCGGCAGCACGCTCGCCGAGCAAAAGATCGGTGATTGCCCGCTGCGCCGCGTTGTCCCCAAGCCTGAACGGATCGCCTGCCAACACCCGGTGATCAATGACCAGACGCGAGAGCAGCAGTCTTCTAGCATCGCCGCGCCTCTCATGAATTCGCCCGGCCTCCCACGCCAGCGCAACCGCACTTGCGACATGATAGAGCAAGCTGGTGGCCCGCCGCGCCTCGGCCTCGTTCTCGCTGCGCAAGGCAATCTCGCGGGCAAAACCTGTGGCGCGATCGGTGAGTTCACGCAGGCGATCGCGCCAGCGTTGCGGCACGTTGGCGCTGTCATCAAGCCGCGCGTGCAGGTCTGCGGCGAGCGCCGCATCCGCGCCATGGCGTCCGACCGCCCGCGTCAGCGCGTCGATCGCGACGATGTTGCCGGTGCCTTCCCAGATCGAGCCGAGATGGGCATCGCGCAACAGCCGCGCGGTGGCGAACTCCTCGATGTAACCGATGCCGCCCCGCATTTCGAGCGCGTCGCCGCAGACCTTGCGGGCGTCGCGGGTGGCGCGGAATTTCAGCGTCGGTGTCAGGATTCGCAGCAAGGCGGCGGCGTCCTGGCTGCCGGCCTCGGAGCGATCGAGCGCATCCGCGGTGATGAAGCTGAGCGACAGCGCCTGCTCGGTCGCGAGCATGATCTTCATCAATTGCCGCCGCGCCAGCGGCAGATCGATGATGCGGCTTCCGAACACCACGCGATTTTGCGCAACCGTCATCGCGTCGTGGTGAGCTCGGCGCATCAGGGCGGTCGATTTGACGCCGTTCGAGAGCCGCGACGAATTCACCATCTCCGCCATCTGCACAAAGCCGCGGTCGAGCCGGCCGACGGCGTATGCGATCGCGCCTTCGAGCTTGATCTCTCCCGATGCCATCGAGCGGGTGCCGAGCTTGTCCTTCAGGCGAACGATCCGGTAATGATTGGGCGAGCCGTCGTCGAGCTTGCGCGGCATCAAAAACAGGCCGACGCCGCGGGTGCCGGGGCCGGCGCCCTCGGGACGCGCCAGCAGCATCACGACCTCTGCGTCCGCGTTCGAGCAGAACCATTTCTCGCCGAACAGCCGCCAGTGACCGCCCTCCTGCACCGCGATCGTGGTGAGCGTTCCGACGTCGGAGCCGCCTTCCTTCTCGGTCATGAACTGGCCGCCCTGCGTCAGACGGTTCATGTCGGTCTGAGTGAGGCCGTCGAGATATTTTTCTTTCAAGGCCTCGCTGCCGAAGCTTGCGAGAAGTTTCGCGCAACCGTCGGTGACGTTGATCGGACAACCCAGGCCGAACTCGGCCTCGTTGAACAGAAACGTGAAGGCGTGCTTGGCAACGACGGGATATTTTTCCGGCCAGCCCAGAATGCCCTTGCGCAGCGACATCGCGTGAATGCCGAACTCGCCGAAAGCGGCGCGCTCGAGCTCGCGATAGGCCGGATGATATTCGATCCACTGGACGTCGCGGCCGAAGCGGTCGCGCTGATGCAGCACCGGCACATGCCGGTCCGCGAGCCGGGCACATTCGTCGAGATGACCGCCTGCAAGTGCGCCGAGCCGGTCCAGATGCGGCTCGATATGGCGAAACAGGGCATCGGGAAGATGAATGCGAAGCAGGTCCGCCAGCGAAGGATCGGCACGATAGAAATTCATGCCCGACGTGTCGGGGGCAAGCAGTCCTGCCTTTCCGGCGAAATCTGCAAAGCCGCCGTGCTTGAGTTGCCGCATTGAATTCCCGTGTCCGCTTCCTCATCTGTTTGGACGAACTATCGCATATCAGGCACGGCCATGTCGCCCTTCCAGCCAGGCCTGGGACGTGATTTTCGCTGAAATCGCCTTCGAGAACCCGGGATCCGTTCCCATAAGCCAAGGAAAATTCTCATGGAAACGCCAAAATACAAAAACGCCTTGATCGTCGGCGCGGGCTCTGGCTTAAGCGCGTCGCTAGCGCGGCTGTTTGCCCGCCATGGCATCAGGGTTGCGCTCGCGGCGCGCTCAATCGAAAAGCTCGGCGCACTTTGCACCGAGACCGGCGCGCGCGCCTTCACCTGCGATGCCACCAAGGTGGACGAGGTCGAGCGGCTGTTTGGTCTGGTCGAGCGCGAGATCGGGACGCCCGATGTCGTCGTCTACAATGCCAGCGGACGTACGCGCGGTCCTTTCCTCGATCTCGTGCCCGCCGAGGTCGCGCAGGCCATTACCGTAAGCGCGTATGGCGGCTTCCTGGTGGCGCAAGAGGCGGCGAAACGGATGCTGCCCAACAAGCACGGCGCCATCCTTTTCACGGGCGCGTCTGCCAGCGTCAAGGGCTATGCGCAATCGGCGCCATTCGCCATGGGCAAGTTCGCACTGCGCGGGCTGGCGCAGAGCATGGCGCGCGAGTTGTCGCCGCAAGGCATTCATGTCGCGCATTTCGTGATCGATGGCGGCATCCGCAGCGCAGTGCGGACCGAGCCACTCGACCGTCCGGATTCGATGCTCGATCCCGACGCGATTGCGATGAGCTACTGGAACGTGATGCAGCAGCCGAGAAGCGCCTGGACCTGGGAAGTGGAGCTGCGTCCGTGGGTGGAGAGGTTTTAGGTGTTGTTACCGTCATGGCGAGCGTCAGCGAAGCAATCCAGAGCTGCCCGTCATCACCGGGCATAGCCGTTCGAAGAACGGCGTCGCTTCCGCTCGCCTATGCCCGGTGATCCACGTCTTGCTTTCTTTTTCAGGAGACAAAGACGTGGATGGCCGGGTCATCTAGCGCGAAGACGCGCTTCGCGCTTTTGCCCGGCCATGACGGAGGAGGATCGGGTGCGGTTCTCGCGCGGCGGGTTGGCTCCGCAATGACCCGATGCTCTTTCAGACCATCGCCTGCAACGCGTTCTGTTGCGCCGCGAGCCGCCAGCTCGCACAGGGAATCTCCTGCGGCGCAACTTCGATCTGCTTTGCGAAACGCACCAGTTTCCAGTCGTCGGGATTATGCGCGAAGTTGAATCCGGATTTGCGCGCAAGACCAATCATGGCCTCGTTGGAACGCAACGTGTCGCCGAAGATGCGGCGGGCGCCAAGCGCGGCCGCCCGGCATTGGAGATTGCGAAGCAAAGCCGCGCCAATGCCATGGCCCTGCCAGCGGTCGTCGATCGATACGCCAAACTCGAAGTTTCCGGTGGTGGCCTCAAACCCATAGCGCGCTTCGCCCACGATGGTCTCGAAACCATCGACCGTCATCAACGCGATCACGCTGAAGCGATCGAGTTCGCCGACATGGATGAATTGATCGAGTTGCGTCGCTGGCAATTCGCTCATGGCGCCGAGAAAGCGATTGTACCGCGAGCGCACCGAGAGCGAGCGGAAATAGTTTTGCAGCGCCCCGGCATCATCAGGCTCGACAAAACGAACCGAAACCGTCCTGCCGTTGGGCAAGGGCAGGACATCGCTGTGCTGCCGAAGGTCCTCAAAGCGAAGCGTGGTCATAGCAGGCTCCTGTCCTTGTCGAGAAACTTGGGCCGGCGTCCCTCAAAAGGCGGCGCCAGCCAGGGCCGCGTTTACGCCTGCCAAAACGGTTTTTCGGCCTCACGGACCACGTCGCTCCAGGAAAGACCGACGTCGTGCAGGTCCCGCTCGGTCCAGTGGCTCAGCTCCCGCCGTTGCCGCCAGCGCTCGCCCCAGACATGCAATGTTTCGCCAAGGCCGGACAAAAACCCCAAATCATGATTATTTATCATCTTTTCAGGTGAGTAGGTGGACATGGTCGCCTCCTATGGATAACCTGTTACGTGGAATATCTGGGAGATTCTGGCTTTCGACAAACGATAATTTGTACCGTTTCGGATGAAATAATCTCATGTATGGGGTGAGATGAATAGCCGGCTGCCATCGCTCAACGGTTTGCGCGCGTTCGAGGCGGCCGCTCGCCACCTGAGCTTCACCCTTGCCGCCGCCGAGCTGAACGTGACCCAGACCGCGATCAGCCATCAGATCCGGCGGCTCGAGGAAGAACTCGGGGTTCGTTTATTCATCCGTCAGAACCGCAGCCTGGAGCTGACGCCGCAGGCACGGGAATACCTTCCCGGCATCCGCGCTGCGTTCAACGACCTGCGGCTCGCCACCGACCGGCTGAAGCGCAAGGACAATGATCACGTGCTGACGGTCTCGACGCTGGCCTCGCTGGCGGCAAAATGGCTGTTGCCGAGACTTTCCAGCTTCCAGCAGGCGCATCCGGGCATCGACGTCCGCATCACCACCTCGACCAGCCTGGTCGATTTCCGGCGCGACGACGTCGATGCCGCGATCCGTTACGGCCGCGGCAACTGGCCGGGCGTTCGCGCCCAATGGCTGATGGCCGACGAATTGTTTCCGGTGTGCAGCCCGGCGCTGCTCAACGGCGACAAGCCGCTGCGCTGTCCGGAGGACCTCGCAAATCACACGCTGCTGCATTCGAGCGGCGGCTATGACGACGACTGGCGGCTCTGGCTCACGGCTGCAGGCCTGCCTTCGAATATCTCGAAACAGCCGGGGTTGAGTTTTGACCTGATCCTGGTGACCGTCCAGGCGGCGATCGACGGCATCGGCGTCGCCATGGGCCGAACCTCCTATGTCGAGGGAGATATCGCCAAGGGCCGGCTGGTTGTGCCGTTCAAGATCGCGCTGCCGGCCGATGCCGGGTTTTATCTCGTCTCGCCGGAGGCGCGGGCCGAGTCAGCAAAATTATCGGCGTTCCGGCAGTGGCTTCTGGCCTCAATCCAGGGCGGCGCGAAAATCAGTTGAAGGATGCCGCAGAGATTGCTCCGACCGTTGCGCCCGTATGCGTGGAACCAGCCGCAGTGCATTTTGGGTTGGTCGGACCGCGCCGACGTGGCAAATTGGTCGACGAAGCAATACGAAATGCCCCGGCCGCGCGGGCTTTTTGAGGACCATGGGGAGAAATCCATAATGTCGCATTCGTCCGATTCGCCGCCGGTTCAGCTCAAGTCGCGAATTGGCGCCATTCTCAGAGCGACGAGCGGCAATTTCCTCGAGCAGTTTGATTTCTTCCTGTTCGGCTTCTACGCGCCCTACATTGCCAAGGCGTTTTTTCCTTCGGACAACGAGACCGCTTCGCTGCTCAACACTTTCGGCGTGTTCTGGCTCGGCGCGTTGATGCGTCCCGTCGGCGCCATCGTGCTCGGCGCCTATATCGACCGGATCGGCCGCCGCAAGGGCCTGATCGTCACCCTGACCATCATGGCAATGGGCACCGTGACCATTGCGCTGTGCCCGGACTATGCGCGCATCGGCGTCGCAGCTCCAATCATCGTTCTGGTCGGCCGCCTGCTGCAGGGCTTTTCCGCGGGCGTCGAACTCGGAGGCGTGTCGGTCTATCTGGCCGAGATCGCAACCCCCGGCAACCGGGGTTTTTATACCTCGTTTCAATCCTCCAGCCAGCAGGTCGCGATTTTTGTCGCCGCGATCATCGGCTATGTGCTCAACCAGTATGTCACGAGCGACACCGTAGCATTGTTTGGCGGCCTTGAATTCGCCAAGTGGCGAATTCCCTTCTTCATCGGCTGCCTCATCATTCCCTTCATCTTCTTCCTTCGCCGCACGCTGGAAGAAACGCCTGAATTTCTGGCGATGAAAAAACATCCTTCCACCGCCGAGGTCTTCCGCTCCGCGGCCGTGAACTGGAAAATCGTCGTGCTTGGCATGATGGTGGCGGTCTTGACCACCACGACCTTCTACTTCATCACCGTTTACACGCCGACCTTCGGCAGGAACGTGTTGAAGCTTTCCTCGCAGGACGCGCTTCTTGTCACGCTCCTGGTCGCAGTGACCAACTTCATCTGGAATCCGGTCGGCGGCGCGGTGTCGGACCGGATCGGCAGGAAGCCCGTGCTCTTGACCATCGCATGCCTGTCATTCGTCACCGCCTACCCCGCGCTGAACTGGCTGGTCACAGCGCCCACCTTCGGCAAGATGCTGGCGGTCCAGATGATGTTCTCGTTCTATTTCGGCGTTTACAGCGGCACCATGCTCGGCGCGCTGGTGGAAGTGGTGCCGCGGCACGTCCGCACCACCTGCTTCTCGATGGCGTTTGCGCTCGCCGCCGGCCTGTTCGGCACGTTCACGCCTTTCGCTGCGACCTGGCTGATCGATCACACCGGCGACAAGGCTTCTCCCGGTTTCTGGCTGATGTGCGCCGCAGCGCTTGGCATCTTCGCCGCGCTGACGATCTATCGCGGCGGCAGGACGATCTCCACCCAAGAAGCCGTCGCGACGTAAGGATTTAGCTATGCCTCGGCCGCGGACCCGCTTGCCCGGATACCGGCATTGATTTCCACGCGAACAACAGCGGGCATGGTCGATCTGTCCCGCAAATACGACGTGCTGGTGATCGGCGGCGGCAACGCCGCACTATGCGCCGCAATCAGCGCACGGCGCATCGGTGCTTCCGTCCTGGTGCTGGAGGGCGCGCCAAAATTCTATCGCGGCGGCAACACCCGCCATACCCGCAATATGCGCTGCGCCCATGATGCGGCAACCGATATCCTCACCGGGCCCTATACCGAAGAGGAATTCTGGGAAGACCTGCTTCGCGTCACCGGTGGTCAGACCGACGAGCAGCTGGCGCGTCACATGATCGCCGAGTCCAAGGATATTCTCGGCTGGATCGTCGAACAGGGGGTGCGTTGGCAGCCCTCGCTCGGCGGCACGCTTAGCCTCGGACGCACGAATTCATTCTTCCTCGGCGGCGGCCGGGCCATGCTCAATGCGCTCTATCTGACCGCCGAGCAACTTGGAGTCGACATTGTCTACGACGCCGAAGTCATCGATCTCGAAATCGCCGACGGCATGTTTCTCTCCGCCACGGTGAGGCAAGACGAGGGTAATGCCACCGCCACCGCTGCGACGCTTGTCGCCGCCGCCGGAGGATTCGAGGCCAACATCGAATGGCTCAAGCAATATTGGGGCGAGGCTGCCGACAATTTCTTGATCCGGGGCACACCCTATAACCGCGGCTCGGTCCTGAAAATGCTGCTTGAGAAGGGCGTGCAGGAAATCGGCGATCCCACGCAATGTCACGCGGTCGCCATCGATGCACGCGCGCCGAAATTCGACGGCGGCATCATTACAAGGCACGATTCCGTGGTGTTCGGGATCGTCGTCAACAAAGACGCCCAGCGCTTCTACGACGAGGGCGAGGACATCTGGCCGAAACGCTACGCGATCTGGGGAAGGCTCGTGGCAGCCCAACCCGACCAGATCGCCTACATCATTTTCGACGCCAGCTCTCGCAACAGCTTCATGCCGACGCTATTTCCGCCGATCCAATCCGACACCATCGCCGGCCTGGCGTCCAGGCTCGATCTCGATCCGGCGGCGCTGGAAAGGACCATTGCCGACTTCAACGCGGCGGTGCGGCCCGGCACCTTCGATCACACGATTCTCGACGACTGCCGCACCGAAGGACTGACGCCACCGAAGACGCACTGGGCGCGGCGGATCGAAGCCCCGCCCTACTATGCCTATCCCGTGCGGCCCGGCATCACCTTTACCTATCTCGGCACGCGCGTGAACAGGGAGGCGCGGATGCTGATGAAGGACGGCAAGCCTTCCGTCAACATGTTCGCCGCCGGCGAGATCATGGCCGGCAATGTGCTTGGCCGCGGCTATGCCGCCGGCATCGGCATGACCATCGGCAGCGTGTTTGGGCGGATCGCCGGGCGCGAGGCGGCGAAGAATGCAAGGAATTGACACGGTGCCGTCTCTTCACCCCTCCCCCTTGTGGGGTCCGAGGCGAGCGAAGCTCGCTTTCGAGGTCGGGGGTGGGGGTATTCTCGCGGACACATCGTTGTCGGGTGTACCCCCTCCCCAACCCTCCCCCGCAAGGGGGAGGGAGCGGGCTGCCGCCGCGGCAACATAAGGAGGAGCCATGTCACGACTGATTTTCGCTGCAGTTACGGCAACCCTGATGTCGGCAGTTTCGGCGCGCGCCGCCGAGCCGATTTCGCTTCGCGACATGGGCTCGTTCCATGTCGGCGGCCGCCTGGTCGAGATCAGCGGCAAGCCGGTCAAGGAGATCGTGTTCACGCCGGGCGGCGTGCCCGCAAAAGTCGATCCGAACGGCACCTATCAGGTGGAGCAGATGTATGTGCAGTACTTCCTGCCGAGCAACGAACACGGCGCCTATCCGCTTCTGATGTGGCATGGCGGCGGACTGACCGGCGTCACCTGGGAGACCACCCCTGATGGTCGCGAAGGCTGGCTCAATTTTTTTCTGCGCAAGGGATGGAGCGTCTACAATTCCGACGCCGTCGAGCGCGGCCGCGCCGGCTGGGCGCAATATCCCGACATCTTCAAGAGCGAGCCGGTGTTTTTGACTACAGCGAACCCGTTTCTGCGCTTTCGCATCGGCGACGGTCCGAACTCCTGGGATCCCGACCCCGCCAGGCGCAAGACGCTGCCGGGCAGTCTGTTTCCGACTGAGGCTTACGACAATTTCGTCAAGCAGGGCGTGCCGCGCTGGACCACCAACGATGAGGCGACGATTGCCGCCTACGTTGCGGAGGTCGATCGCGTCGGCCCGTGCATCATCATGGTCCACAGCCAGGCCGGCAGTTTTGGCTTCAAGGTGGCGCAGGCGCGCCCCGACAAGGTCAAGGCGCTGATCGCCGTCGAGCCGGCCGGCGTCGGCGACCCCACAAGGATCGATGCACTGAAGAACATCCCGACCCTGATCATCTATGGCGACTTCATCGAGCGCGATACCCGCTGGCCCAAAATGCGCGGCACGGGCCTCGCGTTTGCGGAAAACATCAAGGCCGCCGGCGGCAGTGTCGATGTCGTCGACCTGCCGCAGATCGGCATCAAGGGCAATTCGCACATGATCATGATGGACAAGAACAACGCCGAGGTTGCGAACCTGATCCAGAGCTGGCTGGAAGGCAAAGGCCTGACGAAGTAGATGAAAATACAAACATGCGTGGCATGCACGGAAAACGACCCCAGTTCAGGCCACCTTTCCTGACTTGGGGGGACGACGTTGCAGCGCTCCGGAGCCGCATAGATGCACAAGACCAGAATTCTGGAAGAAGCGGACCGCCTGATGACGGTCTGCAATTCCTGCCGCTACTGCGAGGGCCTGTGCGCGGTATTTCCGGCAATGGAAATGCGCCGCTCGTTTTCCGACGGCGACCTCAACTATCTCGCCAATCTCTGCCACGCCTGCGGCGCCTGCTACACCGATTGCCAGTTCTCGCCGCCGCACGAATTCAACGTCAATGTGCCGCAAACCCTGGCGATCGCGCGCGCGGAATCCTGGGCGACTTACGCGTGGCCGAGCGCACTATCAGGCCTGTTCGCGCGGAACGGCGTTGCCATAAGTCTCATCTGCGCTTTGAGCGTCGCCGCGTTCATTTTCGGTTTTGCCGCTTCTATCGACCGCCAAGTTCTGGTCGGCATCCACACCGGCCCAGGTGCGTTCTACGCGCTGATGCCGCACAGCGCGATGGCTGCGTTGTTCGGCTTGGCGTTTCTCTATGCCATCGTTGCGCTTGCCATGAGCGTGCGCGCCTTCTGGCGCGATATCGGCGAGCCGGTTGGCAACTCAATCGGGCCTGCCTCGCTCTGGCAGGCGATGAAAGATGCCGGACGGCTACGCTATCTCGACGGCGGCGGGGTTGGCTGCTTCAACGAGGACGAACGCCCTACCGATCACCGCAAGATCTATCACCATTTCACGTTCTACGGTTTTCTCCTGTGCTTTGCGTCGACCTCGGTCGCGACGCTTTATCACTACCTGCTTGCACGCGAGGCGCCTTACGCCTGGTGGGACCTGCCGGTCGTCCTCGGCACGCTCGGCGGCATCGCCCTTCTGATCGGGCCTGCCGGGCTGCTTACTGAAAGGTTCAAGCGCGATCCTGCGCTGGTCGACGAGAAGCGCACCGGCATGGACGTCGCCTTCATCCTCATGCTGTTCCTGACAGGCCTCACCGGTTTGGCACTTCTGTTGTGGCGCGACACTGTCGCGATGGGGCCCTTGCTGGCGCTGCATCTCGGCGTGGTATTCGCGCTTTTCATCACGCTGCCTTACGGGAAATTCGTGCATGGCCTCTACCGCTACGTCGCGCTGGTGCGTTACGCGCGCGAGCGGCGGATGGCGGCGCAGGGGGCGATGACGGAGTAGCGCGTTGCAAGCTCAGCTGTAGGGTGGGCAAAGCGAAGCGTGCCCACCGCGTCACTCGCCGTGACAGTTGGTGGGCACGGCGCGTAAAGCGCCTTTGCCCACCCTACGCTTGTTCTGAAGCGCGTTCAGAGCTCCACCACGACGTAATCGCTTTCGACCGAGACCTTGATCGTTTCCGCGACATACGGTCCCTTCACCACGGCTGTTCCCGGCTCGACATTGACGGGATAGGCGCGGGTGC
>Ga0207665_10000987_pt1 | contig 19246 bp, 15 predicted proteins | sample LARL112metaG_FD_184351 | JGI IMG/M metagenome (GOLD analysis project Ga0207665, IMG submission 184351) | Corn, switchgrass and miscanthus rhizosphere microbial communities from Kellogg Biological Station, Michigan, USA - LAR L11-2 metaG... | ecosystem: Host-associated > Plants > Roots >...
CCGCCCTCACCGACGCGGTGCGGGAAGCGCTGCCGGATCTCGACGCCCTCGTGGCCGGCATCGGCGGGCTCGATCTGATCTTCGCCCGCGGCGCGCTCGCCGAGCGCATGGAGGCCGTCGAGCCCGCGATCGCGGACGCGCGCGACGTCTTCCTCCCCGGCGCCCGCAACCCCCTGCTCCTCGCGCAGGAATGGCGGACCGGTGCAGTGGCCTGGCGAGGTGCAGCCGAAGGCGAGCCGAGCGGATCAATGGCTTGGCGAGGTGCAGCCGAAGGCGAGCCGAGCGGATCAATAACGCCAGTAATCCCGATGGACATCGAGATCCACGCGGATCGGCCGCTTCTCGTCATCACCGGCCCCAACGCGGGCGGCAAGACGGTGGCGCTCAAGACCCTGGGCCTGCTCGCCCTGATGGCCCAGGCCGGCTGCCACGTGCCCGCCCGCGCGGGCGCGCGCCTGCCCGTCTTCTCCCAGGTCTTCGCCATCGTGGGCGACGACCAGAGCGTGGCCGAGAACCTCTCGACCTTCTCCGCGTTCGTCAAGCAGCTCCGCGACGTGCTGGAGCGGGTGGACGGCCACTCGCTCGTCCTGCTCGACGAGCTGGGCGCGGGCACCGACCCCGACGACGGCGCCGCCCTCGCCCAGGCGGTGCTGGAGGCGCTCGCCGAGCGCGGCGCGGTGGTCGCCGCCTCCACGCACCTCGAGCCGCTGAAGGGCTTCGCCTCCACGCACCCGCGGGCCCGCAACGCCTCGGTCGAGTTCGACCCCGAGCGCCTCGCGCCCACCTTCCGCCTCGTCTACGACCGGCCCGGCCAGAGCTACGCCCTGTCGATCGGGGCGCGCCTCGGGCTGCCGCCGGCCCTCATCGAGCGTGCCCACGCCCACCGCTCCACCCAGCAGCGTCAGCTCCAGGAGCTGCTCGCCCGCCTCGACGACCGCGACCGCAAGGACGCCGAGCGCACCGCCGCGCTCGAGCGGCGCGAGGCGGAGAGCGCGGGCCTGCTCGCGCGCGCCCAGGCGGAGCTGGAGGCGGCGCGCGCGACCGCGCGCGAGGCGGTGGCCCGCGCCAAGGCGGAGGCCCAGCGGCTCGTCACCGAGGTGCGGCGGCACGTCAACGACGAGTGGGACCGTCTCAAGCGCGCGGAGAAGAGCCGCCCCGAGCTCGAGCGCGCCCGCAAGCGCCTCGTCGAGACCGCGCAGCGCGTGGAGGAGACCGCGGGCGCCGCCGCCCCGCCCCCCGCCGCGTCGGGCGAGGCCGCGACCGGCGATCGCGTCGAGGTCGCCCACCTGGGCCTCCGGGGACAGGTGCTCGCGATCGACGGCGGCACCGCCACGGTGCAGGCCGGCGCGGTCACCGTGAAGGTGCCGCTGCAGGCGCTCACCGTGGTGGCGCGCGGTGATGTGGCGCCCGGCGAGGGAGTCATGTACTCTCGCCCCCGGATGGGGACGGGATCGGGGGCGAGGGCCGGGGCGCGCGGTGCGGTGGCGGTGCCGGGCAAGAGCGGGGTGCCGGGCGAGCTGCATCTGATCGGGCGCACGACCGACGAGGCGCGGGACCTCCTCGAGAAGTACCTCGACGACGCCTTCCTGGCCGGCCTCACCACCGTCCGCATCATCCACGGCAAGGGCACCGGCGCGCTGCGGCGCGCGGTGGAGGATCTGCTGGCCGGCCATCCGCTAATCGCCGAGCATCGCCCGGGCGCCGCCTCGGAAGGCGGCGGCGGCGCCACCGTCGCCACCCTCACCCAGGGCTGAGGCCAGAGCCGATGCCGGGCGGATTCACCCAGCAGCACCTCGACGAGATCCGCTCTCGCGTCGACATCCTCGAGATCGTCGGCCAGGTGGTGAAGCTCAAGCGGGCGGGCGAGAACTGGAAGGGCCTCTGCCCGTTCCACACCGAGAAGACCGCGTCGTTCACGGTGAATCCGAAGCGGAACATCTACCACTGCTTCGGCTGCGGCGCGGGCGGCGACGCCTTCAGCTTCCTGATGCGCCAGGACCGCGTGGCGTTCCCGGAGGCGGTGCGCGCGCTCGCCGAGCGGGCGGGGGTCGCGCTGCCCGACGCGGGGACACGCGCGCCCGAGGTGGACGGCAAGCTCGAGGCGCTGCGGCGGGTGATGGGGCTGGCCGCCGAGTTCTACACCACCTCGCTCTGGGAGCGCGGCGGCGAGAAGGCGCGCGCGTATCTGGAGCAGCGCGGGGTGGACCCCGAGGTGGCCCGGCGCTTCGGCCTGGGCTACGCGCCCGAGAGCTGGAACGCGCTGCTCTCGTCCCTGGGCCGGCAGGGCATCGGGGGGGAGCTGCTGGTACAGGCCGGGCTCATCCTCTCCCGCCAGAACCAGCCCGGCTTCTACGACCGCTTCCGCGGCCGCCTGCTGTTCCCCATCCGTGACGTGCAGGGCCGCGTGGTGGCCTTCGGCGGGCGCGCGCTCTCGGGCGAGGAGCCGAAGTACCTCAACTCGCCCGAGACCCCGCTCTACGTCAAAGGCCAGGTGCTCTACGCCCTCGACGTGGCCAAGGGCGCGATGCGCGAGCGGAGCCGGGCGATCCTGGTCGAGGGCTACCTCGACTGCCTCATGGCGCACCAGCACGGCTTCGGCGAGACGGTGGCCGCGCTCGGCACCGCCTTCACCACCGCCCAGCTCGGGCTGCTGCGTCGCTACGCCGACGAGGTGGTGGCCCTCTTCGACGCCGACGCGGCCGGCCAGAAGGCCTCGACGCGCCTCGAGGAGATGATGAACGACGTGATGGACCTCCAGAACCTGGGCTGGTCCGTCGCGCGCACCGGTGGCTTCGAGAAGGCGGGGCACCTGCCGATCCGGGTCGCGCTCCTGCCCGCCGGCCACGACCCCGACAGCCTGCTACGCGCCGAGGGCGCCGGCGCGCTCAACGCGCGGCTCGACGCGGCGCGTCCGCTCCTCTCCTTCGTCCTCGAGAAGGCGCTCGGCGAGGAGGATCTGGCCACCCCGCGGGGCCGCGCCAACGCCCACGCCCGGGTCGCCCTGATCCTCTCCAAGGTGGCGAACGCCGAGGAGGCGACCGCGCTGGCCCGTGAGGCCGCCCGCCGGCTCGGCGTCGACTCCACCCAGCTCTGGATCGAGGCCCAGCAGCTCCAGGGCGCCCGCGCGAGGGGCCGTCGCCCCGAGCAGGCCACGACCGGCGCGGCGGGAGGCGGCGATTCGGATACCTGGCCGCCTCCGGTGCCCTTCGAGCGCGACCTGGTGGCCCTCCTCTTGCAGGTCGACGATGCGCGGGTCGAGCTGCTCCCGCTGCTGGTCGAGGAAGACGTGGTGCATCAGGGGCTGCGCCTGGTCCTGGCCGCGCTGCGGCGAACCCCCGACGGGGCGGCCGAGACGCTCATGGCGGAGCTGCCGGGCGATCGGGAGCGCGGGCTCCTGGCCGCCCTGCTCGTCGAGGAGCGGAAGTGGGTCGATACACATAGTCACATCGCGGAGCTAAAGAGGCGGTACCATATCCGGCATCGTAAACTCCGGGTGCGCCAGGTGACCCGGGCGATCATCGACGCCCAGGCCAGCGGCGATCCGGCGCTGCCCGCCCTCGAGGCCGAGCTTCGAGGGTTGCAGCGTGACCTGCAGCGGGAGGCGGAGGCCGTCAGGGAGCTAGCCCTGGCGCGCCCGGGGCTGGCGGGCCCAGGACCCGCGGACCCCCAGCGCCAGGCAGGAACACCCTAACCCCCCACCAGGAGAACGGCGAGGCATGGCGAACGAATCAAAGACGGCCGACGAACCGAAGATCGAGGAGCTCGACAAGCTCATCGCGAAGGGCAAGCAGAAGGGCTTCCTCACCTACGACGAGGTGAACGACGCCCTGCCCTCCGATCTCGTCACCCTCGATCAGCTCGACGACATCATGCTGATGTTCGGCTCGATGGACATCGAGCTCGTGGACTCGACCAAGGCCGCGCGCCTGCCGTCGGAGATGGCCTCCCAGGCCGCCGACCCCGAGCCCGACGACGAGGAGCCGGAGCCGCGCCGCATCGACCTGACCCCCGGCCCGGTCGGCCGCACCGAGGATCCGGTCCGCCTCTACCTGCGCGAGATGGGCAAGGTCGCCCTGCTCACCCGCGAGGGCGAGATCACGCTCGCCAAGCGCATCGAGGAGGGCAAGGACGAGGCCACCGCCGCCATCCTCTCCACCAGCCTCGCGGTCGAGAAGATCCGCGCGCTCCGCGAGGAGCTGCGCCGCGACGAGGCCCCGATCAAGGACGTGGTCGACTTCCCCGAGGAGGAGTCCACCGAGGAGAAGGAGGAGGCCCTCCGCCGCTCGGTGATCCGCGAGCTCGGCAACGTGGACCGCCTCCTGCGCGAGCGGGAGCGCCTCACGCACCAGTGGCGACGGCTCAAGGCCAAGGCGGGTGGCCGCAAGCGCGGCAAGGCCGAGCCGGCCTGGAAGCGGGTCGAGACCCAGGCCGAGGCCAAGAAGAGCAAGGTCCTCTCGATCCTCCGCGGGCTCAACCTCCAGCAGTCCCTCCTCGACATGTGGGGCGCCGATCTCAAGAAGCTGGTGGAGAAGATCCACCGCGCCGAGCGCGAGATCGCGCTCTGGTCCGACGGCAAGCGCCCGGCCCCCACCGCGGTGGACGCGTTCCTCTCCTCGCTCGCCGACGACGACCGCGACGAGGGCGATCGCGACCTCTACCAGAAGGCGGCCGCGAAGTACCCCTCGATCAAGGACCGCCTGGTGTGGGTGGCCCAGCAGAAGATCAAGCGGGCCGAGGAGCTGGCCGACGCCAGGGCCGACGAGCTCAAGAACATCGTCAAGATCATCAAGCAGGGCGAGGCGAAGGCGGCGCGGGCCAAGAAGGAGATGGTCGAGGCGAACCTCCGGCTCGTCATCTCGATCGCGAAGAAGTACACCAACCGGGGACTCCAGTTCCTCGATCTGATCCAGGAAGGCAACATCGGCCTGATGAAGGCGGTCGACAAGTTCGAGTACCGGCGCGGGTACAAGTTCTCGACCTACGCCACCTGGTGGATCCGCCAGGCGATCACCCGCGCCATCGCGGACCAGGCCCGCACCATCCGGATCCCGGTGCACATGATCGAGACCATCAACAAGCTCATCCGGACGTCACGGCAGCTGGTCCAGGAGCTGGGCCGCGAGCCCACCCCCGAAGAGATCGCCATCAAGATGGAAGTCCCCGTCGACAAGGTCCGCAAGGTCCTCAAGATCGCCCAGGAGCCCATCTCGCTCGAGACCCCGATCGGCGAGGAGGAGGACAGCCATCTGGGCGACTTCATCGAGGACAAGCAGGTCGGCTCGCCGGTGGAGAGCATGATCGGGCTGAGCCTGCGGGAGCAGACGAACCGCGTCCTCAACTCCCTCACGCCGCGAGAAGAAAAGGTGCTGCGCCTGCGCTTCGGCCTCTCGGACGGCTGCGAGCACACGCTGGAGGAGGTCGGCCAGGACTTCGCGGTCACCCGCGAGCGCATCCGGCAGATCGAGGCCAAGGCGCTGCGCAAGCTCCGCCATCCCTCGCGCTCCAAGAAGCTCCGGAGCTTCCTCGAATCGTGAGCCGGCCGCGGGCGGTGGTATCATGAGCGACGGGCCCATAGCTCAATTGGCAGAGCCCCCGGCTCATAACCGGTCCGGTCTTGGTTCGAGTCCAAGTGGGCCCACCAATCTCGACGCGGGGCATGACACGGTCGGAGTGAGAGCCGGGACGAGAGGGTAAGTGGACGGAAACCTCCAGACGCTGATCAATCTGCAGGCGATCGACACGAGGATCGCCGGCCTCGAGGCGGACGCCGCGCGGCTCCCCCGGGAGATCGCCGCGATCCACGCCGCGGTCGAGGACGCCAAGAAGAACGCGGAGCAGGCCAAGGCCCGCCTGGACGCCGCCCGCAAGGACCAGCGCGCCAAGGAGAAGGACCTCGAGGTCGTCCAGGCCAAGCGCTCCAAGAACGAGGCCCGCCTCTACGAGGTCAAGACCAACAAGGAGTACTCCGCGGTCCTCATCGAGATCGAGGAGATCAAGCAGGAGAAGGCCCGGATGGAGGAGGAGGTCCTGGTCCTCATGGAGGCCCAGGAGCGTCTGACCGGCGACATCCGCGAGGCGGATGCGCGCTTCAAGCAGCGCGAGAGCGAGGGGCGGGGCCAGGAGGCCACGCTCAAGGAGCAGCTGCGCGGGATCGAGACCGACCTGGCCGGGGTCCGCACCGAGCGCAGGGAATTGGCCGGCAAGCTGCCCGCGAACATCCTGGCCGACTACGACCGGATCCTTCGCGCCCGCGCCGGCCTGGCCCTCGTCCCGGTGACCAAGCCCAACTTCTGCGGCGCCTGCCGGATGACGATCACCCCGCAGCGCCTGCAGGAGCTCCGCGCGCAGTCCTCGCTGATCCCCTGCGAGTCCTGCGGCCGCTACCTCTACTGGCCCTCCTGATCCCGCTGTCTCTCCCGCCGGCGCGGAGAGGCGAGCCGTCATGCCCGCGCCATCGCCCGTGATCATGTACACGGACGGCGCCTGCTCGGGCAACCCCGGGCCCGGTGGCTGGGGGGTGCTCCTGATCGAGGACGGCCGCGAGGTCGAGCTGCTCGGCGGCGAGAACCCCACCACCAATCAGCGGATGGAGCTGACCGCGCCCATCCAGGGCCTGCGGGCGCTCTCGGGCCGGCGCCGGGTCGACATCTACAGCGACAGCGCGTACGTGATCAACTGCTTTCGCGACCGCTGGTACGAGCGCTGGCGCAAGAACGGCTGGCTCAACTCCCAGAAGAAACCGGTGGAGAACCGCGACCTCTGGGAGGCCCTCATCGCGCTCGTCGAGCAGCACGACGTCACCTGGCACAAGGTCGCGGGCCACAGCGGCCACCCCCAGAACGACCGCGCCGACGCGCTGGCCCGCTCCGGCATCCCCCGCTGACCTGCCGCGCAGCGTCAGCGGGGGCGGGCCGCGGCGCGTGACTATTCTTGCCGGGGGCTCCGGAGGCCCATGCTAAGACGGAACCATGCTGACCGGGGACGACCGCGTACATCGGATGGACGGGCACGACCACGAGCACGACCTCGATCGCGACCGCGATCACGACCGCGATCATGATCGCGTCGACCACGCCGCGAGCGCGTCACTGACCGCGACCGAGGAGCCGGATCACCTCCCCCGCCTCGAGGAGCCGTCCTGGCTCGACGACGAGGACACGGAGGAGATGGAAGAGCCGCGCGACTCCGCGTTCCGCGGCATCTGGATCGGCGTGCTCGCGGCCGCGATCACCTTCGGGCTGGTGTTTGCGATCCCGCACTGGCTCGGCTGGTACGATCTGGGTCCCGCGACGACGCGGGCCAAGCGCGAGGTCACGACACCGGACTCGGTGATCTCGACCGTCACCGCCAAGCCTTCGACCACGCCGGCCGAGCCCGCCGCGGGCCAGACCGTCGCGGCCGCCCCCGCGCCGCCGGCCGCGGTCACGGCGCCAACCGCCGCGACGACGCCCCCGCCTGCGGTGATGCCCCCGCCCGCGGTGACGCCGTCGGCCCCGGCCGGGCCCAAGCTCCCGCCGGCCGCGCGCGAGGCCAAGCCCGCGCCGCGCGAGCCCAAGGCCACCGTCGCCTCCCGCGAGACGAAGCCGGCGGCGCCCGCGCGCGAGCCCCAGGCCGCGAGCGCGGCGTCGGCGAGCCGACGGACCTTCGCGGTGCAGATCGCGGCCTTCAAGAACGCCCGGCAGGCCGGGCGCGTGGCCGAGAACGCCAAGAAGGCCGGCTATTCCGCCGACGTCCTGCGGGTGGACTCGTCCCTGGCGCCGTGGGTGGTGCGGGTCGGCGGCTACTCGACACGCGAGCAGGCCGAGTCGGCCCGCGACGCGCTCGCCCGCAAGGGATTCCGCGGCGGCTTCATCCTGTAATCACGCCGGGCATCACGGCCGCACCGGCCACTTGTTCACGACCGCGAGCCCGGCCCGCCGCACCTGATCGCGGGCCAGCTCCTCCACCCGGTCGTAGACGGCCCGCTCGTCGAGCGTGGTGATGCGCCCCTCGTCGAGCACCAGGCGCCCGTCGATCATCACGCTGCGCACGCTCGACCCGGTGGCCGCGTAGACCAGGTTGTTGAGCGGGTTGAGCAGCGGGCGCCACTCCGGGGCGTCGCGGTCGAAGAGCACGAGGTCGGCGCGCTTGCCCATCTCGAGCGAGCCGATCTCCCGCTCCATCAGGAGCGCCTCCGCCCCGCGGATCGTCGCCATCTCGACCACCGTCTCGGGCGGCATCACCCGCACGTCGAGCCGGGCGTCCTTGTAGATGTTGGCCACGAGGTACATCATCCGCAGCATGTCGAAGTGATTCGATCCGTTGCCGCTGTCGCCGCCCAGCGAGACGCACACCCCCTCGCGCACCATCTCCGGCACCCGCGCGTGCGCGGCCAGCCCCTTGGTGTGCTTGAGCCCCGCGGTCGGGCAGTGGCTGATCTTGACCCCGCGCCGCGCGAGCCGCGCGATGTCCGCGTCGTCCAGATAGACCATGTGGGAGAGCTTGGCGTTCGGGGCGAGCACGCCCCACGCGTCGAGCGTCGCGAGGGGCAGGCGGTCGCGGGTGAGGCGAGAGGGATGCGAGGCCAGGTGCATCATCCCCCACCCCACCCCGTGCCGGTCGGCCAGCACCTTGGCCCCCCGGATCAGCTCCTCCGAGCAGGTGCCGAAGCCCAGCAGCAGGGGCCAGCCGCGCACGAGCCCGCCGCGCGCGCCCAGCTCCTCGAGCATCGCCGCGTTGGCCGCGAGCGCCTCCGCCGTCGTCTGGCGCATGCGGTCGGGGCCCGACTCGAGGTCCCACGTCCAGCGGCCGAGGATCGCCCGCATCCCGAGCCGCTCGACCGCGTCCGCCACCGCGGAGGTGTCGAAGAGCGTCCCCGCCTCGCAGAAGGTGGTGGTCCCGGTGCGGATCATCTCGATCCCGGCCAGCAGCGCGGCGTGCTGCTCGTCCTCCGCGGTCATCACCGCGTAGAGGGGGATGAGCCAGTCGGGCAGGTAGCGGTCCACCGGAATGTCGTCGAGGAGCAGCCCTCGGTTGAGGTGCTCGGAGAGATGCACGTGGGTGTCCACGAAGCCGGGGGTCACGACGAGCCGCCGTCCGTCGATCACCCGGTCGGGCGGCCGCGGTGGATGCACCTCGGCCGACCGGCCGACCTGGAGGATGCGGGAGCCGTCCACCAGGACGGAGCCGTCGGCGAAGACCCGCCGCCCGGCGTCCACCGTGATGACGGTGGCGTGCTCGACGAGGATCACGCCTTGCGCTGGATCACCCGGTGTCGCTGCTGGCCGAGGCCGTCGATCCCCTGCTCCACCGTGTCGCCGGGCGCGAGATAGCGCGGCGGCCGCGCCCCGTGGCCGACCCCGGCCGGGGTGCCGGTGGAGATCAGGTCGCCGGGCAGGAGGGTCATGAAGCGGCTCAGGTACGCGACCAGCTGGCGCACCGGGAAGACCATGGCCCGGGTGCTGCCGTGCTGGCGCCGCTCGCCGTTGACGGTGGTCCACAGCGCGAGGGCCTGGGGATCGGCGATCTCGTCGGCGGTGACGAGCCACGGGCCGATCGGCGCGAAGGTGTCCGCGCTCTTGCCCTTGGTGGTGCCGCCTCCGTGCTCCATCTGGAACTCGCGCTCGGAGACGTCGTTCAGCAGGCAGTAGGCCGCCACGTGGCCGAGCGCGCGCGCCTCGTCCACCGAGCGCGCCGCGCGGCCGATCACCGCGGCCAGCTCCACCTCGTAGTCGAGCTTCACCGCGCCCGGAGGGCGCGCGATCGGATCATCGGGCCCGCTGATCGCGCTGTTGGCCTTGATGAAGATGGTCGGCTCCTTCGGCAGCGGCAGCGAGACCTCGAGGGCGTGATCGGTGTAGTTGAGCCCGATGCACACGATCTTGCCGATGCCCGCGAGCGGGCACCCGAGCCGTGGCTTGCCCTTCACCGCGGGCAGCCGGTCCGCCTTCACCGCCCGCAGCCGCTTGAGGCCGGCGGGCGTCAGCACCTCGGGGGTGATGTCCTCGACCACCCGCGAGAGGTCGCGGAGGCGTCCCGTCGCGTCCACCAGGCCCGGGCGCTCGGCGCCCGCGCGGCCGTACCGGACGAGCTTCATGGTCGGAACCTAGTGCGCGGCCAGGCCGGGCACCGACATCACGAGATGCAGGTAGCCGCCCAGCTCGTTGATGCGGCGCATGTCGTGGGCCACGAAGGCGGCGCGCTCGGCCTCGGTCAGATCGATGCCGGTCAGCGCGGCGCCCGCGTCGGCCTGGAAGCGGGCCCGGAACTCCGGCTCCTTCTTGAGGCGGTAGAGCAGGCTGTTGACCGCGTAGCGGCTCACGCGAGGCTCCACTCGACCGCGGCGAGGTTGATTCGCCGCAGCTCGCCGAAGTAGCGCACCTGGGCGCGGGCCGGGGTGATCGCGCCGATCAGCACCATCCAGTTGAGGAACTCGTGCTCGCCGGTCTTGTGGAGCTCGCCGATGGTCAGCTCCTGCAGCGGCTCGTGCTCGCCGCGCTCCATCCAGTGCACGAGCTTGCGGTCGAACACGGTGTCGGTCTCGCCCACCCGCGGCAGCGACAGCTCCGGGAAGTGCGAGAGGCCGCCGGTGGCGATGATGCCCACGTTCCACGGCGAGGCCGCGACCACCCGGGCGATGTGCCGGCCGAAGTCGAAACAGCGCTTCGGGGTCGGCTGGGGCGCCACGAAGCAGTTCACCCAGATCGGCACCAGCGGCGGGATCGGCCGCGTCCCGTGCATGGTGTTGACCGGGCTCAGGAACGCGTGATCGACCGGGGCCTCCCAGGACATCGCGAGGTCGAACCCGGACCCGAGCCCCTTTTCCAGAATTTGGTTGGCGAGATCCTCGTGGAGCGGGTAGTGCTCCGGCATATGGTCCAGCACCGCGTCGAAGGCCTCCGCGTGGTCCTGCTTCATGCGCTGCACGCTGGTGCCGATGCGCACGCAGAGGGCCGGAACCGCGTTGAACGAGAACGCGTTCAGGTGGTCGTCGGCCACCACGATCAGCGCGTCGGCCCGAGTGGCCGAGAAGCGCTCGCCCATCCGGGCGATCTCGGTCATGCAGTCGGTGACCATCCGGCGCCCCTCGTCGCCGCAGGCGCGCTGGTAGTAGTCGGGATCGAGCACGTGCGACATCGCGCCCGCGAAGACGATCTTGCCCATGGACGAGCCTCCCGGCCGGGCGGTCAGCCGCGCGCCCGGCGCAGCGCGGATCGTAGCGGATGGACGCGACGGACGCAAGGCGGCCGCCCGCGCCTTGCGGGCCCGGGAGCGACCGACTAGACTGTGGGCCCCGGGAGGACATCGACATGAGCCAGACCACGCCATCCCTCGACGAGATGCTCCGCACCCACGTGGCCCGCTTCACCGAGCGCCGCGCCGACTGGGACGCGTTCGCCGACGCGCGCGTCGAGGGGTTCAAGCGCGCGCAGCACCGCTTCATCGGCTCGGGCGCCTCCGGCAAGGCGGACGCCAGCGTGATCCCCGCGCAGCACTTCACGCTCTCGGTCATGTTCATCCCGCCCGGCCAGGGCAACGCCCCGCACACCCACGAGGTCGAGGAGGTCTTCTTCATCCTCCAGGGCAAGGTGCTGGTGTTCATCGAGGACGGCGCCGGCCATCGCGCCGAGACCGTGCTGGGCCCGTGGGACTGCGTCTCCTGCCCGGCCAACGTGATCCACGGCTTCACCAACGTGGGCCTCGAGCCCGCGTACCTGCAGGTGATGCTCGGCAAGGCCCGCCCCGAGCTGATGACCTACACCGACGGCGACCTCCAGTCGCGGCGCGACGAGCACCTGCGCGCGGCCGGGGCCCGCGGCTAGCCCGCGCCTCCGGTCCCGGCCCCGGTGCTGGTCGGCGCGTCGCCGAAGCGGAAGGAGGACGGCCGCTTCGTCACCGGGCGCGGCCGCTACCTCGACGACGTGCAGGTGGAGGGCCTGCTCCACCTGGCCGTCGTGCGCAGCCCGCACGCCCACGCGCGCGTCGCCGGCGTCGACGGCGCGGCGGCGCGCGCCTGCGACGGGGTGATCGCGGTGCTCACCTTGGCCGACCTGCCCGAGCTGGCCGCCGCCACCGTGCCGCCGCTCGTGCCGGAGCCCAGGGGCCGCCCCTACGTGCATCCGGTGCTGGCCGGCGCGCGGGTGCGCCACGTGGGCGAGCCGGTGGCGGTGGTGGTCGCCACGAGCCCGTACGCGGCCGCCGACGGCGTCGAGCGGGTGGCGGTCGCCTACGACCCGCTGCCCGCCGCGGTGTCGCCCGCCGCCGCGAGCGCGGCCGGCGCGCCGCGGGTCAACGAGACGTGGCCGGACAACCTGGCCTCGGTCACCACCGGCGCCAAGGGCCAGCCCGCGGAGGCACTCGCCCGCGCCCCGGTGGTGGTGGCCGCGCGTCTCGCCTATCCGCGCGTGGCCGGCATGCCGCTCGAGACGCGCGGGGTCCTGGCCGCGCCCGATCCGATCGGGGGCGGGCTCACGGTGTGGACGTCGACCCAGGTGCCGTTCGCGGTGCGCAGCGCGATCGCCCCGGTGGTGGGCCTGGCCGAGGAGCGCATCCGCGTGCTCGTGCCGGACGTGGGCGGCGGCTTCGGGGTCAAGGGCCACGTCTATCCCGAGGAGATCCTGGTGGCGGTCGTGGCCCGCCGCCTCGGCCGCCCGGTGAAGTGGGTCGAGACGCGGAGCGAGCACTGCCTCACCGCGGCGGGCGACCGGGACCAGGTCCACGAGGCGCGCATCGGGCTCGAGCGCGACGGGCACATAATTGCGATCGAGACCGCGTTCACGCGCGATCACGGGGTGGCGCCCACCCTCGGCGAGGCGATCACGCTGAACACCATCAACCACCTGCCGGGGCCCTACCACGTGCCGCACTATCGCGGGACGGGGCGGAACGTGCTCACCCACAAGACGTTCGCGGCGGCCTATCGCGGGGCGGGGCGGCCCGAGGCCGCCTTCGTGCTCGACCGGCTCCTCGACCGGGCGGCGCGCACGATCGGGATGGATCCGGCCGCGCTCCGACGCCTCAACCTGATCCGGCCCGACGAGATGCCGGTCCCGACCGGGCTCACCTATCGCGACGGCGCGCCCATCACCTACGATCCCGCCGACTACCCGGCCGCCTTCGACCTGCTGCTCGCCACCCTCGACTACGAAGGCTGGCGCGCGCGGCAGGCGGCCCGGCGCGGCGGCCCGCGGCCGATCGGCATCGGGCTCTGCGCCTACGTCGAGGGCACCGGCATCGGCCCGTTCGAGGGCGCCGACATCCGCGTCGATCCCGACGGCACCGTGTTCGTGCACCTCGGGGTCTGCGCGCAGGGCCAGGGCCACGAGACCACGCTGGCGCAGATCGCGGCCGACGAGCTCGGGGTGGCGCTGGAGTCGGTCGCGGTGGTGGGCGGCGACACGAGCCTGGTAGGCTACGGCATGGGCACGATCGCGAGCCGGGTCGCCGCGGTGGGCGGGCCCGCGGTGCAGCGCTCCGCCGCGCAGGTGGCGCACAAGGCGCGGCTGGTGGGCGCCGAGATGCTCGAGTGCGCGCCGGAGGACGTGGTGCTGGCCGACGGGCGCGTGGGCGTGCGCGGGGCGCCCGGCAAGAGCCTCACCTTGGGCCAGGTCGCGCGCGCCGCGGTGCGGAGCCGCGCGGTCGCGGACGCGGGCGGCCCAGGGCTCAGCGCGTGCGCCTTCTTCTACCCCGACACCGTCACCTGGGCCTTCGGGGTGCAGGGCGTCGTCCTCGAGGTGGATCTGGAGGCGTGCGCCATCTCGCTGCTGCGGCTCGCCGCGATGCACGACTGCGGGCGGGCGATCAATCCGGTCATCGTGGAGGGCCAGCTCCACGGCGGCATCGCCCAGGGGCTCGGCAGCGCCCTCGGGGAGGTGCTGATCTATGACGACGCGGGCCAGCTCCTCACCGGCTCCCTGATGGACTACCCGATGCCGCGCGCGGACGACATGCCCCCGCTCGAGGTGGTCCACATGGACTTCCCCTCCGTGATCAACCCGCTCGGCATCAAGGGGGTGGGCGAGAGCGGGGTGATCTCGCCGGCCGCCGCGGTGGCCAACGCGGTGGAGGACGCCCTCGCCGACTACGGCGTCCAGGTGGACCGGCCGCCGCTCACCTCGTCCGCCGTCTTCGAGCTGCTGCGCGCCACCGGGCGCTGGCCCGTCCCGACAAAGGAGCCGTCATGATCGAGCGTCGACCGTTCGGCCGCACCGGGCACCAGTCCACCGTCACCCTCTTCGGCGCGGCCGCGCTGGCGCGCGCCAGCCAGGACGAGGCCGACCGCGCTCTCGAGGTGCTGCTCCGCCACGGGGTCAACCACATCGACACCGCGGCGCGCTACGGGGACTCCGAGCTGCGCATCGGGCCGTGGATGGCCCGCCATCGGAAGGATTTCTTCCTCGCCACCAAGACCGGCTCCCGCCGCGCCCGTGAGGCGCGCGAGGACGTGCACCGCTCGCTCGAGCGGCTGCGGGTGGACTCGGTCGACCTGATCCAGATGCACTCGCTCGTCCACCCGGACGACTGGGATGAGGCGATGGGGCCGGGCGGCGCCCTGGAGGCGCTGGTGGAGGCGAAGGCACAGGGCCTGGTGCGCGCCATCGGGGTCACCGGCCACGGCTGGACCATCGCGGCGATGCACCGGCGGAGCCTCGCGCGGTTCGCGTTCGACTCGATCCTGCTGCCCTACAACTTCTTCATGATGCAGAACGAGCGCTACCGGGAGGCCTTCGAGCAGGTCCCCGCGATCTGCCGCGAGCGCAACGTGGCGGTGCAGACCATCAAGGGGATCGCGCGCGGCCCGTGGGCCGCCGCCGAGCGCACGCACGCCACCTGGTACCAGCCGCTCGAGCGCCAGGAGGACATCGACCGCGCGGTCCACTGGGTGCTGGGCCGGCCCGGCATCTTCCTGAACACCGCGGGGGACCTCGGCCTGCTCCCGAAGGTCCTCGACGCGGCGAGCCGCTTCACCCGACGGCCCTCCGACGAGGAGATGACCGCCCTGCACGACGGCACCCGGATGTCGTCATTGTTCGGATTGCCGACCTGACCCGAGAGGAGATCAAGAGCGTCCATGCGCAAAGCCGCCATCGTCCTCGCCGTGCTCGTTCTCTGCGCCCCCGCCGCGGCGCTCGCCCAGACCACCAAGCTCCGCGTGGCCATCTGCGCCCGGACGATCAGCATGGGCGTCGGATCCCCGTTCGCGGTGGCCATGAAGATGGGCTGGTTCAAGCAGGAGGGGCTCGACATCGAGATCGTTCCCCTGCCCGGCTCCACCGACTGCGTGAAGGCGGTCGCCACCGGCGAGGTGCCGATCTCGCTGCCGAGCGTGGAGCCCCTCGCCAACGGCCGTCCGCAGGGCGTCAAGGCGAAGATCTACTACACCGCCTACCAGACCAACGGCTACGGCCTCGCGGTGCCCGCGGACAGCCCCATCCAGAGCCCCGCCGAGCTGCGCGGCAAGTCCATCGGGGTCACCAGCCTCGCCTCCGCCGGGGTGGTGGTGGCGCGCGCTCAGGTGGCGGCGGCGGGCCTGGACCCCGCGCGCGACGTGCAGATCGTGGTGGCGGGCGAGGGCGCGCAGACCGCGGCGATGGTGCGCAACAAGCAGGTGGAAGCGCTGAGCCAGTTCGACACCCAGTACGCGATGGTGGAGAACGCGGGCGTGCGCATGCGCTACCTCGACCGGCGCGACATCGAGAAGTTCCCCGGCAACGGCTTCCTCGCCTCCGAGGAGACTCTACGGACACGGCGAAAGGAGCTGGTGGGCATGGCGCGCGCCTACGCCAAGGGCACCGTCTTCACCATCGCCAACCCGGAGGCGGCGGTGCGCATCGTCTACGAGGTCTTCCCGCAGACCAAGCCTACCGGCAAGGACGAGGCCACCGCGGTGCGCGAGGACATCAAGGTGCTCGAGGCCCGCATGCCCCACTACAAGCTGGAGCCGGCGGGGGTGAAGCGGTGGGGCGAGAACTCCGAGGTCAACTACCGCGACTACGTCGACTTCCTCGTGAAGTGGAGCGTGATCACCCAGAAGGTGCCGACCGGCGACCTCATCACCAACGACCTGATCGAGGACATCAACCGGATGGACGTGAGCAAGATCGCCGCGGAGGCGGCGGCCTACCGGTACAGCCGGTAGACGAGGGTCGCCGCGCCGAGTGGAGAGCTGGGAGCGCAACGTCTGGGCGCTGGCGCTCGTCGTCTTCATCGCCTTCGTCGGCTTCGCGTTCTTCTCGCCGTTCCTCCCGCTCTACGTGATCGAGCTGGGGGTTACCGACCGCACCCAGGTCGCGCTGTGGTCCGGGGTGCTGACCGCGGTGACCCCTGCGGTCTCCGGCCTGCTGGGCCCGCTCTGGGGCAGCTTCGCGGACCGGGTCGGCCGCAAGATGATGATGGTCCGCTCGCTGGTGGGCTTCGTGATCATCGTGGCCGCGATGGGGCTCGTCACCTCGGTCACCCAGCTCCTGATCCTCCGCATCCTGCAAGGGGTCATCGCCGGCTTCTCGGTCTTCGCGATGGCCCTGGCCAGCGTCTCGTGCCCCAAGGAGCGGGTGCCGGTGGCCATCGGACGCGTGCAGGGCGCGCAGCTCCTGAGCGTGGCGATCGGGCCCGCCGCGGGCGGCTACGTGGCCTCCCACTTCGGGCTGCGCTACGCCTTCTTCGTCACCGCGGGGATGTGCGCGCTGGCCCTGGTGGGCCTGCTCGTGCTGTTCACCGAGACCCGGGCCACCCAGACCGGGCCGGTCGCGGCCACGCCCGAGTCCGGCTTCACCCTCCGTCAAGTGTTGACCGCACGCGGGTTCCCGCTGGTGCTGGTCCTGCTCTTCGTCGGCCAGTTCATCGACCGCGGGCTCGGGCTGCTGGTGCCCCTCAAGGTGGCGGTGCTGCCCGACGTCACCCACATCGCCGCGACGTCCGGCGAGATCATCTCGCTCGCCGCCGTCTGCGCCACCGGCTCGGCCCTCCTGGCCGGCCGCCTCGCCCAGCGCTGGCCGGCCGAGCGCCTGCTTCTGGTCAGCCTCGTGGTGGGCGGCCTGCCTTGCGCCCTGATGGCCTTCGCGCCGGGCTGGCAGAGCCTGATGCTCTTCCGCTGCCTCACCGGACTCTGCCTGGGCGGCGCCCTCACGCTCGCCTACTCGATCGGCGGCGCGCTCGTGACCGGCGAGCGGCGCGGGGCCGCGTTCGGCTGGCTCGCCCTCAGCGTGCAGATCGGCACCGCGGCGAGCCCGCTGGTGAGCGGCGGCCTCGCCGCGATCAGCCTGCCCGGCGCCTTCGTGCTGGACGGCGCGCTGGCCTGGGTGGCCGCGGGCGTGCTCCTGCTGGGGGCGCGACACCTGCGGCGGGGGGCCGCGCACGCTTGACGTGGGGCGCGCGAGCGCCTACTGTCCCCACCACAGAGCCCGCGGAACTCCCAGGAGGCGAACATGCCGCTCGATCCCCAGGCCCAGAAGGTCGTCGACGCTCTCGCCGCGCTGAACCTGAAGCCGTTCAAGGACTCGACCCCGGCGGAGGCCCGCGAGTCCATGCGCTCGCGGACCGCCGCACTCGGCCCGTTCGAAGAGGTGGCCGCGGTGGCCGACCACCGCGTGCCGGTCACCGGCGGCGAGATCACGGTGCGCGTCTACCGGCCCGCCGGCGTCGGCCCGCATCCGGTGCTGGTCTTCTACCACGGCGGCGGCTGGGTGATCGGCGACCTCTACACCCACGACGGCATCTGCCGCTCGATCGTCAACGCGGCCGGCTGCGCGGTGGCGTCGGTGGACTACCGGCTCGCGCCCGAGTTCAAGTACCCGACGCCGGTCGAGGACTCCTACGCGGGCCTGCTGTGGGTGGCGGCCAACGCCACGCGCCTCGGGCTCGATCCGGCGCGCATCGCGGTCGGCGGCGACAGTGCGGGCGGCAACCTCGCCGCGGTGATGGCGCTCATGGCCCGCGACCGGCGCGGGCCGCGGCTGCTGCTGCAGATCCTGGTCTACCCGGTCACCAACCACGACTTCAACACCGTCTCCTATCGCGAGAACGCCACCGGATTCGTGCTGGGCACCGAGGACATGCGCTGGTTCTGGCGCCACTACCTGTCGCGCGAGGAGCAGGGGCGCGAGCCGCTCGCCTCCCCGCTCCTGGCCAAGAGCCTGGCCGACCTGCCGCCCGCGCTGGTGATCACCGCGGGGTGCGATCCGCTGCGGGACGAGGGCGAGGCCTACGCGGGGCGGCTGCGGGACGCGGGGGTGGCGGTGACGCTCACCCAGTACTCCGGGATGTTCCACGGCTTCCTGCGCATGACCCGCATCCTCGACCAGTCGCGCGTGCTGCTCGACGAGATCGCGGGCGCGCTGCGGAAGTCCCTCTCGTAGCCTAGAGCACGAAGGGCACCCGCGCCGCGGTCGCCACCGCGCGGAGCTGCTCCATCAGGTCGTCCGGGATCGGCACGCCCTGCTCGAGCCGCTCCGTGCGGGTCAGGCGCTCGGGGTCGCCCGCCACCAGCACCGGCTGCGCCGGGTCCGCGCGCTTGGCCCCGTGCAGCACGTCGATCACGTCGTCGAGATCGCGCTCGAACTCGCCCTCGTCGCGGAACGCGCCCGGGTCGATGGCCATGAAGAAGTGGCCGATGTTGTGCGGGTCCGAGTCGCGCTGGGTCCGGTTGCGCAGCGGCGAGAACGACGCGCCGGCCAGCGTCCCGCCCAGGATGTGCACCATCACCGCGAGGCCGTAGCCCTTGTGCCCGCCCTGCTCGCGGCCGCCCCCGAGCGGGGTGATGCCGCCCTCCGGCCGCTCGAACACGTGGCGGAAGGCCTCCGTCTCGTCGGTCACCGCGCGGCCGTCGCCGTCCACCACCCAGCCCGACGGCACCGGCTTGTGGTTGAGCTTGTAGACCTTCACCTTGCCCGCGGCCACGGTGGTCGTCGCCATGTCGAGCTGGAAGGGGGCGTTGCGCCGCGCGGGCGCCGCGAAGGCGAGCGGGTTCGTGCCCATGATGGGCTCCGCCGCGAAGGTCGGCACCAGCGTGACCCCGCGGGTGGCCGAGGTGACCATGCCGATCACCCCGCGGTCCGCCGCGATCTTCGCGTAGCAGCCCGCGGCGCCGAAGTGATGCGAGTTGAACACCGCGACCACGCCGACGCCGGTGGCCCGGCACTTGTCCACCGCCAGGTTCATCGCGTGGGCCGAGATCGGATGGCCGAGCGAGCGGTCCGCGTCGATGCGCGCCATCGAGGGCCGGTCGCGCACGACCTTCCACTGGGGCCGCATGTTCAGCCGGCCGGCGCGG
>Ga0207665_10000988_pt1 | contig 19243 bp, 18 predicted proteins | sample LARL112metaG_FD_184351 | JGI IMG/M metagenome (GOLD analysis project Ga0207665, IMG submission 184351) | Corn, switchgrass and miscanthus rhizosphere microbial communities from Kellogg Biological Station, Michigan, USA - LAR L11-2 metaG... | ecosystem: Host-associated > Plants > Roots >...
GACGGCACCGGCGAACTCCGCGGGCCCGGCGGCCAGCAGCTCCCGGATCCGCGCCAGCGGCACCCCGGCGTCGGCCAGGGCCTTGATCCTGATCAGGCTGATGACGGCGTCGGCGTCGTAGCGGCGGTAGCCCGAGGCGTCCCGCTCGGGCTCGGGCAGCAGGCCGCGCTGATGGTAATGCCGGACGGCGCGGACGGTGACCCCCACGTAGTCCGCGAGCTGGCCGATGGTGAGCATCACGGGCTCCCCTGCGGAGGTGTCACCGGACGGCGGCCGGCCCGCGTCCAGCGTAGTCATCGGCTGCGGGCGGTGGTGGCAGCGCGGTTGAACAGCGCCCGCGCGCCCAGGTACCCGGCCAGGGCCAGCCCGGCGCACCACACGCACGCGATCAGCGGCTTGCTCCCGGCCGGTACGCCGAGCAGCAGGCTGCGCATGGTGTCGATGATGGGCGTGAACGGCTGGTATTCGGAGAACCAGCGCAGCCCGGGCGCCATCGCCGCCGCGGGGACGAACGCGCTGCCCAGGAACGGCAGGAGCGCCAGCGGCAGGGGGTAGTTGCTCGCGCTTTCCGGGTTCTTGGCGAGCAGCCCGAGCGCCACCGACACCCAGGTGCAGGCGAACGAGACCAGCGCGACGAGGGCGATCGCGCCGAGCCAGCCGGCCGGGCTGGCCGAGGGCCGGAATCCGAACGCCACGGCCAGGATGGTGATCACCACGGCCGCGGCGAGCGTCTGGATCACGCTGCCGAGGACGTGCCCGGTCAGCACCGACACCCGGGCGATCGGCATGGTGCGGAACCGGTTGATGATGCCTTCGGTCATGTCCGTGTTGACCGAGACCGCGGTGGCGACCGAGGCGGAGGTCACCGCCAGCACGATGATGCCGGGGGTCAGGTAGTTGATGTAGCCGCCGGTCCGGCCGCCGAGGCCCGCTCCCAGGGTGGCCCCGAAGACGTACCGGAATATCAGCAGCATGAACACCGGGATGAGCAGCACTCCGAAGGTCATGCCCGGGTAGCGCACTATGTGCCGGAGCTGGCGGCGCAGCATCGTGGCCGAATCGCGGATCGCGTACGAGCTGGTGCTCATCGCGCCCCTCCTTCGTTACTGAGCCCTTCGTTGCCGGGGCCTGCATCGCCGGGACCGGAGTGGCCGGTGAGGGCGAGGAAGACGTCGTCGAGGTCGGGGGTGTGCACGGTCAGCGTGGCCGCCTCGATCGACCGCTCCTCGAGCTGGTCGAGCAGCGCCCGCACCGACTTGGGGCTGCCGTCGCCCGGGACCCGCAGCGTGAGCGCATCGGCATCGGGCGACGCGTCGGCCAGGACGCGCGCCGCCGCGGCGAGTTCCTCCTGGCCGGCGAACCGCAGCCGGAGGTGTCCGCCGGGAACCAGGCGCTTGAGCTCGTCCGCGGTTCCTTCGGCAACCAGGCGGCCGTTGTCCAGCACGGCGATCCGGTCCGCCAGTTCGTCGGCCTCTTCCAGGTACTGCGTGGTCAGGAACACGGTGGTGCCCGCGGCGACGAGGTCACGGACGATCTGCCACATGCGGCGGCGGCTGCGCGGGTCCAGCCCGGCTGTCGGCTCGTCGAGGAAGAGGATCCGGGGCTGGAGCATCAGCGTCATGGCGAGATCCAGCCGGCGCCGCATCCCGCCGGAGAAGGTCATGGCCGGCTTGCCGGCCGCCTCGGTCAGCTCGAACGTCTCGAGCAGATCCGCCGCCCGGCGGCGCCCCTCCCCTCGGTCAAGGTGCGACAGGTCCGCCATCAGCAGCAGGTTCTCCCGGCCGGTGAGCAGGTTGTCCACCGCCGAGAACTGGCCGGTGACGCCGATCGCCGCGCGCACGAGATCCGGTTCGGCGCGCACGTCGTGGCCGGCCACGCGCACCTCGCCGGCGTCGGCGGGGAGGAGGGTGGACAGGATCTGGACCGTGGTGGTCTTGCCCGCGCCGTTCGGGCCGAGCAGCGCGAATATCGTTCCTTCCGCGATCGCCAGGCCGATGCCGTCCAGCACGGTCTTGCTGCCGAACGACTTGCGCAGCCCGCTGGCCGAGACCGCCAGGCCGTGGTTCTGCTGTGTCATAAAGCCATGGTCGAGGCCTGACGCAGGGTCAAGGTCAAGCCGGGTTAGCGCAGGCCCCCGCACTTCGCGGCGGCCACGTCCACCAGCGCGGGGAGCAGTTCGTCCACGGTGATGATCTGCTCCGAGACCTCGCGGTCCACGTCCATCATCGGCACCCGTTCCCTGATGGCGGCGTGCACGGCGCGCAGCGGCTCACTCGGCACGGCGATCTCCGTCCGCAGGTCGACCCCTTGCGCCGCGCAGCACACCTCCACCGCCAGGCAGGTCCGCACGTTCGCGACCACCTCACGCAGCTTCCGCACCCCGGTCCACCCCATGGACACGTGGTCCTCCTGCTTGCCCGAGGTCGGGATCGTGTCCACGCTGGCCGGGTGGGCGAGCACCTTGTTCTCGCTGACCAGGGACGCGGCCGTGTACTGGGCGAGCATGAACCCCGAGTTGGTCCCGGCGTCCGGCGCCAGGAACGGCGGCAGGCCGCGGGAGAACGCCGGGTCCAGCATCCGGTCCACTCGGCGCTCGCTGATGCTGCCCAGCTCGGCGAGCGCCATGGCCAGCATGTCGGCGGCGAACGCGAGCGGCTCCCCGTGGAAGTTCCCGGTGGTCATGACCTCGCCGTCGCGGACCACGACGGGATTGTCCACCACCGCGCCAAGCTCGGTCTCCAGGATCCCGCGGGCGAAGCCGAGCACGTCCCGGACCGCGCCGTGCACCTGCGGCGCGCAGCGCAGGCAGTACGCGTCCTGCACGGCGTGCCTGCTGTGCCGGTGGCTGGCCAGCAGCGGGGACCCGGCGAGCAGCGCGCGGAGGTTGGCCGCGCTGTCGAGCTGTCCCGGGTGCGGCCGCAGCGCCTGGACCCGCTCGTCGTAGGGCCGGTCGGTGCCGAGCAGCGCCTCGATGGACAGGGCGCAGGCCAGGTCGGCGGCGCGGACCAGCACCTCGGCATCGATGATCGAGAACGCGAGCAGCGCCTGCATCGGCTCGGTGCCGTTGACCAGCGACAGCCCTTCCTTGGGCGCCAGTTGCAGCGGCGTGATCCGGTGCTCGGCGAGCACCTCGGCCGCGGGCCGGCCCCGGAGCGGGTCCCCCGGGCCGCGCAGCCGTCCCTCCCCGATCAGGGTCTGGGCCAGGTGCGCGAGCTGGGCCAGGTCCCCGGACGCGCCCACGGATCCCTTGCCGGGCACGACCGGCAGCAGGCCCAGGTTGAGCATTTCGATCAGCCGGGCGGGCAGGTCGACCCGGACGCCCGAGTACCCCGCGGCGAGCGTGCGGGCCCGAAGCAGCAGCACGGCGCGGACGGCCGCGTCGTCCAGCGGCTCGCCGGTGCCGGCCGCGTGTGAGCGGACGATGGCACCTTGCAGCCGTTCCAGGTCGCGGGCGCCGACGCGGGTGTCGGCGAGCGCGCCGAACCCGGTGTTGACCCCGTAGACGGGCGCGTCGCCCGCGATCGCGGCGGCGACCACGGACCGGCTCGGCTCCATGGCGGCGGCGACGCTGGGGGCGAGTTCCGCGGTGGCGGCGCCGCGCGCGACGTCCACCACGTCCTCGATCGTGAGCGCGTCGCCGTTGACGGTCACAGTTCGCATGGAGGACAGCCTGCCATCTCCCGGGCGTGGTCAGCCCTCCAGGGACCAGCCGAATGTCGCCGCGAGCCCCTCCCGGCCGGCCGGGGTCACCCGGACCGCGCGGCGCCGGCTGCCCCGCTCGATCCAGCCGAGTCCGAGCAGCCGTGCGGTCACGGCCGCGCCGAGCGCCCCGTTCAGGTGGGGTTTGCGCTCCGTCCAGTCCAGGCAGGCGCCGGCGAAGCGGCGGCGGGTTTTCTCCAGCGCGCCGACATTCAGCCCGAACGATGTCAGCGTGGCCACGCCGTCCGCCGTGACCTCGAACGCTTCGGGGCGCACCGGCGCCTGCGGCGCGGCGGCGGCGTGCCGGCCCACCTGCTCTACCCTGGCGCCGCTCGTGGAACCGTTTCCCCCGGGGCCGCCGCCCGCTGACCTGCCGTTGCCCTCGGGGTGCGCGCCGCCGGTCGGCCCGCAGGCCGCCCACTGGCCGCCGCCCGGGGCTGGCGTCAGGATTCCCCGAGCCAGCAGGGCTTCGAGCAGTGCCACCCCGGCCCGCCCGGCGAGGTGGTCGTAGCACGTCCTGGCCTCCGCGAGCGCCGCGGCGTCCCGGGATTCCCGCAGGCTGCGCACCTGGACCGGGGTGGCGCTACCGAGGTGCGCCAGGGCCTCCATGGCGGCGGCGACCTCCGGCCCGGCCAGGTGGTAGTACCGGTGCCGGCCCTGCTTGATCATCGTGACCAGGCCGCCGTTCAGCAGCCGGGCCAGGTGCGCGCTGGCCGTGGCCGGGCTCACGCCCGCCAGCCGGGCGAGCTCCCCAGCGGCCAGCGGCCGGTCATCGAGCAGGGCGGTGATCATGGCGGCGCGGGTCGGCTCGGCGATCAGGGCGGCGGCCGGCACGACGTCGACGTCGCGGGCGATGAACTCAGGCCGTGCAGACATATTTCGACGCTAGCCCAACAATTGTTCGGCCACGATCGAAGTATGAGCGAAGACCCTACTAGCTCGAACCCCGCCGCCCCGCCCAACGCTAGCCCCGACCCCACCGCCCCGCGCAGTGTTAGCTCTGACCCCGCCGCCCCACCCAAGGCGGCCGCGGCCACCGCCGCCGTGCGTGAGGCAGGCGATCCCGGGAACCCGGGTCAGTTGGTGTCCGACAGCGTCGAGGCGTGCCTGGAGATCGCGGCGACCTGGCACGCGTGGGACGGGCGGCCCGTGGCGCGCACGGTGGACGGCAAGCCGAACACGTGGACCCCGGCCAAGGCACTGCGCCGGATCACCGATCACCTGATCGACCATCTGCAGCAGGTGGAGGCGCTGCTGGCCGGGGTGCCATCGATCCCCGATACGTGGCACGGCCGGTTCGTGACCCTGGATGCTGACTGGGCCCGGTTCACCGAGGCCGACTACGACGAGGCGTGCTCCCGGCTGCGGCGGCTCGGCCGGTGGTACGTGCTGCGTTATGAGGCGGCCGGGCCCGCGGCCTGGGACGAGCCGCGCGGCGGGGAGTGGACGCTGCGCGAGATCGCCGAGCACGTCGCCGGGGTGCGCTACTACGCCGAGCAGGTCGGATCCCTGGCCGTCCTGGCTCCGGAGTGACCCCCGTTCCGTTCGTCAGCAGCAGTGGATGGCGAAGACCTGAAGTGGCCCGCCACTGCTGAAACTACCCACCGCCCAGACGTTGCTGGCGGAGGTGGCTGCCACGCTGCTGAGGCCGCTGCCGCTGCCTGGGGTGGGGCCGATCATCATTTTCCATGCGCTGCCGTTCCAGTGCATGAGCAGGGTGTTTTCCGCGGAACCGGCGAGGTAGCCGCCCACCGCCCAGGCGTCGCTGGCCGAGTTGGCGGCCACCCCGAACAGCCTGGGCTCCTGTCCGGGGCTGGGGTTGGGCACCAGTTTCCAGGCGGTGCCGTTCCAGCGCACGATGATGGTCTGCTGGATGGTAGGCGTGTTGTACGTGCCCACCGCCCAGGCGTTGCTGGCCGACGTGGCGGCCACCCCGTCAAGGATCATCTCGGCCACGGGGCCGGACGGGTTGGGGCTCGGTACCTGCAGCCATGTCGTGCCGTTCCAGCGCAAGATCAGGGTCTTGCCTGCAGTGCCGGTGGAAAAGGCACCCACCGCCCAGGCGTTGCCGGCCGAGGTGGCGGTCACAGCGTCGAGCCTGCTGCTGGTTCCGGGTATGGGGCTGGGCACCTGGGACCATGTCGTGCCGTTCCAGCGCAGGATCAGGGTGCTCTGGGAACTGGAACCGGAAATCTCCCCCACGGCCCAGGCGTTGCTGGCCGACACCACGTCCACCCCGCTGAGGTCGTCGCTCGTGCCCGGGCTAGGGCTGGGGCTGGGTACCTGCACCCATTTCGTGCCGTTCCAGTGCAGGATCAGCGCGGAGTCGTCGGCGTGGCCCACGGCCCAGACGTTGCTGGCCGAGAGCGCGCTGACCGCCCGGAGGAAGTTGGTGCTGGTGCCCGGGTCGGGGGTGGGCACCACCTTCCAGGCGGTGCCGTTCCAATGCTCGGCCAGGCTCAGGAGCGGGCCGGTGGCGGTCGCCCGGTAGGCGCCGACGGCCCAGACGTTGCAGGCCGACAGCGCGGCGACCCCGAAGAACTCGTTGTCCCCGGCGCCTGGGCTGGGCGGCAGCGTACTGGTCCAGCTCTGACAGGGCGGCGCCGGGGCCCTGGCCGCGCGGGTCCCGGCGGCGCCCGCCGTGACGAGCAGGGCGGCCGCAGCCAGCGGGACAGCGAGTGCCCAAGGGGCCCGCCTGGTGCGCCATTGCCTGGCCATTCCTATCCTCTTCCGGAGCGTTGCGGTCAAAGGAGCGTGCTTTCTGTCCGCCGGATCACCGCGCGGGTCAGCAGCAGTGGGCGGCGAGGACCTGGGTCAGCCCGCCGGTGGTGAAGAAGCCCACTCCCCAGACGTCCGTGGCCGAGGTGGCGGCCACGCCGGCCAGTTCGTTGACCTCCCCGGGGCTGGGGCTTGGCACCAGCTTCCACGCAGTGCCGTTCCAGCGCAGGATCAGCGTCAGCTGGGTGGTGCCGGTGCTGCGCGTGCCCACCGCCCAGGCGTTGCCGGCCGAGGTGGCGGCGACCGAGAGCAGGCTGTTGTGGGGGGCCGGGTTAGGGCTGGCCACCAGCTTCCAGGTGTGGCCGTCCCAGTGCTCGATCAGGGTCTTGTCCGTGGTGCCGGTGTTGTACGCCCCCACCGCCCAGGCGTCGCTGGCCGAGGTGGCGGCCACCGCGTTCAGGCCGATCTCGGCCAACGGACCCGCGGGGTTCGGGCTGGGCATCTGCGCCCATTTCGTGCCGTTCCAGTGCTCGATCAGCGTCTTCGGCCCGCTGCTGGTGACGAGGCTGCCCACTGCCCAGGCGTTCTGTGCGGAGGTGGCCGTGACGGCATTCAGTTCGCTTTGGCTGCCGGACGCAGGGGCGGCCACCTGCGTCCAATTTTGCCCGTTCCAGCGCAGGACCAGCGATTTATCACCGGAGGCGCCGGCGAAGTACTGGCCCACCGCCCAGGCTTCGGTAGCGGAGACCGCGGCCACGCCGCTGAGAATGTTGACGCTGCTGCTGGGGTTGGGACTGGGGACCTGCGTCCAGGCGACGCGGTTCCAGTGCAGGATGAATGTGCTGCTGCTCCCTGTGTCCCCGACGGCCCACATGTCGCCGAGAGAGGCCTCGCTCACCGCGCTGAGGAAGTTTAGATCGGCGTCCGGGCTGGGGGTGGGCACCACCGCCCAGGCGGTGCCGTTCCAGTGCTCGGCCAGGCTCAGGGCCTGGCCGTCAGCGACATCGCGGTAGAAGCCCACGGCCCAGACATTGCAGGGTCCCGGCGCTGTCACCGCGAAAAGGTCGTTGTCCACCGCGCCGGGACTGGGCGGCGGCACGCCGGTCCAGACCTGGCAGCTTGCGGTCGGCGCCGCAGCCGCCCCGGGCGCGACCACCAGGCCCGCCGTCACTAAGGATGCGGCTAGTGCCCCCAGAGAACGTCGTGTGCGCCATTGCACAGCCATTCCGGCCCCCTTACTTTCGAGGCTTGCGATCAGTGTCCTCGCCACCCGGTTCCAGGTCAATGCCAAGCAAAGAACGAGTAAGTAATTGACCTGCCAGCCTGGGTGTGGAGGGCCGGGCTCGGCCGCCAGCGGCTCCCAGGCCGGCCCCGGGCCAGCCCACCCCCGGCTCCCCCGCTCGGCGGGTTCCCTGCTGGCCTGGCGCCGCCCCGGCGGATAACCGGGTACCCACTTGCCCGCGAGGGAGCTACCGTAGGGAGGGCCGATCGTATGGCATGTCTTATTCCCTACTGACGGGAGCAGGCCGTTGCGTCGTTGAGTGTCTCGCCAGCCTCTGGAGACCTCACCGCAAGGAGCCTTGCATGCCTGCGCCTTCCCCCGCCGTCACTTTCTCCGGCCTGAGTTTCGCCTGGCCGGACGGGACGGCCGTATTCACCGGCCTTTCGCTGGTCATCAGCCCGGGACGGACCGGGCTCATCGGCGTCAACGGGTCGGGCAAGTCCACGCTGCTGCGGCTGATTGCCGGCGAGCTTGCGCCGTCGGCCGGTTCGGTCACGGTCGCGGGCGAGCTCGGGTATCTGCCGCAGAACCTGGCGCTCGGCGCGCCGGAGACCCGGGTCGAGGAGGCGCTCGGCATCGCGGGCATCCGCTCGGCCGTGGCGGCGATCGAGGCCGGGGACGCCAGCGAGGAGAACTTCGCGCGGGTCGGCTCGGACTGGGATGTCGAGGAGCGCGCCAGGGCCACGCTGGACCGGCTCGGGCTGGAGCAGGTTCCGCTGGACCGGCGGATCGGCGACCTGTCCGGCGGGGAGGGCGTGCTGCTCAGCCTGGCCGCGCAGTTCCTGCGGCGGCCCGGCGTGCTGCTGCTCGACGAGCCGACCAACAACCTGGACCTTGCCGCGCGGCAGCGGCTGTACGAGGCGGTCGGTTCCTGGAAGGGCGCGATGGTCATCGTCAGCCACGACCAGGAGCTGCTTGAGCTGGTGGACCAGATCGGCGAGCTGCGGTCCGGCCAGGTTCGCTGGTACGGCGGCAACCTCGGCGACTACGAGCGGGCCGTCGCGGTGGAGCAGGAGGCCGCCGAGCGCGACGTGCGCGCCGCGGAGTCCGACGTGCGGCGGCAGCAGCGGGAGCTGATCGAGACCCGGACCAAGCTGGATCGGCGGCGGCGGTACGGGCAGAAGATGCAGGAGACCGGCGGGATACCCAAGATCGTGGCGGGCAACCTCAAGAGGCAGGCCCAGGTGTCGGCGGGCAAGCTGCGCACGGGGCATGAGGAGCGCCTGGACGAGGCCAAGGAGCGGCTGGCGGCCGCCGAGGAGGCGGTCCGCGACGACGACGAGATCCGCATCGACCTGCCCGCCACCCAGGTACCGTCCGGGCGGGGCGTGCTCGCGCTGCACGGCGTCGAGATCCGCTACGGGGCCAGGGGGGACCTGCTCGTCCGCGGGCCGGAACGGATGGCGCTGACCGGCCGGAACGGGTCGGGCAAGACGACGCTGTTGCGCACGATCGCGGGGCTCATCCCGGCGGTGGCCGGTGAGGTGAAGGTCAGCGTGCCGGTGCGGTACCTGCCGCAGCGGCTGGACATCCTGGACCCCGGTCTGACCGTCGTGGCGAACGTCGCCCGGGCAGCCCCGGCCGCGACGCAGAACCAGATCCGGTCCCAGCTCGCGCGGTTCCTGTTCCGTGGCCACCTGGCCGACCACAGGGCCGGGACGCTGTCGGGCGGGGAACTGTTCCGTGCGACCCTGGCCTGCCTGCTGCTGGCCGAGCCCGCGCCGCAGCTCCTGATGCTGGACGAGCCGACGAACAACCTGGACATGGCCAGCGTGCGGCAGCTGTCCGGGGCGCTGCGGTCCTACCGTGGCGCGTTGCTCGTGGCCAGCCACGACGTCCCGTTCCTCCGCGAGATCGGCCTCACCCGCTGGCTGCGCCTGGACGGCGACCTGACGGAAATCGACCCGCTGTAGACCGTCGTCAGGCCGTACGCCGAGCCGGTCAAGCCCAGTCCAGTCCGGAGCGATCGAGTGCTGCCCGAACCCGGTTGAGTCCCTCCATTCTCCAGTAGTGCCCATCGGGCAGCTGGTCGTCGTGGCGCCAGCGCCACGCAGAGAACAGCGCCCACGTGAGGATGCGACATTGGTGGATCAGGTCGTGGTCCACGCCCGGATAATGCTCGCCGACTTCTTCGGGGGCATGGGCAACGTCAAACTCGATCGGCCCACGGCAGCACGTCCCGAGGTCTACGAAGAGCGGCCCTCTGCTCGTACTGAGCAAGTTGCCCGGATGCGGCTCGCCGTGCAGCAGTTGCTCACCAGCGCCCCAGCGACTGATCGAGCTACTCAGCCTGCTGAGCGTGTTGCTGAGGAGTTCCCGGTCGGGACCGAGCAGCGCTGGAGTCCGCCCTCGGTCGGCAACCTCTCGCTGCGCACCGGCGACTCGATCGGTGAGGTGCGGCGCCCCCAGATCGGTCTGGCGCAAGGCGGCATGCAGCCGCACAAGTGCGCCCGCATATTCGGCCGGCGCGATCTCCGATACCGCGGTCTCGTAGTACGTCCAGAGCGAGATAGCGAAGCCATCCCGCAAATAGACCCGGTATTCGACCCGGGGCTCAAGCCCAGCCACCGGGCCATCGGTCTCGGCGAGACGGCGAGCAACCTCAACTTCGAACTCGGAGTCGGCTTGATGCGCTGAGGGTGCGACCCGAGCAAGAACATCGCAAGGGATCAGGCGCAACGCGATGCGGTCCGAGTTGTGTACGACGACCACATCGTCGACTTGAAGGCCCAGCGCAGAAGCAGCCGCCCGGCCTGCCTTAACCGCACGACGAACCTCCGAAGCTTCCATGCCGTTCTCCCTATGGCCTCCGTGATATCATTAGATATCACGGAGGTGGAGATGACGGACATCCTCATTCGCGATGTACCGGAAGATGTGGTCGCGGCTGTGGACGCACACGCAGGCCGTTTGGGGCTGTCGCGGAGCGAGTATGTGCGCCGCCGCCTAGCGCAGGACGCGGCACGGCAGGACTCCCCGGTCAGTGTCGAAGATCTGGCCCGGTTTGCGGATGTTTTTGGTGACCTGGCCGATCCTGACGTGATGTCGCAGGCATGGCGATGACGACATGGCTCATCGACAAGTCCGCGCTAGCCCGGCTCGCAGTCAGCCCGGATGCTGCTGAGTGGGCCGCGCGGATTGAACGAGGGCTGGTACGGATCAGCACCGTCACCCGCCTTGAGGTTGGCTATTCTGCTCGTTCAGGCTCGGATCTGCGCGCCGGATTCGCGCACCCGCCCCTCGCCTCAATGCCGGTGGAGTACATGACCCCGGCTATCGAGGACCGGGCGGTCGAGGTTCTGACCCTGCTCGCCGACCGAGGCCAGCATCGGGCGCCTTCCGTGCCGGACTTGATCATCGCGGCGACCGCCGAACTTGCCGGCCTCACGGTTCTGCATCTGGACAAGGACTTCGATGTGATTGCGGACGTCACCGGCCAGTCCGTCGAGCGCCTGACCGTGCAAGCAGGGTGAGGCCGCGTTCCCGGTCGGGGGAACGCGGCTCTCCGTGGGCCTACCTCATTGGCCGCCGTCGTCCGGGTCACTGACCGCGGCGAACGCCTGGACCTGGCCACCGTCGTCGGGGTCACCGAACCGCGCGGCCGCCTGGGTCACCTGGCCACCGTCGTCCGGGTCGCCGAACCGGGCGGTCGAGTCTCTGATGATCGGCGTGCCCGGTGGATTCACGAGCTTGGTGCACTCCGTGCCACCCGGCCAGGCATTGGCGTCCCTGATCGTTGGGGGCGCGTTCTGGGCGGTGGAGCCCCTGATGACCGGGGGATCGCTCGGGTTCCATAGCCTCAGATGGTCCGGGCGGCCATGGCCGAGCCGGGCGGTCGAGTGCTTGATCACTGGCGGATCGGGCGGATTCCATAGCCCGGGCCGGCCTGGGTGGCCGCAGCCGAGCCGAGCGCCGGAGCCCCTGACAATCGGGGTGTCTGGTGGCGCCGACAGCTGTCCCGGGCCGCCCATCCGTGCGGCCGAGTCCCTGATGATCGGTGTGCCATCGGGCATCGGCAGGTTCGCCCGCGTCACGCCCGCGGGGTGGGCGACGCCGGCCAAGGCCATGGTGGGGCCGGCCGCCCCGGCGAGACCGAAAGCCAGCGCGCCACCTGAGACAACGACAACCAGATTCTTAATCATCAACCGCTCCCATTCGTGGCTCTGCCACCTGAGAAGAAGGCTCGGGCATAGGCCTGGAACGGCACTGAAACGCCGCTGAAACTCGCAGGCAGCCAGGCTGCGAGCGCAAGTGTCCCGGCTGGTCTCAGCGCGCCGCGGCGAGGGCGGCGGTGGCCCGGCGCAGCAGCGGCGCGAAGTTCCCTTGCAGCTGGGACAGCGTCGCCAGGTTCTGCCCGATGAGCGCCTGCTGGTAGGCCGCCTCCACGGCGAGCCAGGTGTTCAGCAGGTTGGTCTGGGTTTTGCAGGTCACGTCGGCGACCGCGGTGGCGATCTCGGCCTTGTTCGGCGGGCTTCGCCAGCGGTGCCGTTCGAGCTGGGACGGGCTGGTGTAGTGGTAGAAGTGGCGGGCCATGCACGCCGACCAGGCCCGGATGACCGCGCGGACCCGGGGGTCGGTCTGCGTGTAGCTCGCCGCCTGCTCGGCGATCTGCGGCACCGGGTCGGGAACAGGCTCGCCGAACAGCGCCCCGTAGACCTGTTTGTTGGCCTGCTGCAGACAGCCGAGGTGCCCGTTCGGGCCTCCCCCGAATCCGGGCCCGAACCCGAACAGGGCCTCGGCGTAGGCCCGTCCGGCCTTCAGCGACTGGCCGAACCCGGCCGCGCTGACGAAGCCGATGATCTGCGGGCCGGATGGGCCGGACCCGCTGCCCTTGGGACGCGCGAACCCGAACGTCCGCGCCTGCGTGAGGCTGGTCAGCCCGGCCCCGGAGGCTTCGACCTGCTCCAGGGTGGCCACGCTGGAAAACGGCGGGGAGGAGGAGCTTGTGTCCTCGAATCCCCTGGCCGCCATGCAGTGCTGGACCAACTGGTTGCTCGCGTCCGCCAGCGCCTCCTGCTGCTGGGTCGAGATCGCCTGATAGGCCTCCAGCGGCATCGCGACAGGCAGGCTGGAGTTCGCCGGCGGGATCGGCGGCACCGTGATCTTGGGACGCGACCCGTGGGCGGGCCCGGCGCCGATGAATATGACGGGGGCGCCGCCCGCCCCGGCGCCCCCGACGATGATCACGCGCGGGGCGAGCCTGGGCAGCCGCCTGCCCGTGACGGGGTTGAGCCCTGACCGGGCATGGTGCCCGGTGCTCTTGGGGGCTCCGGTGCACGCGGCCAGCAGGCAGGCCACCGCCAGGACGGCCGCCCAGCGGACGGCACGGCGGCCGGCCGTACCGGTGGCCGGGCTCCGTGTGCGCGTCCCCTGTGTGCGGGGGCGGTGCTCAGCGGCGCAGCGCATCGGCGGGCTCCAGCAGGCTGGCCCGCAGGGCGGGGTACAGGCCCGCCAGCAGTCCGACCGCCGCGCCGGCGACGGGGGCCGCGACCACGATCCGCGGGTCGAGCAGCGCGGTCCAGTGCCGGTAGATGGTGACGCCGAGGATCGTGAGCACGCCCAGGCTGGCCCCGATGAGCCCGCCGAACAGGCCCAGCGCGGTGGACTCGGTGAGGAACTGGATGCCGATGTGCCGGGGGCGGGCGCCCAGCGCACGCCGCAGCCCGATCTCCCCGGCCCGTTCCAGCACGGCGACCAGCGTGGTGTTGGCGATCCCGACCGCCCCGACGATCAGCGCGATGCCGGCCAGCGTCAGGAAAAGGCTGTTCAGGCTGGTGCTGACGTTGTGCTGTAGCTGGGCCACGCTGGGCGCGGCGGCACTCTTGAGCAGCGTCGGGTTGTCCGGCCGGAGCGCGACCGGCGCCTGCTCGGCCACGACCTTGGCCGCGCCGATCCGGGTGCGGATCAGCATCTGGGCCTGCGCCTGCGTGGGGGCGGACCACAGCCGCAGCGCGGTGCTCGCCGGTACCGTCACCCCCACGTCGAGCTGGGGCAGCCGCTGCGAGCTGGCGATGATCCCGATCACGGTGAACGGCTGGCCGTCGATGAAGATCGCGGGCTGGCCCTGGAGGCTGGTGATCCCCAGGCTGGCGGCGGCGCTGCTGCCGATGACGGCCACGTTCTGCGCGTTCGATTCGTGGAACTGGTTGTAGAGGGTGCCGCTGACGAGCTTCACACCGGCCGCGGCCAGCAGGCCGGAGCTGGCGGCCGTCACCGGCATCGAGTGCGCCGACGCGAGGAAACCGTCGGCGAACGCGCTCACCGCGGCCTGCTTGAACTGCACGGGCCAGTAGAACCCCGCGGCCACCACGCCGTGGATCCGTTTCGCGAGTGCGTCCGCGTCCGGGGGGAAATCCACGGCCGGGGGGCTGGACTGTGCTGCCCCCACGTCGAACACGTAGGCCTGGGTAGCCTGCAGCACGTTGAACTGCTTGCCGATCTGGCCGGACGCGGTCTGCGCGATGCCGACGATGGCGACGAAACTGCCGATTCCCAGGACGACGCCGAGCAGGGTCAGCGCGGACCGGCCCGGCCGCTGCAACAGCCCGGCCAGCGACTCACTGCCCAGATCGCGGGCACGCAGCCGGGACGGCGGCACCGCCCCGGCCCGTCGTCTACTCATCGGGGAACCCGAGTGCGTCCAGACCCCCGGGTGCACGGTCCGGTGGTGGCGGGGCCTCCGAGGGCGTCGGTGGCGGCCCGGGTGTCCCGACGCCCCGTGGCGGTTCATGTGCCGCGGCGTCAGGCGGCGGTTCATCTGCCCCGGAGACCGGTGTCGGCTCGGGTGCCGCGGTCTGCGGGGCCGGCGTAGGCCCAGGTAGCCCCGAGTCCGGTGCAGGCCCGGGTGCCCCGGTCTGTGGGGCCGTCGTAGCGCTTGAAATTTCGGTCAGCTCGCCGTCGCGGATAGCGATCTGCCGCTGCGCGCGGGCCGCGACCACCGGGTTGTGCGTGATGACCACGAGCGTGGCGCCGGCCCGGTGCAGCGATTCGAGCAGGTCGGTGAGCTCAACGGTGGTGACGGTGTCCAGGTTGCCGGTGGGCTCGTCGCACATCAGCAGTGCGGGCCGGTTGACCAGGGCACGGGCGATCGCCACCCGCTGCCGCTCGCCACCGGACAGGGCCGTGGGCAGCGCATCGGCCCGGTGCTCCAGCCCGACCTGCGCCAGGGCGGCCATGGCCGCGGCATGCCTGCGCCGTCGCGGCTCGTCGGCGTAGACCTGCGCCAGCATCACGTTCTCGATCGAGGTGCGATACGGCAGCAGGTGGAACGACTGGAAGACGAATCCGATGCGGTGTGCCCGGACCGCGGCGCGCTGGCGCTCCGGTGCCGCGCCCACGTCGATTCCGTCGATCTCGATCGAGCCCTGGGTGGGCTTGTCGAGCAGGCCGAGCAGGTTGAGCAGCGTCGACTTGCCCGAGCCCGACGGCCCGGTGATCGCGACGTGCTCGCCCCGTTGGATGACCAGGCTGGTCGGTTTGAGTGCCGCGACCGGCGGCGGGCCACGGTAGGTGTATGCGACCGAGGAGAGCTTGATGACCGGGTCTCCGTCCGGGCCGCTCGTTACCGCAGCCGGGCCGGTCGGCCGGTGCCGCCCGGGCGGGCGCCCGGCGTCGCGGGCCTGACGGTCCTGAGCTGGCCCGCCGCTGCCGGGCATCGCCGGTTCGCCGCCGGTCATCCAGGCCCCACCACCGTGATCGAGCCGGATCCACCGGTTCCACCGGGTACCAGCTTTGCCTTCCTGGCGGTACGGCTGGCCGGGCTGGTGAGGTAGTTCTCGCCGGTGACGACCTGGTCACCCGGCTTCAGCGCGCCCGCCGGATCCGGCTTGATCCCGACCAGCCCGTCGCCTTCGGTCACGACCGTCACAGAAACTCTCGCCGTCGTGGTCGCCCCGGTCACCTTGGACACGTAGTCCTTGCCGTCCTGCCCGCCGAACAGCGCCGCCTCGGGCACCGCGAGCACGGGCCCGTTGCTGTGCGCCGCCTGGATGGACAGGATGACGTTCTGCCCCGGGCCCATCGCCGACGGCAGCGGTTTGTGCAGCTTGATGCGCATCGGGTCGTAGAGGCCGCCCGAGATGCTCTTCGAGGTCTGGGGTTTCCGGCCGACCGACGCGATGGTGCCGTGCACGGTGGCGGGACTGCCCTGGGTCGTGATCGTGACCTTCATGCCCGGCCGGACCAGCGAGGCGAACGCCGGGTTGAGCTGGCCGTGGATGGACGGGCTGCCGAGCGACAGCGTCACCAGCGAACCGCTCACGACGCTGCCGACGTGCCCGCCGAGCTTGATCACCTGGGCCGGGAACCGGGGCACGAACATGATCTCGGACAGCGGAACCTCCACTGCGTGGTGCCCCTTCGAGCCCGGCGGAGCGTGTGGCGCCGTATACCCCACGCTCTGGTAGAAGGCGGCGACCGCGGCGCTGGTGCCCGCGCCGTAGACGCCGCTGGTGTCGCCGCCGACCGAGAACCCGAGTCCCTCCAGGCCCGCCTGAAGCTGGGCGATGTCCGAACCCGATTCGCCGGGGGCCATGTCGCGGTAGGCGGGCACCGTCCCCTGGAAGACGAAGAACGGCCGGCCCGCGACCTCGAGGATGACGTTCCCCGGGGCCACGAAGCTGCCCTGCGGGTGGAAGATCTTGGTAACGACCTGCTGGGCGTTGCCGGCCCCGCCGCCCCCTCCCCCGCTGCTGAGCGACGAGATCTGCGGCGGTTTCGTGATCAAGCCGTCGGCCTGCACGGTGTTGCGTATGACCGTGTCCTGCACCTGGGCCGTCAACCGGGTCAGCCCGGGCGCCTGGGTCTCGGCGGCCTGCTGCGCCGGGGACTTGATCGTGGTCGAGATCAGCAGACCGCCGACCGATGCGATCACGGCCACGCCGATGACCACCAGCAGGATGACGCGGCGCCGGCGCAGACGGCCGGAGCCCGGCTTGCCGTCGAGGACGTCCACGCCCATTCGCTCTCCTGCCGCCAGCACCGCTTCTGCCGGCTGCCGCTCCAACCTGGGCCTGCTAACGGTTGCCCGTTTTCGGGTGACCGCGGGGGCAGTTCCGGCGTCCGAAGTCTTCTTAGTTCCGTTCCGCGGTTCCGCCTGCGTTCGCAGACCCGCTTTCGCACAGTTAGACGACCTCTGGGCCAAGGATGTTGCCTGGCGTTGCGTATCGATCCGGTACCGATACGGGGCTGGCCGGTTTGGCCAGACGCGGAGAGGCCGCGTTCCCGGCCGGCGGGCGGGGCGCCCGGTTGGGGGGCCGTCGTTAGGCTGCATTACCGGCGTACGATGTGCGCGATGAGCACCGCAGACGCGCCGGCCGGGGCCGGGACACTGGACGCCGAGCGCGACGCGGTCATCCACACCGAGGACCTGACCAAGATCTACGCGGGCACCGACTTCGCCGCGGTGGACCGGCTCAACCTGGACGTGCGGGCCGGGGAGATCTTCGGCCTGCTCGGACCCAACGGCGCGGGAAAGACCACGACGGCGGGAATGCTGACCACCAGGGTCGTGCCGACGTCGGGACGGGCGTTCCTCGGCGGGATCGACGTGGCTGCCCACCCGGCGCTGGCCAAGCAGTTGAGCGGGATCGTGTCCCAGCAGAACACTCTGGACCGCCAGCTCACCGTCTGGGAGAACCTGTACTTCCACGGGCGCCTGTTCGGCATGGGAGCCAAGCGGTCCCGGCAGGTCGCCGACGAGTTGCTGGAGCAGTTCCAGCTCTCCAAGTGGGGCAAGGCCTCGGTGTACGCGCTGTCCGGCGGGATGGCGCAGCGGCTGATGGTGGCCCGGGCGATCTTCCATCGCCCGTCGGTGTTGTTCCTCGATGAGCCCACGGCGGGCCTGGACCCGCAGAGCAGGCTCGCGTTGTGGGACCTGCTCGGCGAGCTGCACCGGGACGGCCAGACGATCCTGCTGACCACGCACTACATGGAGGAAGCGGACCGGTTGTGCGAGCGGGTGGCCATCATGGACCACGGCGTGATCCTCGCTCTGGATACTCCCGCCGCGCTGAAGCAGAGCATCGGCGCCGACACGGTCGTCACGGTCAAGGCCGTGGGTGACGTGGACCGGCTTTCCGAGGTGCTCGCCCGGGAGGTCCAAGGCGTCACCCGCACCCGGCGCGTGGAAAGCGGCGTCGAGCTGCACGTCCAGGGCGCGGACCGGCTGGTCCCCCGCGTGGCTGCGGCGGCCGAGCACGGCGGGTTCGACCTGGTGGACCTGTCCGTCGCCGAGCCGAGTTTGGAGACGGTGTTCATCAACCTGACCGGCAAGGAGCTACGGGACTGATGCTGAGGCTTCTCGGGAGTGGGCCGATGCCGGTTGAGGGGCGGCGGGGCTGATGGCTGTTTCTGAGGCGACGGAAGCGCCCGCCAGGCGGATCGGCGGCGGCCCGACCCGCTCCGTGGCCGCGGCGAGCTGGACCGCGCTGGGCGCGCTGATGCTGCGCGACCTGGTCGTGCTGCGCAAGCACATCTGGGAGTTCGCGCTCCGCACGATCATCCAGCCGTTCCTGCTGTGTTTCGTCTTCTTGTACGTGTTCCCGAAGATCGGCCAAGGCATCGGCGGGCACGGCCCGGTGGAGCAATCGGCGTTCGCGACGATCCTGGTGCCGGGGGTCGTCGGGATCTCGGTCATGTTCCAGGGTGTCCAGTCGATCGCCCTGGCCATGGCGCAGGAGTTCGGCTTCACCCGGGAGATCGAGGACCGGGTCCAGGCGCCGTGCCCGATCTGGCTGGTCGCGATCGCCAAGGTTTTGTCTGGTGCGGCCCAGGGCGTGCTGTCCGCGATCCTGGTGCTGCCCATGGCCTCGGTGGTGCACGCGCCCGGCGTGGAGGCCCACCTGACGCTGCACTGGTGGATCATCGTCACGTTCGTGCCGCTGGCGTGCATCGCCATGGGCGGGCTCGGTCTGGTGCTCGGCACGAGTTTCGAGCCGCGGAACATCGGGCTGATGTTCGGCTTCATCATCCTGCCGATCACGTTCCTCGGCGGCACGTACTACTCGTGGACCCGGCTGGCGCCGGTCGAGGTAGGCGGGTGGCACTGGCTCCAGACGCTGGTGCTGATCAACCCGCTGATCTACGTCAACGAGGGCATGCGAGCCGCGTTCACCGAGGCGCCACACATGCACCTGTACGTCATCTACTCGGCGGTGTTGGGCTTCGGCGCGGTCTTCCTCGCGATCGGCCTGCGCAACTTCCGCCGCCGCGTCCTCTCCTAGCTCGGGTCGGGCGCTGCTCCCATGCCGCTCTCGGGTCGCTGACCTCCTGCGGGCTTCGTTTGCCGCTGCCTGGCCACGCCGAGTTTGCTCGCCAGCCAGGATCGGCTACAGTTCTGAACGCGCGTCATCCTGGTCGGCCGGGGTTCGCCCAGCGCCGAGGGGGATCATGCGGACGTGGCTCAGTTGGTAGAGCATCACCTTGCCAAGGTGAGGGTCGCGGGTTCGAATCCCGTCGTCCGCTCGGAGGCGTCGGACGCCGTATCGCGGTGCCGATGGCCAGCACGGTTCCTGGGTAACCCTGGTCGGGTCCTGGGTCCGGGCG
>Ga0207665_10000989_pt1 | contig 19216 bp, 15 predicted proteins | sample LARL112metaG_FD_184351 | JGI IMG/M metagenome (GOLD analysis project Ga0207665, IMG submission 184351) | Corn, switchgrass and miscanthus rhizosphere microbial communities from Kellogg Biological Station, Michigan, USA - LAR L11-2 metaG... | ecosystem: Host-associated > Plants > Roots >...
GATGGCGGCGCGGTTCCTGCAGCTCGGCGCCGAGGTACACATCTGCGGACGACGCAAGATCGTCTGCGACGAAACCGCGACCGAGCTGATGGACCAGTATGGCGGCCGCGTCACGAGCCATGGCGTCGATATCCGCAATCCACTCGCCGTCGACGAGATGGTCGAAAACATCTTTCGCGAGGGTGGGCTCACCGATCTCATCAACAACGCCGCCGGCAACTTCATCTCCCGCAGTGAAGAACTGAGCGCGCGCGGCTTCGATGCGGTCGCCAACATCGTGATGCACGGCACGTTCTACGTGACCCATGCGGTCGGCCGGCGCTGGATCGCCGCCAAACAGCCCGGCAATGTCGTGTCGATCACGGTGACCTGGGTGCGCAACGGCTCGCCCTATGTGGTGCCGTCGGCGATGAGCAAATCGGCCGTACATGCCATGACCATGTCGCTCGCCACCGAATGGGGCCATTACGGCATCCGCCTCAACACCATCGCGCCCGGCGAGATTCCGACCGAAGGCATGAGCAAGCGCATCAAGCCGGGCGATGAGGCCGGCGCGCGCACCAAGGCGATGAATCCGATGGGCCGGGTCGGCACCATGGAGGAGCTGCAAAACCTCGCCGTCTTCCTGATCTCCGGCGGCTGCGACTGGATCAATGGCGAGACCATCGCGATGGATGGTGGCCAAGCGCTGGCCATGGGCGGCAACTTCTATCAATTGCGCGACTGGAGCGACGACGACTGGGCCAAGGCACGCGACTCCATCAAGGCGCAGAACGAGAAGGACAAGGCGTCGCGGGGCTGACGCGCGGAGCGTGATCGCTCGCAAGCGACCGCGTCGGCTGAAACGCCGAGCGCGCCGTCCGTATTGTCTTTGTTGCCGGATGGCCTCACACTCCGCGCAACCTGAAAAGATTTGGCGGGAGCGAGATGACCGACCTTGCAGCGGAGGCAACCCTGGCCGAAATCGTGCGCGCGCGAGGCAGAGCCCTCGGCGACGCCACGCTCTACGAATTCGAGGGCCGCACGACCAGCTTTGCGGCGTTCGACCGCAACACCAATCGTGTCGCCAATGCCCTGAAGGCGCTCGGTGTCAAGCCGGGCGAGCGAATCGCCTATCTCGGCAAGAACAGCGACATCTATTTTGAGCTGCTGCTTGGGGCGGTCAAGGCCCGTGCGGTGATGGCCCCGGTGAACTGGCGGCTGGCCGGACCTGAGGTTGCTTTCATCGTCGAGGATTGCAAGGCGCCGGTGCTGTTCGTCGGGCCCGAATTCGTCACGCTGGTCCGCGATATCGGCGGCCAATTGCCGAGCGTGCGCCATGTGATCACGACCGAAGGGGGCATGCCGGAATGGCAGGATTTTGCTCCCTGGCGCGATGCGCATAGCGCCGATGATGGCGATGTCGAGGTGAGGCCGCAGGACGTCGCGATCCAGCTCTACACCTCCGGCACCACGGGCAAGCCGAAGGGCGCGATGCTGTCGCATGCCAATCTGCTCAACCTCGTCAGCAGGGATGCCGAGCGGCCGGACTGGAACAAATGGACCTCCGCCGACGTCTCGCTGATCGCGATGCCGATCTTCCATATCGGCGGCTCCGGCTGGGGAATCACCAATCTCTATTTCGGTGCCAAGGGCGTGATCGCGCGGGAATTCGATCCGACAAAAATCCTCGACTTCTTCGAGCAATACCGCATCACCAAGCTGTTCATGGTCCCCGCTGCGATGCAATTCGTCGTGCGCCAGCCGCGCGCCCGCCAGGTGGACTTCTCGCGGCTGAAATACATGCTCTATGGCGCCTCGCCGATTCCGGCGGCGCTGCTCAAGGAATGCATCGAGGTGTTCAAATGCGGCTTCGTGCAGGTCTACGGCATGACCGAGACCACGGGCGCAATCGTTGCGTTGGCGCCGGAAGACCACGTCGAAGGACTGGAGCGGATGCGCTCGGCCGGCAAGCCGCTGTCCGGTGTCGAAATCGCGATCCTCGATGCCGACGGCAACACGCTGCCGCCGCGCCAGGTCGGCGAGATCGCGACGCGTTCCGGCTCGAACATGGTGGGTTACTGGAACCTGCCGGAGGCGACCGCGCGCACGCTTGGCCGCGACGGCTGGCTGCGCACCGGAGACGCCGGCTATCTCGACGAGGACGGCTATCTCTATATCCATGACCGCATCAAGGACATGATCATCTCCGGCGGCGAGAACATCTATCCGGCCGAGGTTGAAAGCGCGATCTGCGACCATCCCGATGTCGCGGAAGCCGCCGTGATCGGCGTGCCCGACGACAAATGGGGCGAGGCCGTGAAGGCCATCGTCGTGATGAAGCCAGGCCGGACCGCTGATGCGACCGACATCATCAATTTCACCCGCACCCGCATTGCCGGCTACAAGACGCCGAAGAGCGTCGACTTCCTCGACGCGCTGCCGCGCAACCCCTCCGGCAAGATCTTGCGGCGGCATCTCCGCGATCCCCATTGGGCCGGCAAGGATCGCCAGGTGAACTGACGCCAGGCCGCGCGGAAAAGTCTCCCGGTTTGCGGCAACAACGTGGCGAACCGCCATCCGGCCTTGATTTGGGCTGAATGTGAACGGCCTGCCCGCTCGTCGATGCTGCGCGCTACAACTGCAGCGACCATCGCCCGCGAGATTCCTCCGTCGCTCCCTGCTGCAAGCAGGCCGCGTGATGGCGCGGCGAAAGCCCGCCATGTCAGCCGCCGCGGCCCGCCTGCATGCAGATCTCGATCGGGCAGACCAGCGTCCTCCGCGAGGTTCAAGAAGTGGCTGTGCCGCAGGGCGAAGTCCGATCTCCGCGCTGCCCTGAAAATGTCCAAATCCATCAACTGTGGCGCGCATCGCGCATGCTCTGCTTGTTTTATTCAAGCTCGTTGAGTCAGCGGCCGGAATCGCAAATCGCCCCTTAACTATTCCTTTCAGTCATCATCGAGCGAGTGGTGACACGCATCGGTGAAGGCGTCACAACTTGTCTCAAGCATCCGATCGCAACGCATTGTTCGGATGATGAGTTGTTCGCGAACGAACAATAAGAAAATCAGGGCGTCGTCATGCGTGTCATCTCCAGCATCCTCACCGAGCACAATCTGTGGCTCGTTTGTCTCGCGGCCGTCGTCTGCCTCGCCGGAAGCATCGTCACCACGCGGCTGCTCGAGCGCGCCCTGCGGACGGACGGGCTGCAGCGCTCGGGCTGGCTGTTCCAGGCGGCCTCCGCGGGCGGCTGCTCGGTCTGGTGCACGCATTTCATCGCGATCCTCGCCTACCAGCCGAACGCGCCGGTCACCTTCGATCCGACGTTGACGGTCGCATCCCTTGCGGTGGCGATCGTCGGCCTTGCTCTAGGCTTTGCCATCGCCGCGACCACGCGGCGCAGTTGGACCCCAATCATCAGCGGCGGAGTGGTCGGGCTCACCATCTCGCTGATGCACTATGTCGGAATGGCCGCCTATCACGTCAGCGGGATCATCGGATCGAGCCACGCTTACGTCGCCGCCTCGGTGGTGCTGTCGCTCGTTCTCGCGATCACGGCGCTCGCCACGGCGACGCAGACGGAGCGCTCCTTCGCGGCGCCGGTCGCAGCGCTGGCCTTTGCGCTTGCGATCCTCTCGCAGCACTTCACCGCCATGGCCGCCCTCTCGGTGATACCCTTCGCCTCCGATCCGACAAATGCCACGGTCTTCGAGACGATGGCGGTCGCGATCGCAGGCGTTGCACTGCTGATTGTCGGCACTGGCGTCGCCAGCCAGATGATCGACTCCCGCGCCCGCAGCGAAACCACCCGCCGCCTCCACCACATGGCACTGAACGACCCGCTGACCGGCCTGCCGAACCGAACCAGCTTTTCCGAATGCCTGGACCATGAACTCGCGAGAGCCGAGGAGGAAGGCCACGAGCTCGCGGTGATCGGAATCGATCTCAACCGCTTCAAGGAGATCAACGATTTCAGGGGCCACAGCGCAGGCGATCAGGCACTGCGAATCATCGCTGCCCGGCTCACGGACTGCATCAAGGGCGGCGAATTCATCGCCCGGATCGGCGGCGACGAATTCGCGGCCCTGAAGGCTTTTCGCAATGAGGACGTCCTGCTCGACTTTCTCGGCCGGCTTGAGATCGCGCTGTTCGAACCGTTCGAGATCGACGACTTCCGGGCCGCGGCCGGCGCCAGCATCGGGGTTGCGGTCTATCCCCAGGACGGTCTCACCGCGGAGACCCTGATCGGAAACTCGGATCTCGCAATGTATCGCGCCAAGTCCGAGCTCAACACCGCCGTCTGCTTCTACGAGAGCCGGCTCGACGAGGTCGCGCGGGAACGGCAGATGCTGGCGCGCGAGCTGCGCCAGGCGCTGGAATTGCAGCAGTTCGACTTGCATTTCCAGGTCCAGATTTCGGTGACCCATGCGACGATCTGCGGCTATGAGGTGCTGCTGCGCTGGTATCATCCCGAGCGTGGCCTGATCCCTCCGCTCGAGTTCATTCCGATCGCCGAGGAAAGCGGCGCCATCATCGAGATCGGCGAATGGGTGCTCCGCGAGGCCTGCCGGCGCGCCGCCGCGTGGCAGATTCCGCACAGGATCGCCGTCAACCTCTCCCCGGTTCAATTCAGCCAGCCCGAGCTGCCGCGGCTGGTGCATGAGATCCTGGTGGAGACCGGCCTGCCGGCTTCGCGGCTCGAACTGGAAATCACCGAATCCACGATCATCGCCGACAAGACGCGCGCACTGCACATCCTGCGTCAGATCAAGGCGCTCGGCGTCACCATCGCGCTCGACGATTTCGGCACCGGCTATTCCTCGCTCGACACGCTGCGTTCGTTCCCGTTCGACAAGATCAAGCTCGACCGCCTGTTCATGAACGAGGTCGAGACCAACCCGCAGACCAGGGCGATCGTCCGCGCGGTGCTGGCGCTCGGCAAGAGCCTCGAGGTCCCGATCCTCGCCGAGGGTGTCGAGACCGACAATCAGCTCGCCCTGCTCCGCCGCGAGGGCTGCGATGAAGCTCAGGGCTATCTGCTCGGACGGCCGGGACCGCATGAAGAAATTCTCCCGTATGACGACGTCTTCACCCTGTTCGAGACCGAGCTGATGGCAAAGGCCGCGCAGAGCGCTTAGGCAAGCCGCTTCGCATCACCGCTTTCCCGCCCCCATATAGCCGAACAGGAAGCCTGCGACCTTGCGCATCTGGATTTCCTCGCTGCCCTCGGTGATGCGGTAGCGGCGGTGGTGACGATAGATGTGCTCGAACGGCCTGTGGCGCGAATAGCCCATGCCGCCATGCACCTGGATGGCACGGTCAGCCGCCTCGCAGCACAACCGGTTGGCCCAGTAGTTGCACATCGAGACCTTGTCCGAGAGCGTGTGCTCGACCTCGGCCTGCGTCATGGCGTCCATCTCCCAGGCGGTCTTGCGGATCAGCAGGCGAAGCATCTCGGCCTGCGTCGCAAGCTCGACCAGCGGCCACTGGATCGCCTGGTTCTCGGCCAGCGCCTTGCCGAACGGTTTCCGCTCCCGGGCATATGTCACGCTTTCATTGATGCAATAGACCGCGGCGCCGAGCGAACTCGCCGCCTGCCGGATGCGGTTCTCATGCACAAAGCACTGCGCGAGCGAGAGCCCGCGGCCGACCTCGCCGAAAAGCGCGTCTTCGGGCACGAACACATCGGTGAAGCTGACCCGCGGATGATCCGTCGGCATGTTGAAGGTCCACATATACTCCTCGACCTTCACACCACTGCTCTTTGCCGGCACCAGGAAGCAGGTGATGCCGCGTGCGTCGCCGTCGTTACCCGAGGTGCGAGCGAACAGTGCGCAGTGGGTCGCGACATGCATGCCCGTGGTCCACATCTTCTCGCCGTTGATCGCCCACCCCTTGACGTTGTCCCGCGTCGCAGGCACCGCGCGCGTCTCCATATGGGTGGCATCGGAGCCGTGATGCGGCTCGGTGAGGCCGAAAGTGATGCGGTATTTGCCGGTGATCGCCCCTTCGATCATCGCCTTTTGATCGTCGCGCCCGTAACGGTCGAGCATCGTGACCAGCGGAAAATTGCCGACGATCGAGTGCTCGTTCTGCAGATCATTGTGCAGCCCGAGACCCTTGGATGCAAAATGCTCGCGGATCACCGCCATCCACAGATTGGAGCCATCCTTGCCGCCATAGCGCTTCGGAATTGCGAAGCGCAGGTGACCGGCCTTGTCGGCGAGGTCCTTTACCCTGCGCAGCAGCAACTCCCATTCGTGGCGCGGCAGACCGCCATTCTCGAAATCGGTGCGCGCCCATTCGCGGCGATGGTCGAAGAAACGGATGTTGTCGTCCGCCTCCTGCAGCGGCTTGATCTCGGCCGCGATGAAGCGATCGAGCTCGGCGAGATAGGCCGTGAGGTCGGCAGGCAGCGCGAAATCCAATGCGGTCACTCCGGTTTGTCTTTATTGTTGTCGTTGTCGGCACGGTCTCGCTAGACTTGCCTGCCATATTCCACGCCGTGAAAAACAAGCAAGAGAGGAAACATGGAGCTGAAATTCTCCAAGGTCGAACGCAAGGGTCCGGTCACGGTCGTCACGCTGTCGCGGCCCGAGGTCTACAACGCGCTGCATATCGATGCGCATTTCGAACTCAACAAGGTGTTCGACGAGTTTTGCGCCGATCCCGGGCAATGGGTCGCGATCGTCACCGGCGCCGGCGACAAGGCGTTTTGCGCCGGCAACGATCTGAAATGGCAGGCGGCAGGCGGAAAGCGCGGCTGGGACAAGGGCGGCTTTGCCGGCCTCACCTCGCGCTTCGACTGTGACAAGCCGATCATCGCGGCGGTCAACGGCGTTGCGATGGGCGGCGGTTTCGAGATTGCGCTCGCCTGCGACCTCATCATCGCCGCCGAGAACGCCACGTTCGCGCTGCCGGAGCCGCGCGTCGGCCTCGCCGCGCTGGCCGGCGGCCTGCAGCGTCTGCCGCGCCAGATCGGCCTGAAGCGCGCGATGGGCATGATCCTGACCGCCCGCCACGTCAGCGCCAAGGAGGGTTTTGAGCTCGGCTTCGTCAACGAGGTGGTGCCGCAAGGCGAGGTGCTTGCGGCGGCGGAACGCTGGGCCGAGACGATCTGCAAGAACTCGCCGATGTCGATCCGCGCCTCCAAGCAGGCGATCCAGAAGGGACTTGCGGTGTCGCTCGAACAGGCGATCACCGAGCAGCGCGACTACCCCGCCGTGCAGGCGATGGCCGCGTCGCAGGATTATGTCGAGGGACCGAAGGCGTTCGCCGAAAAGCGCCCGCCGCAATGGCTCGGGCGGTAAGCAAATCCCGTCATCGCGAGCCAACGGGCCTGCGCAAAGCGCGGCCCGATGACAGGCTCCGCGAAGCCATCCAGAATCCATCCGCGGGGATAGACTGGATTGCTTCGGCGCCAAGGCGCCTTGCAATGACAAGGCTGGAGAGACAGCCGTCACTCCTTCTTGCTCCCCCGCTCGCGTTTGTAGGTCGCGTAGTTCGGCTGGTCGATCGCGAGCTTGTCCAACGTGGTCTGCCAGAGATGCTCGGGGAGCCCCGGCGTCGCGAGATCGAGCTTGCCGTCCGCGATGCGGTCGGCGAGCGCCCGGTTGAGTTCGAGCAGCGAGCCCTCGCGGTCGAGAAGCTGCGCGAGCCGCGCCGCTTCCGCGCCGTCGCTGCCCTGCGCCAGTGACAATTGCCGGCCCACGAGATCGAGAATGTTAACGGCGACGCGCAGCTTGAAGGCCTGATGCCCGGCAAGAGCCGGAGCGATCTCGCTGCGCAGAAAATCGGCGACCGCTCTCGTCAGTTCGATCGGCGTCGGCTCGTCCTGCATCTCACCTCACCATCCGCCTCAGGTTTCGCGCGGCGCCAGCAGCACCATGAGATCGATCTCGGTCTCCGAGGCGCGGCGCCCGATCATGGCGCGCTCCATCGAGTGTTCAGGCTGATCGCGAAAACGCTGCATCATGCCGCAGCACATCACCCCCCAGCGCAGCGTCCCCATCACCTCCCAGAACCGTGCCCGCTCGGGGTCGACCTTGCGCCCGGTGCTCTCGTAGCCGGCATAGAGCTCTTCGCGGGACCCGAAACCGCCGACCGGCTTGTCGATCTCGCCAAAACGCCAGGAATTGACGCAGATCCAGCCGAGATCCTCCATGGGGTCCCCGAAATGGGCAAGCTCCCAGTCCAGCACCGCGCGCACGCCGACCGGGCCGATCACGAGATTGCCGTGGCGGAAATCGCCGTGCACCAGCGTGATCTCCTGCGGCGGGCCCGGATCGTTGTCCTTCAGCCAGCGCAGCGCCAGCTCGAACACCGGGCGCGGCCAATCAAAGCTGTGGTATTCGCGGCCGAGTTCGTCGATCTCCTTGGTCGATGTCATTTCACGCAACTGGGGCAATTCCGCCCGCGGCAGGCCGTGGATGCCCGCGGCGACCCTGCCGAGCTGGTGGGCGAGATGCTGCCGCGCGATGGCAAATTTTTCGTCCCGCAGAATCTTTCGCGCGATGGTTTCGCCTTCGACCCGTTCCATGATGAAGCCGGTGCCGAGTTCATCCTCCGGCTTCAAGATATGGACCACGCGCGGCGACGGCACGCCGGCCTGATAGGCAAGGCGCATCAGCGCCGCCTCGTTGTTCAACCCCGCCGCGCGCCTGGGCGCCGCGCCAAAACCCTTTGGCGCGCGGCGCAGGATGGCGCCGATATTGCCGTCGGGGTGCACGATGTCGAACGACCAGGTCTCCTGGCTGGCGCCGCCCGACAGTTTTGTCGTGCCCGCAATACCGCTTGCGCCCGGATAGAACGAGGTAACACAGCGGCCGAGCTCCGCTTCCATCTTGGCCTGCCCTTCTCATCTGCCCTTGAACTGCGCCGGCCGCTTTTCCAGAAAAGCCGTGACGCCTTCCTTAAAATCTTCCGCTGCGCCGGCAACGCGCTGCGACTGGAATTCGAGGTTGAGCTGGTCCTCGAAGGAGTTTTCCGGGCTGTCCCAATAGAGCCTGCGGATCAACGATAGCGCGATCGTCGGCCCGTTCGCCAGTTCGCGGGCGAGCTTCATGGCTTCATCCATCAGCACGGCCTCGTCATGGACGCGGTTGACGAGCCCCCATTCCAGCGCCTTCTCGGCCGGCAGCCGCTCGCCCATCAGCGACAGCTCGATGGCGCGGGCGCGGCCGACCAGGCGCGGCAACAGCCAGGTCGAGCCGCAATCGGGCACCAGGCCGATGCGGCGGAACGCCTGCAGGAAATAGGCCGAGCGCGCCATCAGGATCATATCGCCGAGCAGCGCAAAGCTCATGCCGGCGCCCGCCGCCGGACCGTTGACCGCCGTCACCAGCGGGCAATGCAGGTTGCGGATCCGCCGCAGGAACGGATGGAAGCCGGTCTCCAGCGCCGCGCCCGCATTGCTACGGCCGGTCGTGGGCCTGTTGCGGCCCTGCAGATTGGCGCCGGTGCAGAAGGCGCGGCCGGCGCCGGTCAGCACGACGCAGCGGACCTCGGCCCTCCTCTCGTCGATCGCGTCGAGCGCCTCGGCAAGCCCGCCCAGCATGTCCATCGAGACCGCGTTCATGACCTCCTGGTGGTCCATCGTCAAAACGCCCACCGGGCCGTCGAGCTCGAGCGTGACATGCTTGAATTGCATCGTTTCCTCTTCCGTTCTGTGCCCGACGCGCGGTCGGCGCTTGCGGGCGCGATCTCGTTGTCGCGGCCATATTTGATTTTTGCCGGCGGCTTGTCCATGCTCCCCTTCGCGTCCCTGATGCGCATCCTACTTGACGGAAACGCTCCCATGAACATGTTCGACCTGACCGGCCGCGTGGCCATCATCACCGGCGGCAATGGCGGTATCGGGCTTGGCATCGCGCAGGCTCTTGCGTCGAGTGGCTGCAACGTCGCGATCTGGGGCCGCAATGCGGACAAAAACCAGGCCGCCGCCGCGACCATGGCCAAGGCTCCCGGCAAGGTCGCAAGCTGCGTCTGCGACGTCACCGACCCGGCCTCGGTGAAGGACGCGATGCAGGCCGCGCTCGATACCTTTGGCCGGGTCGACGGCTGCTTTGCCAATGCCGGCATCGGCGGCGGCGGACGGCGCGCTTTCATCGACCGCACCGAGGAGGAATGGCGCGCGATGTTCGCGACCAATCTGGACGGCGTTTTTCACGTGTTCCAGGCGGTCGCCCGCCACATGACCGAGCGCGCCACGTCAGGCGATCCGTTCGGTCGGCTGGTCGCGACCTCCAGTCTCGCCTCGCTGTTCGGCACCGCGCGCAACGAGCATTATGCCGCGACCAAGGCCGCCATCAACGCGCTGTGCCGCGCGCTTGCGGTCGAGCTGGCGCGCCATGGCGTCACCGCCAATGCCATTTTGCCGGGCTGGATCAAGAGCGACATGACCGCCGGTATCATGGCCAACGAAAAATTCGTCGCCAATGTGATGCCGCGGATTCCGGTCCGGCGCTTCGGCGAGCCCTCTGATTTCGGCGGTATCGCCGTGTACCTGATGAGCAAGGCCTCGTCCTATCACACGGCCGACTGCTTTGTGATCGACGGCGGGTACACTGCGTTTTGACGGGCTGGTGGGACGCAAAGGTCTTGCAACGACAACGGCCGTCATACCCCGCGAAAGCGGGGTATCCAGTACGCCGCGGCTTCTCGGCTCCATCACTGGCGTCTCGGATTATTGGATCGCCCGGTCAAGCCGGCCGATCCACCGAATATCATTCTTGAGCATGGCTTCGCGGATGCGCCGCGCGCCGGCTCGTCCGAGACGACAGCGGTGCTGTCTGCAGCTTACGACTTGAAACAGCTGAGGGTGTGAGCGATCATTCCCGCGGCGCGGGGCGCCCGGGTGGTGCGTCAGTCTCGCTCCCTCTGACATGAGAGGGCGCAGGGAATGGCGGGCAATGGCCTTGCCCGTGGCCCGCCAGCAATAAGAAACACTGGCGGCAGACACCACAGGTTCAGCCAATCATCCGGCATTCCCTGCGCGACGGTTTTAACGCTTATAGCGCGCTCTCCCCGGAGACCGGGCTTGATTGCCCCCGTCATCACGCGGCTCGTCACCGCGTAACTTAGCCTCAGCGTCGGGAGGCCAGGACCACACGCCTTTGCGTGCGCGACAAACAACGTTCGTCTGACGTGCTCATCGCGCCCATCGCATCCCGCGCTCCACGTGTCGTGACGATCGGCCGAAACGTCCCTCTTCAAGCGAGGCGGGATGGGCGCATCATGCGTCTGATTTGGGGGCAGCGTCAAGGCATATTCTGAAAAACAGAATAGCTCCACTGCGACATCTTGGCACGACGGGCAGTTCGCGCATGGGATGCATGCAGAATCGGCAGGCCGTGCCAATCCGCTCTTGCTGAAGCGGGCGATATGCCGTGGCGAGGCTACACTTTTCGCACGGTTCCGCAGCCTGCTGCACGACAGCAAAGTGTCCCAAATTTAATCCGTGACAGCGTTGCCAAGTCGCGCCGGTTGTGCGTTTTCATCCGTGAAAGCAACGACATAAACCGATGGGATGGAACCGATGAGGCGGGGAATAACCGTTCTTGCCTGCGTCTGTGCGCTGCTCGGCGCGTCCTATTTCGCGATCAGCAAATGGGGCATCCGGCACGAAAGCCTGAGCCTGTTCGACGAGGCGCGGCAGCGCCCTGTCACGGTCGATATTGCCGAGCGCGTCGACTACGACATGAAGGCCAATGCCGGCTACTGGAAGCTTCCGGTCGCCGTCATCAGCAACGGCAACACCGTCAGGAATACCGAATATTCGTTCCTCGCGAACGTGTTTGCCGCCAGGGGCTATCTGGTCGCCAGCATCCAGCAGGACCTTCCGAGCGATCCGCCGCTCATGACCAAGGTCGGTTTGCCCTATGTCGGCCGGCTCGCGGTCTATGAGAAAGGCGAAGCCAACATCCTGTTCGTGCTGGATCAACTGAAAAAGCTGCATCCGAACGCCGACTACGATCATTTGACGCTGGTCGGGCACTCCAACGGCGGCGACACCGCCATGTACTTCGCCATGCAGCATCCAAAGCAGGTGTCGAAAATCGTCACGCTGGACAATCTGCGCGTGCCGTTCGTGCTCCGCGACAAGCTGAAGATCCTGTCCTTCCGCTCCAGGGATCCGCAGTTCAAGACCGATCCCGGCGTGGTGCCAAGCCCCGAGCAATGCAAGGAGGACGGCATCGATGTCGTCCAGACGCCTTATCAGCACACCTGGATGAGCGACCGCGGTCCTGAACAGGCGAAGGAGACGATCCGGGCGACGCTCGACGACTTCCTCGGCGGCGCGCACGTCAGCCAGCTCGCCTCGCTCGCGTCAGATCATCCGGCTGTCGTCCGTGATGACGGCATGCCGCTGCCGTAGCAAGGTGCGGGCTTGACCTGCGCGTTCGTCAATCAGACTGTTCCTGTCAGGCTCACGACCTCAGACAGGAACATCAGATGTACTACGCCCCCGCCGATCTCTCGCAGCGCGAACGCTACAAGGTGCTGACCGGCTTCGTGCTGCCGCGGCCGATCGCCTGGGTGACCTCGGTCGGTGAGACCGGCATCGTCAACGCCGCGCCGTTCTCCTTCTTCAACGTATTCTGCGAGGACCCGCCGCTCTGCATGTTCGCCGTCAACAATCGTGGCGACGGGCGGCGCAAGGACACGCTGGTCAACATCCTTCGCACCGGCGAGTTCGTGGTCCATCTCACCGACGAGCCGCTGGCGCGCGCGATGCACGAGACGAGCGGCGACTTTCCGCCCGAAATCGGCGAGCCAGATCATCTCGGCCTGAAGCTTGTGGGCTCAGTCAAGGTCGCGGTGCCGCGGCTTGCCGATGCGCCCTGGGCGATGGAATGCCGGACCTGGAAGACCATCGACGTCAACGGCGATCGGGTGCTCATCATCGGCGAAGGGATCAACTTCTACATCCGCGACGAATTGTGGGATACGACGACGATGCGCGTGCACATGGAACGCTATCACCCTGTCGGGCGCATGTTCGCGGACCGCTATTGCCGCACCGATGACCGCCTGGTGTTTCCGGCAGCCGAGGGCGCAAAGGCGTAGGGTGGGCAAAGGCGCACTTGCGCCGTGCCCACCACGACTTGCGTATAGTCCGGGGCGGTGGGCACGCTTCGCTTTACCCACCCTACTGAGCTCGCCGCTTTTACTACGGCTTCTTCGGCGCCGGGCCGCTCTTGTTGCCGGGCAGACCCTTGACGTTGGCGGAGTCCTGGTCCTTCACCGTCTGGTCGTTCTGGCTGTTGGTCGCCGCGGACCCCACCGTGCCCTTCTGCGCGGGCGGACCGTTCTTGTTGCCCGGAGCTCCCTGGATTCCGGCACCGGAGTTCTGCGAACTCGGAACCGAAACGTCCGGTTTGTTTTGCGCTGACGCGGCGACCACCGAGGTCGCCAGCACCACCGCGACAACGCTCACCATCATCTTCATGACGTCCACCTCCATGGCAGCACCCACGCCCTTGCGAACGTCCGCCGCGAAAGCGCGTTCCCGCGGCAGGCGAATTCCCGACAAATTCGTGCAAGCGCGCTTGCGGCAACATGGCGCAGCACTGTTGGGAACAAACGCGCCGCTCACGCGTCCAGCCGGTGCGCGCGCAGGAAGGAGCGGATCTGCCGCACCGCGAGCGGAATGCGTTCCTTGGGCTGCTTCCACGGGAACATGCTGACCTCGGCGTTCGGCGCCAGCATGGCGGCCTCCATGGCGACAGCATAGTGATGCGCCGGAATGTCGTCCGTCAGGATCAGCACCGGCGTCTGGCAGTTGCGCACGAAGTCGCGCGTCACGGTGAAGACGAAATCGGGATCGGTGCGATACATTCGGTTGAGGAATCTTTCGACCTGCTCGATCGTGATGTCGGGCCGCCGCTTGACGAGCTCCGCCCCCCAGCCCTTCATGTTGTTGTCGAAGAACAGGTCGCGCATCTCGGGCCGCGAACCCGAGGGCTGCGCCAGCACGGCGGCGACAATGCGATCCGGCGCGCGCTTGAGCAGATTCCAGATGAAGGGACCGCCGATGCAGAAGCCCAGCACCATGAAGCGGTCGATCCCGAGATGGTCCATCACGCCGAGATGGTCGTCGGTATGGGCATCCCAGGGCCGGTCCACTTCCAGAGGACCGATGGACTGCCCGCCACCCGCGTTGCGCAGGTCGGCAGCGATGCAGCGGTATTCGCCCTTGAAGGTCGCGATTGGATCAAACGGGTGGCTCTCCCCGGACAGCGCCGCGATCGTCGAGTTCAATCCGCCGCGGGGAATGACCAGGAGCGGAAAGCCGGTGCCGGTTTCCTCGAAATGGATGCGGACGGGGCCTTTCTCGTAGAAGCTCATGGCGGCTCCTTTCTGATTGCTGTCTTGCTTCTGATTGCTGTCTTGCTGATGGGTGTCCTGCGCAAGCGCGTGGGACGCCGCGGCCATCACGGTCGCCGCAGCGCCCGTCGCCAGCATATCGCGTCTGCTCGCATCGATCATGAGGACCCCCGTCCATGCCGATCGTAGGGTGGGCTAAACTAACTAAGCGAAGCGAGCCCACCAGCCAAGATCAAGATTCGTGGTGGCGGGCACGGCGCAAGCGCCTTTGCCGATCCTACGATTCCTCGCCTTTATTTTACAACGCGGAATGCACGATAGTCCCGGCGCCTGCGCACAAGATCATCGGGCCGAAACGGGATTGGCTCGGCGCTCCGCGATGGGCTAGCGTGACGCGCGCCTTTGCCGTGCTGAGCAGCAGGGATGAAACCGCTGCGAGGGAGTGAGCCGATGAAATCGCCTGTTTGCAACATGCTGGACATCGAGTTTCCCCTGTTCGCCTTCAGCCATTGCCGCGACGTGGTGGCCGCGGTCAGCCGTGCCGGCGGTTTTGGCGTGCTGGGCGCGACCGCGCATTCGCCCGACACGATCGAGCAGGAATTGAAATGGATCGACGACCATGTCGGCGGCAAGCCCTATGGCGTCGACGTGCTGATCCCGGAAAACATGTCGACCGCGGGCGAGACCAACGTCACCTGGAAGAGCCTGGAGGCGCGCGTGCCAGAGGCGCATCGCGACTTCACCCGAAACCTGCTGAAGAGATACGACATCGAGCTTGCGGCGCCGCCGGTCGCCGACAACCAAGCCCAGCCCTTCGATCCCGCGTGGGCGCTCGAGATGCTAAAGGTGTCCTTCCGCCATCCCATCAGGCTGATCGCGAACGCACTCGGCGTGCCGCCGAAGCAGATGATCGACATGGGCAAGAAGCACGGCGTGCCGGTCGCGGCGCTGGTCGGCGCCAAGGAGCATGCGCTTCGCCAGGTCGCGGCCGGCGTCGACATTCTCGTGGTGCAAGGCACGGAAGCCGGCGGCCATTGCGGCGAAGTGTCCACCATGGTGCTGGTGCCCGAGGTGATCAAGGCGATCAAGCCTGTCCGCGACGTGCCGGTGCTGGCGGCGGGCGGCATCATGACCGGACGGCAGATGGCGGCCTGCATGGCAATGGGCGCGGCCGGCGCCTGGACCGGCTCGGTGTGGCTTGCGACCGTCGAATCCGAGACGTCGGAGATTTTTCGCGAGAAGATGATTGCCGCCTCCTCGCGCGATGCGGTCCGCTCGAAAGGACGCACCGGAAAGCCGGCGCGGCAGCTCCGCTCGGTCTGGACCGACGCCTGGGACCGCGGCCCCGACAGTCCCGGCGCCTTGCCGATGCCGCTGCAGAGCATCATCAGCCGCGACGCCTTCCATGCCATCGACCGCGCGGCGGCCGCCGGCAACCCGAAAGCGCGGGATCTCGTGTCATACTTTGTCGGCCAGGGCGTCGGGCTGATCGACAGCGTTAAGTCGGCCGGCAGCGTGGTGCAGGAATTCAAGGAGGATTTTCTGGAGGCGGTCGCGCACATGAATGCGCTGGTGGAGGAGTAGAAGACCCTCATGGTGAGGAGCGTGCTCTTGCGCGCGTCTCCGGACGATGCTTCGCATCGCTCGGTGAACCATGAGGCCCGGACCTTGGCCTCATCCTTCGAGACGCGGCGAAGACGCCGCTTCTCAGGATAAGGGGTTACCAGTTCAGATTGTGATACAGGACCGATGGCAAATTCAAACCTTCCAGATCACCGCATTCCCGTCATCGTCGGTGTCGGCGAGATCGTCGATCGGCCGACCGACATTGCCGCCGGGCTCGAACCTCTCGACCTCCTCGAACAGGCGCTGCGTGGCGCGGAGGCCGACAGCGGCGCGAGCCTGCTGCAGGAACTCTGCTCGCTCGACGTGGTCAATTTTTTGAGCTGGCGCTACCGCGATCCGGAGCAGCTTCTGGCCCTCCGCCTCGGGATCAGCCCCGCACATTGCTACTATGGCCCGGTCGGTGGCGAGAGCCCGATCCGCACCATCCACGAGGCGGCGCAGCGCATCGCGCGCGGCGAATGCGCGGTCGCGGCCGTCTGCGGCGCCGAGGCGCAATCGACTGCGACCAAGGCGGGGCGTGCTGGCGTTGCCTTGCCGTGGACGCCGTTCGCCCATGACGTCGAGGAGCCGAAGCGCGGCGCGGCGTTCCAGAAACCGCTGGCGGTCAAGCTCGGCGTGTTCCGTCCGGTCACCGTCTATCCGTTCTACGAGGCCGCGACATCGGCGCATTGGGGCCAGACACCCCGCGAGGCGATGGCTGAATCCGGCGCATTGTGGTCGCGCTATTCGGATGCGGCGGCAGAGAATCCCAATGCCTGGCTGAAGCGGCGCGTCGCGCCTGACGAGATCACGACGCCCTCGCCGGACAACCGGCTGATCGCCTGGCCCTACACAAAACTGATGGTCGCCAATCCCTCAGTCAACATGGGCGCGGCGGTGCTGCTCACCAGCCTCGCCCGCGCGCGGGCGGCGGGACTAGCCGAAGACCGGCTGGTCTATCCGCTCGGCGGCGCCTTTGCCGAGGAACCGCGCGACTATCTGGTCCGCGACCAGTTTTACGAGAGCCATCCGCAAAATGCGGTGCTGAACGCCGTGCGCGATCTCGCCGGCGGCGACGCCTTCGACGCGATCGAGCTCTATAGCTGCTTTCCCTGCGTGCCGAAGATGGCAAGACGGACGCTGGGTCTTGGCGCGGATGTGCAGCCGACGGTGACCGGCGGGCTGACCTTCTTCGGCGCGCCGCTCAACAGCTATATGACGCATGCGGCCTGCGCCATGGTCCGCAGAATACGCGGCGGCGCCGAGCTCGGCCTGCTTTATGGCCAGGGCGGTTTCGTCACCAAGCATCATGCGCTGGTGGTGTCGCGGCAGGCGCCGCGCCGGGCGATCGCGCAAGATGCAAGCGTGCAGGCGGAGGCTGATCGCAACAAGCGCGCCGTGCCGGCGTTCCTGACTGACGCAAGCGGCAAAGGCAAGGTCGAGAGCTTTACCGTGCTGTTCCGCCAAAACGGCGACGTCGAGCACGGCGTGGTGATGCTGCGCACCGAACAGGACGCGCGCACACTGGCGCGCGTGAACGCATCGGACACGGCGACGCTGGCACATCTCATGAACATGGCGCGCACGCCGGTCGGCGCGCTTGGCGCCATCACGATGGCCGTGGACGGCGTGCCGGAGTGGCAGGTCGGCTAGCCCTTGCCATCCGGTCGCGCGGAGATCGCCTCGGGCTTGTCCTTGGCCCCGGCGACGTGCACCGGGTCGCCATCGGCAAGCCCGTCCGGCGGCGCGACGATGACGCGATCATCGCCTGACAGGCCCGATGCGAGCTCGATGTCGCGGCCGAGATCGCGGGCGATCGTTACGGTCTTGAACACCACCTTGTCGCCCGCGCCGACGGTTGCAACGCGCAGGCCGTTCTGATTGAAGATCAGGGCGCTCGCCGGGATATGCAGCGGCGTGCTGTCACGCTGCAGATTGAGCCGCACGCTGGCATAGCCGCCCGGCAGCAGCTCACCGCCGGCATTGTCGAGCGCGAGCTGCATCCGCGTCGTGCCCGAGGCGACATCGACCGACTGCGAGGAGGTTTCGACGGTGGCCGGAAACGTCCGGTTCGGATATTCCGGCACGGAGATGATAGCCTTGGCGCCCATCCTGATCGCCGGCACATAGGTCTGCGGCACGTTGACGTAGACGCGCAGCTTCGAAATATCCGATATCACGAACATCGGCGGGCCCGAGCCCCCGCCGGCATTGATCAGCGCGCCGAGATCAGTGTCGCGCGCGGTGACGACGCCATCGAACGGCGCCGATATCTTCTTGTAGCCGGCCAGTGCCTCCAGCCGCTCCACATTGGCCTGGCCGGCCTTCACCGCGGCTCTCTTGTTGGAGAGATCGGCGGTGCGCTCGTCGATCTCCTGCATCGACACGAAATTCGACGCGACCAGCGTCTTGCGGCGGGCCAGCGTCGCCTCCGACAGGCTGGCGCTCGCCTCCTGGCTCGCCAGATCCGCGCGCGCCTGCAGCAATTGCTGGTCGAGGTCCGGCGCCTCGATCTCCGCGATCACCTGGCCCGCGTTCACCTTGGCGCCGATGTCGGCGCTCCAGGTCTTCAGATAACCGCTGACCCGGGCGAAGATCGGCGCCCGGTAGTAGGCTTCCAGCCGCCCGGGCAGGTCAATGTTGGCCTGCAGTGCCCTGGCGTCCGGCCGGACCACGGCCACGGTCGGGATCGCCTGCTCATCGGTCCATTGCCTGAGCTTTGCCTCGCTCTCCTCGCGCCCCCTGATGCCGCTGATGACGACGAGCAGCAGCGCCACGCCGGCCGTCACGGCGACCAGCGCGAGCTTGCGTCCCGAGACCGTCACGCGCTCCTCAGCCATGCGCGGCCTCCGGCATCTCCGTCTGCGGCTCCATCCTCTTGTGCACCATGCTGAAGACAACGGGAACGAACATCAAGGTTGCGACCGTCGCCAGGATCAGGCCGCCGATCACGGCGCGGCCGAGCGGCGCGTTCTGCTCGCCGCCCTCACCCAGCGCCAGCGCCATCGGCAGCATGCCGATGATCATGGCAAGCGCGGTCATCAGCACCGGGCGGAAGCGCACGAAGCCGGCCTCGATCGCGGCGGTGACGGGATCGCCCGTCGCCGCGTAGCGCTCGCGCGCGAAGGAAATCACCAGCACGCTGTTGGCGGTCGCCACCCCCATGCACATGATCGCACCCGTCAGCGCCGGCACCGACAGCGTGGTGTGGGTGGCAAACAGCATCCAGACGATGCCGGCGAGCGCGGCCGGCAGCGCCGTGATGATGACGAAGGGGTCCGACCAGGACTGGAAATTCACGACG
>Ga0207665_10000991_pt1 | contig 19211 bp, 13 predicted proteins | sample LARL112metaG_FD_184351 | JGI IMG/M metagenome (GOLD analysis project Ga0207665, IMG submission 184351) | Corn, switchgrass and miscanthus rhizosphere microbial communities from Kellogg Biological Station, Michigan, USA - LAR L11-2 metaG... | ecosystem: Host-associated > Plants > Roots >...
CGGCGGTCCGGCGAGCCACTTCGATAGCACGAACGACACCACCACAGCCACGATCACCAGCGGTATCACCTTGATGCCATCGGTGCCGAAGAAGAGCGTGGTCAGCAGGACCGCTGTCATTGGGAGCTGCAGCATCCCGGCCGTCATCGCGCCGACCCCGATCGCGGCGCCCGCGACCATCGGCAGTCCCGCCAGGTGCGACAGGGCGATCCCGCCCGCCGCGCCGATGAACATACCCGGGAAGGTCGGCCCGCCGCGGAAGCTGCTCAGCGAGATGGCGTACGCGATCCCCTTGCATACGATCAGCAGTACTAGCGCTCCGACCGTGTAGCTTGCGGCATGTTCCAGCAGCGGCGTGAGCGCCGCTTGGCCGGAGAACAGCACCGCAGATGACGGTTTCCCGGTCGCCTCGGCGAAGGCGATCGCCAGCCCGGCGATGGCCACGCCAGCCAGCGGGGTGAGCAGCACCAGCCGCCGCTCCACGTGCGGGCGAAGGAACAGGGCCAGCCGCTTGATCCCGAAGCTGACGATTGCGGCCGCCGCCCCGATGGCTACTGCCCAGCCGAACTGCGCCCCGTCCAGGTGCGCCACCGGGGGAAGGTTCGGGACGGCCAGGGAGAATGTCCCGTACCCGGTCCACGCGTCCAGGCCGAGGAAGATCAGCGACCCGACGCCCGCGCCGAGCAGGCCGGGGATCAGCACGATGGTGGCCATCGGGCCGCCCAGCCCGGAGGCCTCCAGCAGCAAGAACGCCGCGGACAGCGGGTTCCCGAACAGCGTGCTGATCGCCGCGAAGCTGCCTGTGGCCGCGATGACTGCGCCGGTACTAGAGGGCACGTCGCGCCGGGCCAGCTTGACGGCCAGGAACGCCAGCCCGCCGCCGAGCGCGATCAGCGGGGCCTCGGGCCCGACGACGGCACCCAGCCCCAGGCCCGCCAGCGCCGCCAGGAAGATGCCGGGCAGCTGGTTCGGCTGCGCGACGCCGCCCGCCTTGAAGCCGTCAGCGGGCGAGTGGCCTCCCCGGCCGGGCAGGTACCTGATCGTCGCCCCGACCACCGCCCCGGCTACCGCCAGCGGAAGCAGCGGCCACCAGGGCGGCTCGCCATGAAAGCCCAGGCCCTTGGGCAGGTCAGTGAACACCCAGGTCTGCATGTCGGTGATCAGCTTGAGGTACCAGTAGACCAGGAACGAGATCACCACGCCCAGGACCGCCGCTAGGACCAGCAGAGCCACGTACTTCTTGGTCCGCAAGACCGCGAACGGATCTGCTGGCGTGGTCACCAACATCGCCTCCGCGTAGCGCTGTAGTCGGACCTGGCCTGGGCAACGCTCCTACTGTGCCGCGCGTCACGGCGGGCACGGATCACCCCGCGCGGATGATCGCGACACGCGCAGGGACAGCGGCCAAGCGGGACAACCAGAACCGGAGCAAGACGGCAGTGCCTGCGGCAGCGAACTTGGCGGATGAGCCCTTCTGATGGTGGTCCCACGCGAGTAGTGGCCCGGCGTGCGCCGGGCGGGCCCCCCCAAGGCTGAGCCCGGCGCGGGAAGCGCCGGACGCGGCGGGCGCAGGGGGAAAGTGGTCGTTCTTATCCGGGGAGGTCTGCCTGGGTGTCGGTTGTGCTGTCGTGTCGCCGCGCCGACGGCACCGCCAGCGTTTGTGTCAGATCTACAGGGTGTTGCTGTTGACGATCATCGGCTGTTGATGGTGGTTCGGGGGCATCTCGGGGGCACGCCTCAACAGCAGCTGTGGCTTTCCGCCTGGAGTCCCGATCGTCATACTGGGCACTGTGTTGCAGTGGCTGCCTTTCCTAGTCATCCCGGCTTTCGCCGGGTTCTGGTTGTGGGGCAAGTACCGGACGCGACAGCCTGGCCCGGCCGTGGCCCGCTTCGCGTCGCAGCACGGCATGTCGTACTCCTCAGTCGGCTAGATCGCCGCGCCCGGGTACGACTTTCCCTTGCTGCGCCAAGGCGATCGCAGCGGCTACAAGAACTCGCTGGCGGGCCGATGGCAGGACCTGCCGGTCAAGGAGGCCGACTACTGGTTCTCCACCAGGGTGACGGCCGGCGGCCCGCAGGGCACAGGCAGCCAGCGGGGCTACGCCTATTTCTCAATCGTGGTCGCGGACCTGGCCGCCACCATGCCCTACGTCTCGGTCCAGAAGAAGGGCCTGCTCACCAACGCCGCCGAGCACTTGGGCATGGACCACATCGACTTCGAATCCGAGGACTTCAACCGGAAGTTCCGGGTGACGGCCCCCGACAAGGAGGTCGCCGTCAAACTGATCGACGCCGGGATGATCCAGTGGCTGCTGTCGACAGGTGCCGAATTCGCGTTCGCCGTCGGGGGCTGCAACCTGCTCGTGTCATGCAACCAGCTCCCGGCCACCGGCCTGGTGCGGCTGTTTGACGTGGCGAAGGGCTTCACCGATCACATCCCGCATGTGGTCTGGGCCGAGTACGGGGGTTAGGTGGCAAACTCTCCACGACGGCGGAACCTCACCAGGTGAGCCACCCTCGCTGAACAGGACATCAGCTGGGGCGTCGGCGATGAGTTGCCGGGCAGGCGCGCATCTGAGCCGACCGCGGCAATCCTGTGATGAGTCACGGCCCACGGGCCGGACAGGCCCCGTACTGTTCGCCGAAGTGCCGGGCCAGCGACGGTTCCTCGTAAAACCGGACGAACGCGATCGCGACGGCGAGCACCGCGGCTGCATAGATCAGGAGTACGACCTACTTGCCCCGTGCCGAGGCAGCTACCTAGCGTCGCACGACCCGCTGGTACCAGGGTCTGCGTTCCTGCTCGTAGCCGGGTTAGCGGAACGTGGGCAGCCGGGACCAGTCCAGTTCGCCTACTGAGACGCCGAACTCCCACAGGTCCAGCGTCGCTCGGTGCCTTGCCGGTGGGCCACTCTCGAACCGGACCCGCCGGACGTGCTGGCCGTCGATCCAGACCGTGACCGGCAGCGCCCGCAGTTCTTCGAACCGCTCGACCGGCGGGGGCTGCAGTCCTTTGAGGCGTCGCCCAGTTCGTCGGGTGGCGGGTCATGGCAGTGACTTGTCCTGGGTTACGGGGCCACCAGCGACCAGGACACCTCCACATCGAAGTGGCCGGTCGACGGGTCGGGATCGCCGTAGATCTCCCAGCGAGGCCCGGCCAGCTGGTATCCGTTCGCCTTGCTCCATTCGCACACCGCCTGATGGGTGTCGCCGATCTTGGCGATCGGGCCGGTGTGGGTTGCGGTGGCGACGAGCCCGCCGGGAAGCGTTGACGGGACAACTTGACCGGTGGGCGCGAAGGATCCGCTTACCTGAACGCCGACTTCGACGTTGGGGATATCGTCCTTGTAGAGCATTACGTTGTGCCCCTGCTGGTAGAGCCCTTCCGGGGCGTCGCCGCGGAGGAAGCTCCAGACCTTGTCCAGCATGGGCCCCCACATCTTGGGGAACTCCGCCCATGTCGCCGCCGTCGCTACCACCGCTGTCGGCGTCGGCTCGATGGTTTTCACGGTCACCTCGGCAGTCATGACGCGGAGCATACGCCGCGGTCGGGACCGGCACGTGCTAGCGGCCGGAGCCTTTGCGTCATGAGCACGGCATTAGCATCGGCGCTGGCAGGTGGCTGGGATGATCACCGCTTGTGACGCAGAATGCTGGAGTGGCTGGTGGCGGCCGGTGGATGGACCAGGTTTCGCTCGGGGTACTCGCGTCGTCAGTACCGCGGGATGTCCTCGACGACGCGGTAGCGGCGGCGGGCCGCGGCGCGAAGCGGTCAGACGGGAAGCTGCCGCCGCACGTGATGGTGTATTTCACGCTGGCCATGGCGCTGTTCGCCGAGGATGACTACGAAGAGGCCGCGGCGCGGCTGGCCGGGACGCTGGGGTCGTGGGGGTGCTGGGATGCCCGGTGGGGGCCGCCGACCTCGGGCGGGATCACACGGGCCCGCGAGTGGCTGGGCTTTGAGCCGCTGAGGGACATCTTCGCCCGGGTCGCAGTGCCGGTGGCCGGTCAGCTGACCCGCGGGGCGTTCCTGGGGCCATGGCGCCTGATGAGCATTGACGGGTTCGAATGGGACGTCCCGGACACGCCTGGCAACACCGCCCGGCGTTCCCGAAGGCCCGGGTGGTCACGGTCAGCGAGCGCGCCTCCCACGCCGTGGTGGACGCTGAGATCGGCGGCATCGCCGGTAGGGGCGCCGGTGAGACCCCAGGGATCGGGCCCCTGGGGGTCTTCGTGGATGGACCAGGTAGCGGGCCTGGCTCCATTCTTGGCCCTACAGGTTCTAAGGCCTCTTCTAGGGCCACAGTCGGGCCTGGATCACATATTCGCTGGTGGGGCTACGTGGACTTGAACCACGGACCTCTTCCTTATCAGGGAAGCGCTCTAACCGGCTGAGCTATAGCCCCTCGGTGCGGCGGCGCCTGCGGCCCATAACCCCGGGCCCGGCTGGAGCACGCCGACGGGAAAGGTTACCGCATCGGTGGCGGTGGCGTGTTACTCGGTCTCCTTGAGGGTGACTTCGATCCCGCCACCAAGGTGCGTCACCAGGTTGTAGACGACCGCGCCCACCGTGGAGATGGCGGTGATCAGGACGACGTCGACGGCACCGAGCAGCATGGTGTAGCCCAGCACCCGCGGCGCCGAGGTCCACTTGGTCAGGTCCACGCCGGCCGAGGTCTGGCTGGAGGTGACGCTGGCCAGCGTCCGCTGCAGGGCGGCGAAGACGCCGAGGCTGGACAGCGCGTAGTAGAGCAACGCCACGGCGACGAACATCACGATCCAGAGGACCAGGGAGATCAGGAAGCTGAACTTCATGACCGACCAGGGCTCGACCCGCGATATCACCAGGTTGGCCTTGCGGACCTGGGAGCCGACCGCACGGGGGCGGCTCTTCGCCGAGTCCTGCCCACGGGAGAGCCTGGCCGCGCCGCGCTGCTTCCCAGCGCGCAGGGCCGCGCCGATGCCACCGGCCATGGCGGCGCCGGAACCGAACGTCGCCCGCTGTTCCCTGGCGGCGGTGCCCGGGCCACTGAACGCGGTGGTGGTGGGCTCACTGGCTGGCGTGCCCGCAGAAGCCAACGGCTCGGCGGCCGGGTACGGCAGCGCCGCGGGGTCGCTGTAACTCGCCGCCGTGTCGGCGTAGCTCGCTCCGGCGCCGTGGTCGGTATAGCCGGGCCCCGAGCCATGATCGGTGTAGCTGGTCCCCGGGCTGTGGAAGCCAGCCGCAGCGCTGGCGAAGCCCGTGTCGGGCATGGCCTGGTCGTCGAGCCCGGTGGCCGGCAGGTCGTGACCGGGGAGGACATCGCTGGCCGACGCATCCTCGGTGAGCCCACTGGCCGGCAGGTCGTGACCGGGCGCCCCAGCGTCCGGCGTCTCGCCGCTATCGGCTAGCTCGCTGCCCGCCAGGCCGTTCTCTACCGCGGCGGCCGGCTCCTCGGACTCATAGCTGGTGCCGGCCGGCGTGTGCGGCGTGAACGGGCTTCGGTAGCTGGTGCCTTCGGCGAACGGCGATTCCTCGCCGTAGTGATAGGAGTCGTCGCGGGAGTAGGTGAAGGAACCGTCGTGGCCGTTGCCGTTGCCGTTGGGGAACTCCTCGGCTGCGGCCTCGGCCGACACGTCGTTGCTGTCCTCGGCTTGTTGAGCGTCCTCGGTCGCAGTACTCTCATCAGCCTCGGGATCAGCTGCTTCCGGCGCAGCCCCCTGAGGCAGCCACGCAGGTGGCTCCACGCGGTGATCCACGCCGTCCTCCTTCGGGAAGCTCCTTCGACGAGCTTATCCGGCAACACTACCGGCGCAGGCGCGCGTTCCTGGCCGCTACTTCTATGACGCCTTGCCCTCCTGATCCGTTGCAAACACCGACGAATCTACCTGTTCGGCCATGCCGCGCGGATCACCCGTCCGCAGGCTCACCCGCTGCCAGGTCGGCACCAGCCTCGGCCACAGGGCCGTCCACCGGTGCTTCTTCTGCCGCAGAAAGGTCCTCGTCGTCCGCCTCGTCATCGTCCACCCCGGCAACAGACGCCGCCTCGGCGTTGCGCGCGACGGCCACCACGCTGTCCCCTGGAGCGAGGTTCATCAGTCGCACGCCCATCGTCTGCCGCCCGGACTGCTTCACCTCCGCGGCGGCGGTCCTGATGACGCCGCCAGCAGAGGTGATCGCGAAGACCTCGTCCTCCGGCAGCACCATGAGTGCGCCGACAAGCTCACCGCGCTGGTCGACGATCCTGGCCGTCACCACCCCCATCGTGCCCCGTCCCTTGATCGGGTACTCGTCGGCGGGGGTGCGCTTGGCATAACCGCCCGCGGTGGCGACGAGCACGTCCGCGCCTTCGCGCACCACGTACATGCCGAGCAGTTCGTCGCCGTTGGCGAACCGCATCCCGATGACGCCCGAGGTGGCCCGGCCCATGGGGCGGAGCACCTCGTCGGTGGCGTGGAACCGCAGCGCCTGGGCCTTCTTGCTGACCAGCAGCAGGTCCTGGTCCGGTGACATCAGCCGGGCGCCGATGACCTCGTCGTCCTCGCGCAGGTTGATCGCGATGATCCCTCCCTGGCGCGGCGAGTCGTATTCGGTCAGCCGGGACTTCTTCACCAGCCCGCCCTTGGTCGCCAGCACCAGGTACGGCGCCACCGAGTAGTCCCGCAGGGCCAGCACTTCGGCGATGCGCTCGTCGGGCTGGAACGCCAGCAGGTTCGCCACGTGCTGGCCGCGGGCGTCCCGGCCGGAATCGGGCAGCTCGTAGGCCTTGGCCCGGTAGACCCGGCCCTTGTTGGTGAAGAACAGGATCCAGTGGTGCGTCGTGGTCACGAAGAAGTGGTCCACGATGTCGTCGGTGCGCAACTGGGCACCACGGACCCCCTTGCCGCCGCGGCGCTGGGCCCGGTAGAGATCGGCCTTGGTCCGCTTGGCGTAGCCGCCGCGGGTGATCGTGACGACCACGTCTTCCTCGGCGATGAGGTCCTCGTTGGTGACGTCCCCGTCCCAGGCGATGATCTGCGTGCGCCGGTCGTCGCCGTACTTGTCCACGATCTCGCCGAGTTCGGTGCCGACGATCTGCCGCTGCCGCTCCGGCGAGGCGAGGATGCCCTCGTAGTCGGCGATCTGGGCCATGAGATGCTCGTACTCGTCGGTGAGCTGCTGCCGCTCGAGGGCGGCGAGCCTGCGCAGCTGCATGTCGAGGATGGCGCGGGCCTGGTCCTCGTCGATGTCGAGCAGCTCCTGCAGGCCCTGCTGCGCCGCCGCCGCCGACTCACTGCCCCGGATCAGCGCGATCACCGCGTCGATCTGATCGATCGCCTTCAGCAGCGCACTGACGATGTGCGCGCGCTCCTGCGCCTTGCGCAGCAGGTACTGGGTGCGCCGCACGATCACGTCGATCTGGTGCTTCACCCAGTGCCGGATGAGCTGGTCCAGCCGGAGCGTGCGGGGCACCCCGTCGACCAGCGCGAGCATGTTCGCGCCGAACGTCTCCTGGAGCTGGGTGTGCTTGTACAGGTTGTTCAGCACGACCTTGGCGACCGCGTCCCGCTTGAGGATGATCACCAGCCGCTGGCCGGTGCGGCCGCTGCTCTCGTCCCTGATGTCGGCGATGCCGCCGACCCGGCCTTCGCGCACCAGCTCGGCGATCTTCGCGGCCAGGTTCTCCGGGTTGACCTGGTAGGGAAGCTCGGTGACCACCAGGCAGGCGCGGCCGCGGTTGTCCTCCTCCACCTCGACCACGGCGCGCATGATGATCGAGCCGCGCCCGGTGCGGTAGGCCTCCTCGATGCCCCGGTGGCCGACGATCAGGCCACGCGTGGGGAAGTCCGGGCCTTTGACCCGCTCGAGCAGCGCGGCGAGCAGCTCGTTGTCGGTGGCCTCGGGGTTGTCCAGGTACCACTGCGCGCCGGCCGCCACCTCGCGCAGGTTGTGCGGCGGGATCTTGGTCGCCATACCGACCGCGATCCCTTCCGAGCCGTTGACCAGCAGGTTGGGGAATCTGGCCGGGAGGACCACCGGCTCGCTGGAGCGCCCGTCGTAGTTGGGCCGGAAGTCGACGGTCTCCTTGTCGATGTCCCGGAGCATCTCCATGGCCAGCGGGGCAAGCCGGCATTCGGTGTACCGGTAGGCGGCCGCCGGGTCGTTGCCCGGCGAGCCGAAGTTGCCCTGCCCGTCGACCAGCGGCATCCGCATCGCCCACGGCTGGGCGAGGCGCACCAGCGCGTCGTAGATGGCCGAGTCGCCGTGCGGGTGGTACTGGCCCATCACGTCGCCGATGACCCTGGCGCACTTGGAGTAGCCGCGGTCCGGCCGGTAGCCGCCGTCGTACATCGCGTAGAGGATGCGCGTGTGCACGGGCTTGAGCCCGTCCCTGACGTCGGGCAGGGCGCGGCCGACGATGACCGACATGGCGTAGTCGATGTAGCTGCGCTGCATCTCGACCTGGATGTCGACCGGCTCGGTCCGGTCACCTCCGCCGGACGCTACGGTTCCCGAGTCCACGTCCGTCACTTGTTAATCCTTCCCGTTCCTCAAGAAAACGGCGGCTGGCCGGCCACGACTGCGGCCGGGGCCCGGGCGGCTCAGGCCGGCCGCCGGGCCTGGGTGGCCGTTAGATGTCGAGGAACCTCACGTCCTTGGCGTTGCGCTGGATGAACGACCGGCGTGCCTCCACGTCCTCGCCCATCAGGACGCTGAACAGTTCGTCCGCCTGCGCCGCGTCGTCGAGCGTGACCTGGAGCAGCACCCGGTGCGCCGGGTTCATGGTGGTCTCCCACAGTTCGTTCGCGTTCATCTCGCCGAGGCCCTTGAACCGCTGCACGCCGTCGCGCGGCCGTGGGTCCTTGCGGCCGGCCTCGATCCCGGCCTCGATCACCGCGTCGCGCTCCCGGTCGGAGTAGGCGTACCCGGGTTCAACCCCGCGCCCGTCCCACTTGATCTTGTAGAGCGGCGGCTGGGCCAGGTACACGTGACCGGCTTCGATCAGCGGCTTCATGAACCGGAACAGCAGCGTGAGCAGCAGCGTCCTGATGTGCTGGCCGTCCACGTCGGCGTCGGCCATCAGGATGATCTTGTAGTAGCGCAGCCTGGTGATGTCGAACTCGTCGTGGATGCCGGTGCCCAGGGCCGTGATCAGCGCCTGGACCTCGGTGTTCTTCAGCACCCGGTCGATCCTGGCCTTCTCCACGTTGAGGATCTTGCCCCGGATGGGGAGGATCGCCTGGAACAGCGGGTCCCGGCCGGACTTGGCCGAGCCACCGGCCGAGTCACCCTCGACCACGTAGATCTCGCACTTTTCCGGCTCGCCCGACTGGCAGTCCGACAGCTTGCCAGGCAGCGAGGTCGACTCCAGCAGGCCCTTGCGCCGGGTCAGGTCGCGGGCCTGCCTCGCGGCGATCCTGGCCCGGGCCGCCTGGGTGGCCTTGGTGATGATGTCCTTGGCCTCGCCGGGGTTGCGCTCGAACCAGTCCCGGAGGTGGTCGTTGCACACCTTCTGCACGAACGACTTGGCCTCGGTGTTGCCGAGCTTGGTCTTGGTCTGCCCCTCGAACTGCGGTTCGGCCAGTTTGACGTGGATGATCGCGGCCAGGCCTTCGCGTACGTCCTCGCCGGCCAGGTTGTCGTCCTTGTCGCGGAGCAGTTTCTGGTCGCGCGCGTACCGGTTCACGATCGTGGTGAGCGCGGCGCGGAAACCCTCCTCGTGAGTCCCGCCCTCGGCGGTGTTGATCGTGTTCGCGAACGTGTACACCGATTCGGAGTAGGACGAGTTCCACTGCATGGCGATCTCCGCCGAGATGCCCGTGCCCTCCTCGCCGAACTCGATCACCGAGGCGTGCACTGGATCCTTGGTGCCGTTCAGGTAGCGGACGAAGTCGGCGATGCCGCCGTCGTACTGGTAGGTCACCACCCGCGGCTCGCCGTTGATGTGCGCGGGGCGCTGATCGGTAAGCACGATAGTCAGGCCGCGGACCAGGAAAGCCATTTCCTGGAGCCGGCGGGAAAGCGTCTCGAAGCTCCATTCGGTGCTTTCGAAAATTCCCGCGTCCGGCCAGAAAGTGATTATGGTGCCGTGGAGGTCGGTCGCCTCGCCGCGGACCACCTCGCCCGTGGGCTCGCCGAGGCGATAGGACTGCCGCCAAGCGTAACCATCCCGCATCACCTCGACGTCCAGCCGGGTGGACAGCGCGTTGACCACCGAGACGCCGACGCCATGCAGGCCGCCGGAGACCGCGTAGGAGTCGCCGCCGAACTTGCCTCCGGCGTGCAGGGTGGTGAGGACTACCTCGACGGCGGGCCGCTTCTCCACCGGATGCTCATCCACGGGGATGCCGCGGCCATCGTCGAACACCCGGACCCCGCCGTCGGCGAGCAGCGTGACCTCGATCCGGTCGCAGTAGCCGGCCAGCGCTTCGTCAACAGCGTTGTCCACCACCTCTTGGACCAGATGGTGGAGACCACGCTCACCGGTTGAGCCGATGTACATGCCCGGTCGCTTGCGGACTGCCTCTAGGCCTTCGAGGACCGTAATAGAGCGCGCGTCGTAGGACAAGTCGTAGGACAAGAACAAGCTCCTCCTGAAAGGGATGCGCCCGGGACCATGTGTCAGCCCCCGCATCGGCGTCCCGGAGGCACTACCCTTCGATTTTACCTGGTAATGCCGTCTGACTCAGCCGTAGTCGTCGTTATGTTCGCGTGTTCCGCGCACCCGCAGCGGGCCCATCCGGCGGGGCGGAGCCGGCCCCCGCACCACTACCCGGGTGACCGTCCCGTGCCCCAGTTCCTCGTTCAGCCTGCGCAGCACCGTGGACGTGAGCAATCTCACTTGAGTGGCCCAGGCGGCGGAGTCTGCGATCACCACAAGCTCGCCGTCGTGGAACCGCTCTGGCCTGGTGTGCGCCGCCACATCGGGCCCGACGAGCTGGTCCCAGCGCCCGAACACCGAGCCGATCGCGGCCGCTGTTCGCCAGCCCTGATCGCCCAGCAGGGCGTCCAGGGCGGTGCTCAACGGCTGCGGGTCCTCCCGCCGGGTGCGCCCGCCGCGGCGCGGCCGGCGCTGGCCGGGAACCGCCCGCCCGCGCGGCCCTTGCGAGCCCGGGACCACCGGCTGACCAGTCACGACAGAGTCATTAGGTATAACGGGATCACCGGGCGTTGCATTCCCATCTGGAGCCGCCGGCGCACCTGTCGCCCCGGCCGGCCCCCGGCCCCTGCGCGCCGGGTAATGGCCCTTGGCCTGCGCGTCCGCCTTCGCTTCCGCAAGCGCGTCCGCGGCCAGCCGGGCCCGGCGCTGCCAGTCAGCCTCCTCCGCCACGCGTCACGCTCCCCTCCGCGACCTCGAAACGGGCGCCCGCCAGCACCGGCGGGACATCCTGTGCCACGGCGGCGGTGACGATCACCTGCTCCGCTCCCGCCGCCACGCCCGCCAGGCGCTCCCGCCGCCCCGAGTCGAGTTCGGCGAACACGTCGTCGAGCAGCAGCACGGGGTCATCCCCGTCCTCGCGCAACAGCTCGAACGCGGCCAGCCGCAACGCGAGCGCCGCCGACCACGACTCGCCGTGGCTGGCGTAGCCGCGGGCGGGCAGGTCACCGATCCGCAGTTCGAGTTCATCACGGTGCGGGCCGACCAGGCACACCCCGCGCTCGATCTCCTCGGCCCTGGCCAGCGCCAGCGCCTCGCGCAGCCAGGCCGCCAGCTTTCCCGCGTCCGGCTCCGGCTCGGGCCGGTCGGGGGCACCTGCGCCATCGCGCTGGCCGGGGATATTGATGCTGAACGCCTGCCGGTACGCGATTGACGCCGTCGCACTCTCGCCGGACACCGCGGTGTAGGCCTTGGCGACCAGCGGCCTGAGTGCACCGGTGAGGCCGATCCGGGCTGCCAGCAGCTCGGCACCCTTCGTGGCCAGGTGCTCGTCCCACACGTCGAGTGTGGTCGCCGCGGAGCCCTCCGTGGCGCCATCGCCGCCGGAGTCCTCGGGAAACCCTTCGTCCGGGGGACCCGAGCCGGGACCCGGCGATCCCGGCCGCCCGGCACCGGCGAACCGGCGGGCCCACGGCCGGCCACGCAGCGACTTCAGCAGCGCGGTGCGCTGGCGCAGCACCCGCTCGTAGTCCCCCCGGACCGCGGCGTACCGTGGCGCCCGCGCGACCAGGAGGTCGTCGAGGTACCGGCGGCGCTGCTCGGGATCCCCTTTTACCAGGGACAGGTCCTCGGGGGCGAACAGCACCGTGCGCAGCACGCCGAGGACTTGCCGCGGCCGGGACACCGGCGAGCGGTTCAGCCTGGCACGGTTCGCGCGGCCGGGGTTGATCTCGATCTCCACCAGGCTGTCGCGCTCGGCGGAGGTCACGGCGCCGCGCAGGATGGCCCGCTCCGCCCCGTGGCGGACCAGGGGACCGTCGCTGGCGACCCGGTGGCTGCCCAGCGTCGCCAGATAGCCGACCGCCTCGACCACGTTCGTCTTCCCCTGCCCGTTCGCACCGATGAGCGTGCTCACCCCTGGCTCCAGGCTCAGGTCCACCGCGGCATAGGACCGGAAGTCGGTGAGGGCGAGGCGGCTCAGGTACACACGCCGAGGTTACTCGCGGATACCGCGCCTATGGCCCGGGCGTCTTACGCCCGCTGGTGGAGGAACTGCAAGAGGATCATCCGCGGGGTGCGGAGGGTGTTGGGCGCGCCGCCGCCTTGGGCGAGGCACAGACCGGTCCGGGTGGGTCGGCCCCGGGCCCGGTGCGCTGGGTCAGGGGGCTGGATGGGCCGGCGTAGTGCCAGGATCCGTGCCTGAGGCGGTGACCGCGTGCCCGCCGAACTGGTTGCGCAAGGCAGCGACGACCTTCATCGCGGGAGAGTCGTCCTGGCGTGATGCGAACCGCGCGAACAAGGCCGCGCTGATCGCCGGCATCGGCACCGCGTGGTCGATCGCCGCCTGCACGGTCCACCGGCCCTCGCCGGAGTCCTGCGCCACGCCGCGGATGTTTTCCAGGCCCGGGTCCTCGGTGAGCGCCTTGCACAGCAGGTCAAGCAGCCAGGAGCGGATCACCGTGCCGCCGCGCCAGCTGCAGAACGCGCCGGCGACGTCGGTCACCATGTCGGTGGCCGCGAGCAGTTCGTAGCCCTCGGCGTAGGCCTGCATGATCCCGTACTCGATGCCGTTGTGGACCATCTTGGCGAAGTGCCCCGCGCCCACCTTGCCCGCGTGCACGAAGCCGAACTCGCCCTCGGGCTTGAGCGCCTGGAAGATCGGCATGATCCGGTTCACGTCGGCGTCGTCCCCGCCGACCATCAGGCCGTAGCCGTTCTGCAGGCCCCAGACCCCACCGGACACGCCGGCGTCGATGAAGTGGATCCCGGCCTCGCCGAGCATTTTGGCGTGCGCCTGGTCCTCGACGTAGTGCGAGTTGCCGCCGTCGATGATCAGGTCCCCGGGTTCGAGCAGGCCCATGAGCTGCTCGATCGTCTGCCGGGTGGGCGCACCAGCGGGGATCATGACCCACACGGCGCGGGGCGCGGAGAGCCTGCTGACGAGCTCCTCCAGGCTTGCCACGTCCCTATTGTCCGGGGTGCGGGCATAGCCGACGACCTCGTGTCCAGCGCGACGCAGGCGTTTCGCCATGTTGCCGCCCATCCTGCCCAGTCCGATCATGCCGATCTGCATCGCGCGCTCACTCCCGTCGCCTGTTCCGCGGGCTGTCCGGCACCTACGCTAGCCACCCGCCGATGGCGGGCCGCGGCTGGGGCGGCTATGCCCCCAGCCTGATCGGCATGAGCAGGTAGCGGAAGTCGTTCTCGCCGTCGGGGCCCGGCTTGCCGGTGATCAGCACGGCCTTGCCCGGCTTGGTGAACGCGAGCCTGGCGGTGTCGGAATCGATGGCGGCCAGGCCGTCGAGCAGATACTGCGGGTTGAAGGCGACCTCGAGGCCCTCGGGCTGGAACCCGCTGGCGTCGGGCTCGCCGTCGGCGTCGGCGAGGAACTCGTAGCTGGCGTCGAGCACCTCGGTGGCCTGAGCCTCGTCCCCGGTGCCCGCCTCGAGCACGGCCTGGCCCGGGCTGAACGACAGCCGCAGCGCGGTGTTGCGCTCCGCGACGAGGGCGACCCGCTTGACCGCCTCGCTGAACGGCGCGGTGGCAAGCTCGCCCACGGCCGTGGGGGTGCCCGGCAGTAGCGCCCGGTACGGCGGGAACTCACCACCGAGCAGCCGGGTGGTCGTGCGGCGGCCGCCGCCCTCGAAGCCGATCATTCCGTCACCGGTCTGGCCGCCCTCCTCGGGCAGGCCGAGCGCGATGAGCACCTCGGCGCCGGAGGTCAGCGAGCGTGCCGTGTCCAGCAGCGCGCGCGCCGGGACCAGGACCGAGGCACTCAGCCCCGGCCGGACCGGGTTCCAGCGCAGCTCGCGCACGGCCAGCCGGTACCGGTCGGTGGACACCAGCGTGAGCGTGTCGTTGTCGATCTCGATGCGGACGCCGGTGAGGCCCGGGAGGGTGTCGTCGCGCGCGGCCGCGGTGGCGGACTGGCTGACCGCCGAGGCGAACGCGTCGCTGCCCACCGAACCAGCCGCGGGCGGCATCTCCGGCAGCGTGGGGTAGTCCTCGACCGGCATCGTCAGCAGCGTAAACGTAGCGCTGCCGCAGGTCAGCGTGGCGCGTGTACCGTCGGCGGAGATCTCCACCGGGCGGGCAGGCAGGCTGCGCGTGATCTCGGCGAGGAGGCGGCCCGAGACCAGCACGGTGCCTTCCTCCTCGGCCACGACCGGGACGCTGGCCTGAGCGGACACGTCGTAGTCGAAGCTGGACAGGGCCAGGTCCTCGCCCGCATGCAGGCGCATGCAAGCCAGCACGGGGATGGCGGGACGTGCCGGAAGCGCACGTGCCGTCCAGGCCACCGCATCGGCGAGCGCATCACGATCCACCTGGATCTTCACCGGAAGCTTCCTCCAGTTACGTGGGTGGGTTGCCAGCATGCGGAGCGGGTATCTCGCGTATGGCGGTTCCGGCTCCCCGGCCAGCGTCCTCCTACTTGTTTTTGGGTCTTGGTGATAAAGAAATAAGTAGTCGTCGTAGGGCCGGTGGAACCTGGGGACAAGCGGCTATCTCCCAGCCCAGTGTGGCTTTGCGTGACCACACCCCCTGTGCGCCGGCAATGGTCCGGCGGGGGAGAGCTGTGGACAGCCTTGCTTTCTCCACCGGACGCCCGCCGGTTACCCCCCGGACTTCCGGTGTTGTCCTCGTACTGTCCCAAGCGTGTCCACAGAGATATCCACAGCCTGTGTGTACCGATTGTTACGGGCGGCGCTGATACGTGGCGGCTCATCCGGGCCGTGCGCTGCCTCATCCGGACCGCGCTTGCTGCTTGATGCGGTTGGTTAGCTCGGTGACCTGGTTGTAGATCGACCGCCGTTCGGCCATCAGGGACCGGATCTTGCGTTCCGCGTGCATGACGGTGGTGTGGTCGCGGCCGCCGAATTGCTGCCCGATCTTCGGAAGTGAGAGGTCCGTGAGTTCGCGGCAGAGGTACATGGCAATCTGCCTGGCGGTTACCAGAACGCGAGACCGGGATGTACCGCAGAGGTCGTCAATGGACATGCCGAAGTACGACGCGGTTTGGCCCATGATGGTCGAGGCGGTGATCTCCGGGCCCTGCGCTTCGGGAATAAGGTCCTTGAGCACGATCTCGGCCAACTGGAGATCAACGGTCTGCCGGTTGAGGCTCGCGAACGCGGTCACCCGGATGAGGGCGCCCTCCAGTTCCCGGATATTGGTGGAGATGCGGCTGGCGATGTACTCCAGCGCCTCCGGCGGCGCGTTCAGGCCCTCTTGGACGGCCTTTTTGCGGAGGATCGCGATGCGGGTTTCCAGTTCGGGCGGCTGCACATCGGTGATCAGGCCCCACTCGAACCTGCTGCGCAGCCGGTCTTCCAGGGTGACCAGCCGCTTGGGCGCCCGGTCGCTGGAGATGACGATCTGCTTGCTGGCGTTGTGCAGCGTGTTGAAGGTATGGAAGAACTCCTCCTGCGTTCCTTCCTTGTTCTCCAGGAACTGGATGTCGTCCACCAGGAGCACGTCCACGTCGCGGTACCGGCGGCGGAACCCGTCCTGCTTGCCGTCCCTGATCATGTTGATGAAGTCGTTGGTGAACTCTTCCGAGCTGACGTAGCGGACCCGCACCCCGTGGTAGAGGTTCTGCGTGTAGTGCCCGATCGCGTGCAGCAGGTGGGTCTTGCCCAGCCCCGAGTCGCCGTAGATGAACAGCGGGTTGTAGGCCTTGGCCGGCGCCTCGGCAACAGCGACCGCCGCGGCGTGCGCGAACCGGTTGCTCGAGCCGATGACGAACGTCTCGAAGGTGTACTTCGGGTTGAGCCGCGCCTGCGCCGGGCGGGGCAGGCCGGGCAGGCCGGGCAGGCCCGGCTGGCGGTGCGGCGGCTCGCCTTGGTCCCGGGTGTCCCGGCCGGTGATCGTGGGCCCGCCGGTGATCGGGGAGGCGCTGAGCTGGCCCGGCGCGAGCAGCCCGGCGGAGGCGTCGCGCTCGCGTCCGGGATGCGTGGCGGGCCCGGGAGGGCTGTCGTGCCCGGCCGGCGGCGGGTAGGCGTGGGAGGGATAGCCGAACGGGTGCGGGTAGGGCCCGCCCCCGTTCTCGGCCGTTAGGTCGCCGGGCCCGGCGCGGTGCGCTCCCGCCGCGCCGATCGGGCCGGTCATCTCGGGCTGGCCGATACCGTGGCCGACCTGGCCGTCGTGCCCGCTTCCGGTGTGCCCGGGTCCGCCGGAGCGGTGGTCGGGCATGCCCGGGCCGGGGGCATGTGGCGTCGCGGCGTCGCGCGGCTCCGGTATGCCACCGGCGGCCGTCGCCGGGTCCACGGTCACCGCGAGCTGGATGCTGCGGCCGAACTCCCGGGACAGCGCGTGGGTGATGAGGCCGCGAAGGCGGGTCTCGAGTTGCTCCTTGACGAACTCGTTGGGGGTGGCGATGAGGGCGGTGTTCTCGACCAGGCCGAGTGGCCTGGTCAGGCGCAGCCACGCACGCTGATGGGGTTCGATCTGGAGATCGGAGAGTTCCTCAAGGGATCTCGCCCACACCTCCGCCAGGTCCGCTTGGCTCATCGGGTGTTCACCTTGCGCCCCCACATGCGAATCAACAGTTTTATCCACAGGCTGTGCACGCCGCACTCCGCGCCGTGCCCGGGACGCCGCTGGCCCGCTGTGGCTGGCCCGCGCCACCCCGTTCCGCGCGGCCTGACCGGTTGTCCACAGCCTAGGCTCGCCGGCCGGGCTGCGTTCGGCAAACGGCCGTTCCTGCCCACGGCTAAGATAAGGCCATCCGGTTACCGCGGGTGCCCCTGGTTTGACCGGTGCTCAGTGATGCGCGTAACGTGAACCGACTCAAAGCTTTCCCCTGGGCAGTCCGCTGCGCGCTGGCGCGCCTCGCGGCCCGGCTGCCAGTGATGACACCTGTAGTTCCGACCCCGCCGCCCCGCCCAAATGTGGAGCCTTCTGTGAGCAAGCGCACGTTCCAGCCGAACAACCGACGCCGCGCCAAGACGCATGGGTTCCGGCTGCGCATGCGCACCAGGGCAGGCCGCGCGGTCCTGGCCGCCCGGCGCCGGAAGGGCCGGGCCAGGGTCAGCGTATGACCCTGTCCTTCCCGCCCCCGCGCTGGTTCTTTCCCGCCCCCGCGCTCCGCGCCCGCCCCCGCTCGGCGCCCGCCCCCGCTCTGTGCCGCCCCGCGTGACGGCGGAGGTCGTGCGTGCTTCCCGCAGAATCCCGGATGCGCCGCAGCGCTGAGTTCCAGCTCACGGTGCGCCGCGGTAGCCGCGCCGGGCGCCGGTTGCTGACCGGTCACCTGCTGGTCCGCGGGCGTGACGAGGACCAGGCTCCGCTGGTCGGTTTCGTGGTGAGCAAGGCGGTGGGGAACGCCGTGGTCAGGAACAAGGTGCGGCGGCGCCTGCGTTCGGTACTACGTGGGTATCTGCCCACGCTGCCGGGAGGTAGCCTGCTTGTGGTACGCGCTCATCCACAGGCTGCGGCCGCGCGGCAGGCAGATCTCGCCGCTGAACTGGACCTGGTGATGGGCACGCTCATGCGGCGGCAAGTTGGGGCACTGCAGTGACGATGGATTCGGGCAGGCAATCAGCGGAGGCACGGCCCTCCGCCGGTGCCAGGATCCTCATGCTCCTGATCGGCGGGTACCGCCGGTTCATCAGCCCGATGACCGGCCCGCACTGCCGGTTCTACCCTTCGTGCAGCGCCTACGCGCTCGATGCGGTTCTCGAGCACGGGGCGCTACGCGGCTCGTGGCTCGCGGTGCGCCGGGTGGCGCGCTGCCATCCTTTCCACCCAGGCGGACTCGACCCTGTCCCGCCCGGCACGCGCCGCGGGCGCCTGTCCCGTCCCGAGGGAGTTAGCTCGTGAACCCGCTGAACCCCCTGTACGTCGCGGTCGCCTGGGTGATGGCGCACATCCATAGTGTGCTGAGCCTGGTCATGCCCTCGACCAGCGGCCAGGCATGGTTCCTGACGATCGTCGTGCTCGTGGTCTTGATGCGGCTCCTCCTCGTGCCGCTGTTCGTCAAGCAGATGCACTCGATGCGCAAGATGTCGGCGCTCAACCCGCAGTTGATGGAACTGCGGAAGAAGTACAAGGGCGATAAGCAGACCCTGAACGAAGAGACCATGCGTCTCTACCGTGAGAACGGGGTCAACCCGCTGGGCGGGTGCCTGCCGCTGCTGGCGCAGATGCCGATGTTCTTCGCCCTGTTCAGCGTGCTGCGCGGTATCGCGGACTGGAAACCCGGAACGCCGACCCCTTACGGCCTCACCGAGCCGGTGGTCCACAGTGCGCAGAACGCCAACATCCTGGGCGCGCACATCTCCGACAAGGTGCTGTTCACCGGCGCCATGCACGTGCCGCTAGAGGCCAAGATCGTGATCCTCTGCGCCGTGGCGATCAGCGTGGTCACGACGTTCCTGACCGTCCGGCAGAGCACCAAGCGCGGCATGACGCCGCAGATGACGCCGGACAACCCGATGGCGGCCTCGCAGAAGTACATGGCCTACATCGTCCCGTTCTTCGCGCTGTCCGGCCTGTACTGGGCGTTCGGGCTGGTCCTTTACTGGGTGACCACCAACGTGTGGACCCTCGGCCAGCAGTACGTTCTGTTCAAGCGGTATCCGACGCCAGTGCTAGGTGCCGCGTCCGCGACCGGCGGCACGACGCCTGCGGCACCCGCCGCGCCTGCCAGGCCGG